>Ga0209508_1001879_pt1 | contig 15134 bp, 11 predicted proteins | sample AD_UKC129_MetaG_FD_184427 | JGI IMG/M metagenome (GOLD analysis project Ga0209508, IMG submission 184427) | Active sludge microbial communities of municipal wastewater-treating anaerobic digesters from Canada - AD_UKC129_MetaG (SPAdes) (version 2) | ecosystem: Engineered > Bioreactor > Anaerobic... | reverse complement strand
TGGCGGTTGAGGGGGGGGCGCCGCCATATCGCTGGACAATTGAACCTCGTAACTTTTGTCCGGGTATGACCTTCTCAGCTAAAGAGGGGCTCTTTGAAGGCACTCCCTCCCGAAAGGGGGTGTTTCTTGTTTCGATTGCTCTGACGGATGCCGAATCGCGACGGACGTCGGTCGCCTACGAATTTACGGTGCACCCGCCGCTGAAGCCCGTTGAAATCCTTACTCACCAAGCCGGACTAGGTCGCGTGGGAAGTCCTTATGAGATTGCGCTGTCGGCTACGGGCGGGTATCCGCCTTATCACTGGGCCCTTACAGGCGGGCAGCTTCCTGCCGGGCTTGAGATAGACAGCCAAAAAGGTCTCCTGAAAGGAGTGCCTCAGCAGGCGGGACCATTTGAAGTGAAACTGGCTGTTCGGGATGCCGAGGAGAATGCTTCTGCGGAACCTCTTGTGCTTAAAGGAGGAATTCTCACCGAGGAAAATACGACTCCTCTTGAAATTACGACTCGTTCGATTCCTGTTCTGCTGACCGGGCGATCGTCGGATATAGTTTTTGCCTGTGTGGGGGGGCGGGAACCTTGTCGTTGGCAGGGCAGCCGGCTCCCGGAGGGCTTGATTTTGGATGAAGAAGGGCGTTTGAGCGGAATTCCGAACAAAGCGGGCTGCAGCCGTATCTGGGTTCAAGTGACCGATGCCGGCGGACACCAGGTTCGGCGAGAGTTTGAATTGACGGTTCGAAGGATGGTCCCTCTCTGGCTGCCGGTAATCCTTGCTTTGCTTTTGGCGGCGGCTCTGATGACGATTCTTCGTCTCCTGCGCTCCTTTGCCTCCCGCAAGCCCGTGACGGTAGAACCGTTAAGGATTTTAACAAAATCGATTCCGAATGCACGTGCTTCTTGTGATTATTCAGTTCAGCTGGCGTGTATAGGCGGTGTGGGACCGTACCGTTGGAAAGTCGCGGAGGGTACCTTGCCTCCGGGAATGACGCTTTCTCCGGAAGGGCAACTCTATGGCAGACCCTTTGCAACGATTCACGTCAACGATACAAAAGAAATAAATTTTACTGTGGAAGTAAAAGACTCCCGCGGCCAGACCGCTTGCCAAAAACTATGATGGCTGTCCAAAAGGAGATATGGGCAGACATGGCAGCTTGATCCCATGAGGACATATTTTTTTCCTGAGATAATCCGGACTCCAGTGGACCTAACAAAATCGGTGTCTGTCCGACAATCTGGTTTGGTTTTTTGGTATGATTCAAATTGCCGGAATGGTGTTTTTTCCTACAAGCCATTTCATAACCCAGAATCTTTTTTTATTTTTAAGCTTTCGCCACGCAAGAACTTATGTACATTTGGCTCCAAAACGGTTTTTTTAAAGAGTCAAGGATGACTAAACAACGTTGGAAGCTTACGGATAAGCAGTGGGCAAAAATTGAACCATTCCTGCCAAAACCTAAAAGGTCAAAACGCGGCGGCAGACCGTGGATTGATAACCGCAGAGTTTTTGAAGGCATCCTCTGGGTGTTGCGAACCGGAGCTCCATGGGAGGAGGTTCCCCAAAAATATGGAAGCGTTTCGACCTGCTGGCGGCGATTGCGAGACTGGGAAGAACAGGATATTTGGCTGGGTGCGTGACGAGCCTTTCTGGCCCAACTCGATGAGCGAGGCCGGCTGGACTGGAGTGAATGCTTTATCGATGGCAGTTTTGCACCTGCCAAAAAGGGGCGAATGTGTCGGAAAGACCAAACGCGGCAAGGGAACGAAATGGATGGTGGTGGTCGACGGCCGAGGTATTCCTTTGGGAAACCACCTGGACTCTGCGTCCCCGGCGGAGGTCAAACTTGTCGAAAGGACCCTCAAAACGATAGCGGTACCCCGGCAGGGTCCGGGGGCGCCAAAACAAAAACCTGAGCGTCTTATTGCCGATCGCGGCTACGATTCGGATTCTTTGCGAAAGCAGCTTGCACGACGCGGCATAGAATTGATTTGTCCGCATCGTACCCGTTGCAGAAAGAAACCGATACAGGATGGAAGAAAATTTCGTCGTTACAGGCGTCGATACAAGGTCGAACGCACCTTTGCTTGGCTGGGCAACTGCCGCAGACTTGTCGTACGATACGATCGGAATATTACAATTTATCGTGCATTCTTTCATATAGCTTGTTTAATTATAACGCTCAGGAGGTTATGAAATGGCTTCGAATCTAGATAACCTTGAGGAATCGTTCTGCGGTTTCTTTTTTAAGGGTTCCATGATGGTCTTCCTTTAGCTGATCTTTTCAATCCTGTCAGTCAGGTTCTTTCCACTGTTTGATGCGGGAAAGAAGGATGTATCTTTGGGAGTAAATAAAATTATTTGAAGGGAGGGTGTCTCCTTGAAAAATTAAGCCGCCAAGGTTAAATGAATAACTTTGGCGGCTCGTGCAATGCAGCCGGTCTAATCAAGATTGCTGATATAGACCAGAAAACCAGGGACAGAAATGTCAGTAAAGACTCTTATAAAATTCTCTACTTGTCTCTTTGTTACACCTCCATCACCTATCAGATCAGATTCCAAACATGAATCGCCTTCGCTATTAAGATATCCTCTTGAAAGACGTTTTCTGCGATTCCATTTATTTACATCTTCAAGAGAGATATTTTATTTAATCCCAAAAAAAAGTACTAGATCCCCATCCTTATAAATCGTAAGAGCGTACTTTATACCTCTCTTGTCCGTAAATGTCAGAACCCCTTCTTCAGTGTTGATTGTTACCGAAGCATAACCCATTTTTTCAAGAATCCGTTTTGCTTCCTGGAAGCTTAATTTCTGAATGACCACATTTTCGTCAGCATCATTTGAATCACTGATGGTGTAACTTGATTCCTTCTCTGCTTCAGTTTTATCTGAAGCCAATTTTGCAAAAGTAACGCTTAAGCCGATACTCAGCAACCCAACCATCGTGATTAATACCATTGCCTTTTTCATTTTTGTACCCTTTCATTTTCTTGTTTTCCTTTTTTTCAAACCTGCCAATCAGGTTCTTTCCGATAATAGATACGGGGAAAGCAGATGGATTCCGGGGAAAAGCAGAAAATTTCCATTAAGCGATGTGGGCTAACCGAAAACCCCCACGCGATTACCCGTTTTATGAAGTCATTTGAAGTAATAGGGTAGTCTTGAGACGGTCTAAACGTGCCCAGAGTTGCAGGCCGTCGAGCAGACGGTAATAAACAAACGGGGCTTTTTTTGGAATCGACTGGTCAAACCAAACAGTCGTTGGGCCAGCCGGTTGCCATGGAGCCGCCCTCCCGGCTGATCAGATGGTTCAGGAGACGCTTAAGGCGGTAGAAGATATCCGAACAGTCATCGTGAATCCAGCGAGCCAGGTCGGTGACGACCAGGGTGCCGGCTATCAAGATTGCCCCAATGGCTTGACGAAGAAAACGCTGCCGGGGTCGGTCGGTTTGGCCCATCAGAGGAGACAAAAAGACAGAAAGTAAATTTCGGGTCTTGCTTAAGATAAAATCATGTCGTACCATTTTTCTACCTCCTTGTGTTTGTGGAAGTTAGGTTCTTGGAAAAGCGTATTTTGCAAACACAAGGAGGGTTTTCCCGTACCCCCCTCTCTCTCTAAAACGGGTAATCGCGTGGGAAGGAAATATATTGTAGACATTTCGGGTAATTTGCCTACAATACTATGTGAAATCGATACTGCCGACGGTTCTTTGAAAAAATCATATCTCTATGCCGACGGGCGGATTCTGATGCAGAAGGATTACGAGAACCCGGCTAACGTCCATAAGACCTACTGGCATGTCCACGACTGGCTTGGCAGTATCCGGCAGGTCTTGGCTTATCACAAAAATTCCTCTCTATTGAACATCGTCCATAGTTACGGCTGTACGCCGTTTAGGCCGTTGGATGCCGGACTGTGCTCCGGCGGCGGGGTTGAGAGAAACAGTTTGGTTTACTTGGGCGGAGAAAAAATTGAAAAGCGGGGGTGTTTTGCGCGAAATGTTCTTTTTTGGGGCGCAAGATTGCCTTGTTCATTCCTTTCAGATGCCTGACAATTTTTCGTTCGGAACGTTATTTGCAGCGTGAATTGTTGGGAAAATGTATCCGGAAGAATCAGAAAGGTTTGTGTAAGCTTCAGACCGAATGTATAATTGTTTTTTTGCGGTTCTTTTCCCGTCAGGAGTTGGGCGCGGATTGGTTTCAACGCAGCGAAATAAATTGTCTGTTAGAGGCGGCAAGGGAGAATGATGAAAACACGTTCGTGCGGATGCATCGGTGTGCTGTTTCTGATTTCTTTTTTGTCAGGGGCGGGCGCGGAGGAGCGTAAACCTGACTTTTTCCTCCAAATTGATTCGAATGAAACCCTTCAGTACGGTACCGATTCGCAGGGCAATCGAATTCCGGATTTTTCTCACTGCGGCTATGAAGGGCAGGACAAGCCGATCCCCAATGTGCCTGTACGGGTTATTGTCGAGCCGATTGAGGGCGATAATACCGCCCGGATTCAGGCGGCTGTCGAGTATGTGTCTTCGCTTCCCTTGAATAATGACGGCTTTCGGGGAGCTGTTCTGCTGCGTCGGGGGCGATATATCCTGCAGGGCGGCTTGATTCTGCGTTCATCCGGGGTGGTTTTGCGCGGCGAGGGAATGGATGAGGATGGCACGGTCCTGATTGCCGCCGGCACGGACCGCAGAACCCTCATTCGTATTGCCGGAAAGAATGACCGTTCCGGAGTGGGGCAGGCGGTTCAGATTCAGGATGAAATGGTTCCGGTCGGCTCCTATTCCCTTCGTCTGGAGAATACGGAGGGCTTTTCCGTCGGGGATACGGTGGTGATTACCCGGCCCAGCACCCGGGAATGGATAGAGCATATCGGAATGAATCGGTTCGGCGGCGGGCTCAAAGGTCAGTTTGACTGGAAGGCTGGCTCTCGCGATATCCGATGGGATCGGGTGATTCGTGCCGTTGACGGCGGGCGGGTCATTCTGGATGCCCCGCTGACGGCGGCTCTCGAGCAGCGGTGGGGCGGCGGCACCGTACAAAAATACCAATGGCCCGGACGGATTCATCATATCGGGGTGGAAAATCTCCGCTGTGTGTCGCAATTCAATCCGGCCAACCCGAAGGATGAGAATCATTCCTGGATGGCCGTTACGATTGAAAATGCCGAAAATGTCTGGGTTCGCCGCTTGACGGCCGTTCATTTTGCCGGTTCGCTGGCGGCGGTGTGGGAAACCGCCAAATGGGTTACGGTGGAGGATTGCCTGTCTCTGGAGCCCGTATCTGAGGAAGGCGGCTGGCGAAGAAATTCCTTTTTTACAATGGGGCAGATGACCCTTTTTCTTCGGTGTTGGTCTGAGCGGGGGCGGCATGATTTTTCCGTCGGCTACTGTGCACCGGGGCCGAATGCATTCGTGCAGTGCTGGGCCAGGGAGCCGCTGGAGGACAGCGGACCGCTGGAAAGCTGGGCCTGCGGCGTTCTTTATGACAATGTGCGAATTGACGGAAATGCCCTGCGGGTAGGCCATCGCGGCAGCCGAGGCGAAGGGATTGGATGGACCGGCGCCAATTGTGTTCTCTGGCAGTGTGATGCGGCGATTATCGAATGCGCCAAACCCCCGACCGCCTGGAACTGGGCGTTCGGATGCTGGGCGGAATTCGAAGGCGACGGCTGGTGGGAGCAGTCCAACAATTTTGTCAAGCCTGACAGTCTTTATCAGGCCCAGCTGGCCCAGCGGCTTGGCAAAGAGGCGGCAGGTCGGATTCGTCTGTGGAAAGTTGATACTTCCGGTACGACAAACCCCTCTTATGAATTAGCGGCGGCATTGGCGGCCGCCTCCTCAAAACCAATGCCGACCCTCGCGGAGTTTATTGGGAAATTGACGGAGGAATATCCGATTGTCTCCGATACGTCCGCGGCTCAGCCGCTCGAGAAGGTTTGGGATGAAACAAAGAACCGAACGGTTTCCGCCAATCCGCCGGAAAAGCAGATTTCCCTTGTGAACGGACTCCTTGTCTGTCAGGGGAGGCTGCTTGCCGGTGCGAGCACGGGGGTTGCCTGGTGGAGGGGGACGACACGTCCCGATGAGGCTCCGTCTTTTGGGATCGGGATTACCCGGTTTGTTCCGGGGCGAATCGGACGGGGGTTTACGGATGATTTGGAGGAATTAACGTCTGAAATGGCGGCGTCCGGCAGGGCGGTGCTGGATTACAATTACGGCCTCTGGTATGAGCGCCGGAGGGATGACCATCAGCGTGTCCGCCGGATGAACGGGGATGTTCGGCCGCCGTTTTACGAGCAGCCCTTTGACCGCAGCGGTATCGGAACGGCCTGGGACGGGCTGAGCCGGTATGATTTGACCCGCTATAACGCCTGGTATTGGGCCCGGCTGAAGGAGTTCGCGGATTTGTGCGAACGCAAAGGGCTGGTTCTGCTGCACCAGAACTACTTTCAGCACAACGTGCTGGAGGCCGGGGCCCATTGGGCGGATTTTCCGTGGCGGCCTGCCAATAACATCAACGACACAGGTTTTCCGGAGCCGCCGCCCTATGCCAGCGATAAACGGATTTTTCTGGACCATTTGTTTTATGATGTCAGTCACCCCGGCCGACGTGCCCTGCATCAGGCCTATATCCGCCAGTGTCTGGATGCGTTTGCGGACAATACAAATGTCATTCAGATGACATCGGCGGAATATACCGGGCCGGCGGAGTTTGTCCGTTTTTGGCTGGATACAATCCGGCAGTGGAAACAGGAAAAGCAAAGAAATCCGCTGATTGCTCTCAGCTGCACAAAAGACGTGCAGGATGTAATTTTGTCCGAGCCGAAGTATCGAGAACTCGTTTCTGTGATTGATATTCGGTATTGGTGGTATCAGCAAAACGGGGCACTGTACGCTCCGCAGGGGGGCAAACATTTGGCACCGCGTCAGCATGCCCGCCTGCTCAATCCCAAACCGGCCTCCTTTGAACAGGTGGTTCGGGCTGTACGGGAATACCGAGAACGGTATCCGGACAAGGCGGTCATTTATTCGGCGGACGGCCGTTTTGGATGGGCCGTGCTGCTGGGGGGCGGTTCGCTGCCTCCGCTGCCGCCGAAGACCGAACCTTCGCTTCTGGAGGCGGTTGTGAAAATGAAGCCGTTCGATTGGCCCGGGGATTCGGCCCACTGTTTTGCTCTGGCTGACGTGCCGAAACAATATCTGGTTTATGCGGCGGAAGGAAAGAAACTGCCTTTGCCCGTTCAAAAAGACGAAGAAACGTTTGAAATCCGCCGAGTCGATTTGGAAACCGGTCAGATTTCATCTGTTCAAAAACTGGTTCAGCAGGAGTGGCTTGCGGAAGCACCTGCTTTCTATTGGATTGTGAGAAATTAGGGATTTCGAATGAAAGGGTGGGTTTTTGCTCTGGCGGTTTTGATTTCTCTGCCGGAAGGCAGGGCCGAAGAACCTGCATCCGTTCAGCGATGGGGAATCTTCGAACTTTCTTTCAAGGGACCGAGCCAGGGCAATCCGTTTGCGGATGTTCATCTGAGTGCTGTTTTTACACAGGGAGAGCGAAAGGTTTCCGCAGAGGGGTTTTATGACGGCAACGGCGTTTATAAAATTCGTTTTATGCCGGAATCCGAAGGGAGATGGTCTTATGAAGTCCAAAGCAGCCTGCCGGACCTGAATGGAAGGCAGGGAGCGTTTGTGTGCACTCCTGCGGCCTCGGGCAATCACGGTCCGGTTCGAGTGAGAGAGCAATATCATTTTGCTTATGCCGACGGGACGCCGTTTTTCCCATTCGGCACGACGATTTACAAGTGGTTTTTTCAGCCCGATGCCGTGCAGCAGCAAACCCTTCAGACTCTCCGAAACTCGCCGTTTAACAAGGTACGTTTTCTTCTGCTGCCTCCGGGGAATCTTCGTTCCAACACCGACCCCAATGCCTTAACCTGTTTTCCTTTTCAGCAGAAAGGGATGAATGGATGGGATTTTACGCAGTTTAATCCGGAGTACTTTCGTAAGATAGAACGGGGGATTGCTCAGCTGTCTGAATTGGGGGTTGAGGCCGACGTAATTCTTTTTCATCCGTACGACCGAGGCGAGTGGGGGTTCGATCGAATGTCCATGGAAGACCGTCGATTTTATCTCCGATATGTGATTGCCCGTCTGGCGGCCTTTCGGAATATCTGGTGGTCCCTGGCGAATGAAAACAGCTTTATTCAGAACCTGACGGATGAGGATTGGGATGCTCTCTTTTGTCTGGTGCAGGAAAAAGACCCGTATCAGCACCTTCGCTCCATGCACAATGCGGACCGGATTTATGATTATACCAAAACCTGGGTCACTCACGTAAGTCTTCAATACTATATGGCGGCCCGCTATCTGGGGATAGCGCCGATGCTGCGGGATATCTACAAAAAGCCGATAGTTCTCGATGAAATTAATTATGAGGGCAACATTGACCGCCGATGGGGACAGCTGTCGGGAGAGGAGATGGCCTTTCGGTTTTGGTCCGCCTATATCGGCGGGGCGTATGCCACCCATGGGGAAGCCCTGAAAATTTCGATATCGGATGTTCCGTGGACATCTGCAGGGGGGACACTTCGAGGACAGAGTCCGCCGCGGATCAGCTTTCTCCGAAAAATTGTGGAGTCCGGTCCGCCGGAGGGTCTGGAACCGATAGACCAGTATTATGAAACCAATATCGCCGGCCGGCCGGGTCGATATTATCTGATTTACTTCGGGAAAGAGCCCATTCGAAAATGGACCTTTCGGCTGCCGAAGAAGGGCCTGGAAAACGGAATGCGGTTTCGCGCAGAACGGATTGATACTTGGAATATGACTATTGAATCGGTGGAAGATACATTTGAAGTGGAGAAACTGGATCAGTATGTCTATGCAGATGTTAAACGGCGGACTATTCAGATGCCCGGCAGGCCGTATATGGCCCTTCGGCTGCAGTGTGTGGACTAAAAATCACTCGAGAATTGTTCGCTTGTCGGTTGGTTTGATGTTTTGTCTATCCGGTCTCCTCCGGTCTGCGGGGGATGAACAAGAGCCCGTTCGGTTTGTCGGAGCCGTAAAAACCTCCAACAGCGACTACAAAACCGGCTACCACGATGGACAGCTGCCTCCCGCCGTCGGGGTTCATAACTACCAGATTCTGCGGGCCAACCGAAGCCATCCGGAATGGTCGGACGGGCTGGGCTGGACGTACAACCATGCGCCGATGCTGGCCTATGCGAACGGGCAGTTTTATTGTCATTATTTGACCAACCCTTTTGGAGAGCATATTCCGCCCGGTGCCACAATGCTGACCCGTTCCAAAGACGGCAGGCACTGGAGCCGCCCGCAGGTTTTGTTTCCCATCTATCCGTTGGCGGATGAAAAGGCCCAAATCACCTATCCCTATATGCACCAGAGGATGGGGTTTTACATCGCTCCCAACGGACGCTTCCTGACGATGGGCTTTTACGGCTCGCCGTACAGTGACGGCATCGGCAGGGTGGTGCGGGAAATCCGTCCGGATGATTCACTGGGCCCGATTTACTTCATTCGGGTCAATGACAACTGGACAGGGCCGCTGCTGTATCCGCTTTATACGGAATCAAATGATGTCGGTTTCGTTTTTGCGTGCAATGCGTTTCTGGAGGATAAGGTTCGGCGGATCCAGTGGTGGGAGGAAGACCAGTTTGCACAGGACCGCGATGATTTTTATCGGGTGACCTGGCCGCCGCCTCAGGGACGCAGCAAGCCCGGCAAGGCCTTCTGCTTTTATACCCGTCCTGATGGAGTCATTGTTGGCTTTTTCAAAGACCGCTGGGTGACCATCAGCCGCGACCAGGGCGAGACGTGGTCCTATCCGGTTCGCTGCGAAACGCTCACGTACGGCGGGGCCAAAATCTGGGGCCAGCGAACCGATGACGGACGGTATGCGCTGGTTTATAATCCGACGGGCAGCGAGGCACGTCATCCGCTCTGTGTTGCAACAGGCGAGGATGGAATTCATTTTGACAATCTCCTTGTCGTGCATGGGGAAGTGCCGCCCAAGCGGTATTGGGGGCGGGAAAAGCGGCCCGGCCCGCAGTACGTCCGCGGCATCGTCGAAGGCAACGGCAACCCGCCCGGGGATGACCTCTGGGTTGTATATTCGGTCAGCAAAGAAGACATCTGGATTGCCCGCATTCCCATTCCCGTAAAAGGCCAGGTGCAGGGGCCGGTTGCGGATGATTTCAGCCGAATGGAAACCGGCGGATATGTCCCGGACTGGAATATTTATTCGCCGCAATGGTGTCCGGTGGAAATCGCAGAGTTTCCCAGCCGGACGGAAAAAAGCCTGATGCTCAAGGACACAGACCCCTATGATTATGCCAAGGCGGTCCGGGTCTTTCAGAAAAGCCCCCGCCTTTCCATCTCCTTCCGTTTGTATGTCCAGTCTCCGCGGGAGGTGCTGGATATCGAAATCCTTTCAGAAAAAGGGGACCGGCTGATCCCGCTGCGAATCGATACGCAGCGGAACGGCCTTCTTTTCAATCCGCAATCCGGAGAATACCGTTCTTTTGCCAAATTGGTTCAAGGGCAATGGCACACATTCCGGTTTCAAATCGATTCGAAAAACCGCTCTTTCGATTTGTTTTTGGATGAGAAACCTCTTCTGCAAAAAGCCGCGTTCGGAATGCCGGAAGGGACTCCTCATCGCATCGAGTTCCGCACCGGACGGTATCGGCTGACGGACGATGTCCAGAAGTACAAGAGCGGCAGCGAATTCATTCCCGGCTGGGATGAACCGGGGGCGGATGAGCCGGTTGCACCGGCGGTCTTTTATCTCCAGGATTTCCGGGCTGAAGACATCACCGAGTCCGTCCTGAATCCGGACTCCTTTCGCCGCTATGTCGATGCCTTCAATCAAATGGATGAGGAACCGATTGTCAATGCGGTTCCGAATGCTCAGGCATGGGACTGGATAAAGCGGAACATCCCTTTTTTCGAATGTCCCGACAGGGAACTGGAGGAGATTTATTATTTCCGCTGGTGGACCTTTCGCAAGCATATCAAACAGACGCCGAGCGGTTTTGTGCTCACAGAGTTTCTCGACAAGGTCAGCCACAGCGGCCCTTACAACACCATCAGCTGTGCCGTCGGCCATCACATCTATGAAGGCACCTGGCTGCGGGACCAGCAGCTCATCGATGATTACGCCCGCTTTTGGTACACCGGACACAACGGCTCCCTTCAGCCCCATTTTCACAAATACAGCAACTGGGCGACGTGGGCGCTGTATCGGCGGTATTGGGTTCATCGGGACAAGGATTTTCTGATTGGCCTGCTGGATGCATTTGTCGAGGACCTGGAGCGCTGGCGGGCGGAAAAGGGGCTGGAAAACGGTCTGTTCTGGCAGTTTGATGTGCGTGACGGGATGGAGGAATCCATCAGCGGTTCGCGAAAAGAGAAAAACATTCGTCCGCCGCTGAACTGCTATTTGTATGCGAATATGCTGGCGGTTTCGAAGATTGCTCAAATGGCCGGGCGTGATTCGCTGGCCCGTCAGTATGCCGAGCAGGCCGCAAAGCTCAAACATCTGATTCAGGAGCACCTGTGGGACCCGCAGGCGAAATTTTTTAAGGTTCTGCGTCCCGATATGACGCCCGTGGATGTCCGCGAGGCCATCGGCTTTATTCCGTGGTATTTTAATTTGCCGGATGCAGGGTATGAAGAGGCCTGGCGGCAGCTGACGGACCCGGAGGGCTTCTGGGCTCCGATGGGGCTTACCACGGCGGAGCGGCGGCATCCGGCTTTTCGCAGTCACGGCGTCGGCACCTGCGAATGGGACGGGGCCGTCTGGCCCTTTGCGACCAGCCAGACCTTAACGGCTCTGGCCCATCTGCTTCGACAGTATTCGCAGCCGTATGTGAGCCGCGAGGACTTTTTTGATGCCATGCTCACCTACGCGCGCAGCCACCGCCGGGACGCCAAGCCCTATATCGGGGAATATCTCGACGAAAAGACAGGTGCATGGCTGACGCCGGATTCCAATCGAAGCCGTTTTTACAACCATTCGACCTTCTGCGACCTGGTGATTACCGGTCTGGCGGGGCTGGTGCCTTCGGAAGGAGAGGATATTTTGATTGACCCGCTGGTTCCGAAGGAACGCTGGGATTGGTTCTGCCTGGACAATGTGCCGTACCGCGGGCGGAACCTGACGATTCTGTGGGACCGAACGGGCCTGCGGTATGGACGGGGAAAGGGCTTGTCAGTCTATGCGGACGGCTGTAAAATCGCCGCCTCGGAAAATCTGGAACCCCTGACAATTCGGCTGAACTGACGAAAGGCGGAGAATGGAAGGTCCCTTGTCCAAAGATGAACAATATATGCGCATGGCCATTGACCAGGCCTATATCGCCGAGGAAAACGGCGATGTGCCGATCGGCTGTGTGATTGTGTATGAGGACCGTGTGATTGCGCGGGCGTATAATCAGCGGGAGCAGCTCAACGACCCGACGGCTCATGCGGAAATCATTGTATTGACCCAGGCTGCCGAATATATCGGCAACTGGCGGCTGAACGGCTGTACCATTTACGTCACGCTCGAGCCCTGTCCGATGTGTGCCGGCGCTTTGGTGCTGGCCCGTCTGGACCGGCTGGTTTACGGAACGGATGACCCGAAGACCGGTGCCGTCCGCAGTCTGTACAATATTGTTCAGGACCCGCGTCTGAATCACCGCCTCGAAGTGACCGCCGGAATTTTGGCCGACGACTGCCGGGCGCAGCTGCAGGCCTTCTTTCATCGTCGGCGAAGCGAAAACATCGAACGATAAACCTGATTTTTCCGGTTGCATCCTGTCCTTTTTGCCGGTAAGATAGCCGACTGTATGGAGAGGTGTCGGAGTGGCTGATCGAGCAGCCTTGGAAAGGCTGTGTAGGGCTTGTCTCTACCGCGGGTTCGAATCCCGCCCTCTCCGGTTTGCCGGGTGGTTAACATAGGGGAAAAGGGGCTGTGTTCTCGACAGCGGAATTGTCCTTAGTTTTTCCCCGGGCGGGATGAGAACCCGCAGGACGCAGATGCGTCATCAAGCGGGTTCGACACCGAAGGAGCCGCGAAGCGAATCCCGCCCTCTCCGGTTTTGTTTTTTAGAAAGGGGTCTGATTATGTCTTTCCGTTATTTTGTCCTTCTCACTCCATGGCTGATTTTTTCCCTCGGAATGGCCGGCTCTGCTTCTGACCTTTCTGAGAAAAAGGCCGGGCCGGTTTATCGGGATTTGGCTTACGCGGCCGGCGGGCACGAACGGCACAAGCTGGATTTGTATCTGCCCGCCGAAGGAGAGAATTTTCCCCTGATTGTCTATATTCACGGCGGGGCCTTTCTGGCGGGCAGCAAGGAACAGGGGGTTCCGCTGGAGTATGTCAGGGACGGCTATGCCGTTGCGTCTATCAATTATCGACTCAGCCAGCACGCCAAATTTCCGGCTCAGGTTGAAGACTGCAAGGCGGCGGTCCGCTGGCTTCGATGCCATGCAGGGGACTACCGGATTGACCCCAATCATATCGCCGCCTGGGGGCCTTCGGCTGGAGGGTATCTGGCGGCTATGCTGGGGGTAACCGGCGATACGAAAGAGTTCGACAAGGGGGAGCATCTTGAGTTTTCCAGTGCGGTGCAGGCCGTTGTCGATTATTTCGGGCCGACGGATTTCCTGCAGATGGATGATCACCGTCTGCCGGGCGGGATGGTTCACAATTCCCCCGATTCGCCGGCCTCGCTGCTCATCGGAGGGCCGATTCAGGAAAATAAGGACAAAGTTCAAAAAGCCAATCCAATTACCTACGTGTCCTCGAAGGATCCTCCGTTCCTGGTTGTTCACGGCGATCAGGACCCGGTTGTGCCTTATCATCAGAGCATTTTGCTGGATGAGGCCCTTCGTCAGGCGGGGGTGCCGGTGATTTTCTATACCGTCAAAGGGGGCGGACATGGTATGTTTCGCGACCCGAATGTCCCGCGGCTGACCCGGGAATTCCTCGAAAAGCACCTGAAGGGAAAATCCGCCGCCTCTGAGAAGCCGAAATGACAGCCACATTCACAAAATGGAAGTTTTTTTGCATCTGGCTTGCCGGTTTTGAAGGTCTCTTTTTCGGGGGCTGTCAATTGTTTTTGGGCCCTTCTGGTCAGACCGGTTTTGCGGTTGATTCTCTGCGATGCGAGTATCTGACCGACCCGCTGGGAATCGACACCCCCAGACCTCGTCTAAGCTGGGTGATTCACTCGGCGCGGCAGGGGGTGTTCCAGTCCGCTTATCAGATTCTGGTTGCTTCGTCCGAACAAAAGCTGGCGGAGGGTCAAGCAGATATCTGGGACAGCGGAAAAGTTCTTTCCGGCCAGTCTGTGAATGTGGAGTATGCAGGCCCGCTGCTCAAGTCGGCATCTTTTTATTTTTGGAAGGTGAAGGTCTGGGACCGGCAGGGCCGCCGCTGGGCCTGGAGCCGTCCGGCTCGCTGGACGACGGGACTTTTGAATGACCAGGATTGGAAGGCCGAATGGATTCAGGCCTCACAGCCTCAATCCTCTCTTTATCCGTTGCCGATTTTCCGAAAAACCTTTGCCGTAAAAGCCGGCGTTCAAAAGGCCTTTGTCTTTGTGAGCGGACTGGGACATTATGAGCTGTATCTGAACGGCGGCAAGGTCGGCGACCATTTTCTGGCCCCCGCCTGGTCCGTCTATGAAAAGACAGTTTATTACGATACCTTTGATATTACGGATGCCCTTCGGGAGGGGCCGAATACCTTCGGCGTGATGCTGGGAAAGGGGTTTTACAATACAAAGGGAGACCGGCGCATTCATTTTGTCAAGGCCGACCGCCCCCTGAAGCTGATTCTGCAGGCTCGGATTGTTTACAAAGACGGTTCGGAACAGATTGTCTGTACGGATGATTCCTGGAAATGGACATACGGCCCTTATCTTCATAATGCGATTCTCGGCGGCAGCAGCTATGATGCCCGACGGCTTCCGGCCGGCTGGGCGGAACCGGGATTTGATGATTCCCGGTGGTCTTTGGCTGTACGGACTGCAGGTCCGGGCGGACGATTATCCGCTTCCATGTTTTCACCGATGAAGACCGTACGGGTCTTCAAATCAGTCAGGATTGAGGAGCCGGAGCCGGG
>Ga0209508_1001878_pt1 | contig 15134 bp, 17 predicted proteins | sample AD_UKC129_MetaG_FD_184427 | JGI IMG/M metagenome (GOLD analysis project Ga0209508, IMG submission 184427) | Active sludge microbial communities of municipal wastewater-treating anaerobic digesters from Canada - AD_UKC129_MetaG (SPAdes) (version 2) | ecosystem: Engineered > Bioreactor > Anaerobic... | reverse complement strand
CATTGCGACCAAAGAATACTCCTTGGTGTAATGAGCGATAACCGGATCGACTGCTTTAAAGTCAACCTTGTCGGAGAACTCCATGTAACGACCGTACTGAGCGGCATCGATCTCGTACTTCTCTACTGAGCCCTTATCGGACTTAGGAGGTACGCCCTCTGCCAGGGGTACGGTGTGCGCCTGGAGCGGAGCCCATCTGCGAACCATCAGCTTGTCTGCTCTTTCCTGGATGGGTGCAGCATCCGCCAATCTGAAGTATACATACTTATCCGCGTCGTAGCGAATGGTATCCAGGAGCTGCTTGCTATAGAATGCTTCCGGTGCAATCACGCCAGGCCCGGCCTGATTGACCATACCTATGATGGTATTAATATCGGTTGTAGGGTTCAGCGCGTTTAAAGTAACAGGCATTCTGTCCACTCTCCTTTTTATTGTGTGCTAAATTTTATTACTTGCGGTTCAGCCATATGTCCAAATCACGCACAGTGGTAATCTTCGCCGGATCGCCACCGGGTTTGCCATCCTTTGTAGACGGCTGTGTACTGTGGTTCGCAGCCTTGGCTGCACGGTCAGCTTCCTCTTGACGGGCTTTCTGACGCTCTGCTTCCAGAATTTCTTCCCAATGGAGATCGCGGTATTCCTTGACCAGATCCATGGGAGTCGTAAACGGGTTACGGCCCTGTTCAAGCAATTCATCAGCAAAGGCATTAAGTTGCTCTTGTGTCAAGTTATAAGTGTCCATGACCTTCTGGAATCCGAGATAAGCTTGCATACGCAGTTGGTTCTGTTCGTACTGAGTAAGCTTTTCTTCAGTTTCCTTCTGTCGTCTCAGAATATCTTCAGGGATTCCGGCTGCCTTGGCCTGAGCTTGAAGGACTTTCTCCTGCACAGCTTGCAGCATTTTTTCGGGATCTGAGATATCCTGAATTCCGAGGATCTTCGCCACATCCCCCAGCAACGTAGACAACTTTTTGTTTTCAATACGCATCCGCGCGAATTCAGCAGCAGCCTTGTTATTAAGGGGCGGATCTTTCGGAGGATTCTTAGGTGGCTCTTTGTTGGGATCTTTGTCGGAGTCCTTAGGCGGATCCTTAGGTGGGTCTTGTGAATCTTCCGGAGGATTTTCCGGAGGATCTTCCGGAGGATCTTCCGGAGGATCTTTTTCACCGCTCCCTCTTGGAGGGTCAGCCGGTGGTTTCGAGTTTGGAGCCGTAATTCCAAACGCGGCCCAGACATCTTCTAGGGTAGGCGGGCCTTCTCCCTCAGATAAAACTGCGGTAGAGAAGATCTCACCATAAAGACATGTACCAGGGTCTCTGTTTGACATCTACCTTTTGTCTCCTTTCGTATCCCCACAGGCGAATGAGGATGGAGGTTCGCAAGTAACATACACACAATTAAAAGGCTGTGGAACCCTTCCTTGCTACACAAGTCCAGTTTACCACAGCTTCTGTAATGTGTCAACTTTTTACATCATACAATATTCAAGTCGTCTGTAGGAGGTAGAACATTTTCTTCTACCACTGGAGGAACCAGAGGTTCTTCCTGGGGTTCTCCTCTCCGACGCCGTTCCAGACTATTGGCAGTTGCCAGGATTGCATCATCAGGATTCATACCCTGCTTCACAAGATTAGCGTACTGGAACAGTACCTGCGAAACTTCTTCGACAGTGTTCTGCATTCTTTCGATACCCATGCGCTCCAGCATGTACTCCCTGTTGGGGAGATCCTGGAACATCAGCCATTCTTCCTGAGTCAGGAGCTGCGGCCCATTACCGGGGCCATACTGCATCTGCTTCTCCATCAGCATGTTCGCCATCTGAGCAATGCGGGCTTTATTCTTAGGAAGCTCAGAGCTGATGTTAATCGAGTAGTTGAACAATGTCTTAGGATCGATATCACGGAACCTGACTTCTTGGGTTTTCCACTTGTTCGTCTTCATATCCTTGTAGAAATACTTACGGTTCGGAGAGAACTCAAGAAAGTTTGCCAGGATCAATTTTGTCAGACGGAGTGTGTAAGCTTCATAGGTCATGATCTTGGGCATATCGATGACGGTTACTCTGTTCAGCATATCTTCGATACCGCCCGTGGTAATAACAGAACCAGTGTCCCGGCCTGTGTAACGCTGGTCAATGCCTGAGACTAACTGAATACCCTGTTGTAGCCCCATCTTTAATGCCGGCAGATTCGCAGAGGGTGTAGGGAACTGGTGGTAATGCACCGCTTTATCGGCGGGCCCCTGCACAATGAAGGTGTGGTCTGCTTCATTACCGTACTTATTAAAGGCCGCAATGTTCAACCCGGACTGAGAACTGATGAACTTGGGCGGACGCTGATTCTTATATTCTGCGGTAAGCTCAATAGAGTCCATCAGATTGTAGGCTACGTTGTTGGCAAATGCCTTGAGACATTCTGAAGAACCGATGACGGCTCCCGCCGGCAGGTTGCAGTAAAGTTCTGCAAAGGGGTACTCATTGGGAAGAATCTTTCCCCGCTCCCACAGCATTTCCTCGTTGTTGATTACATGATATTCCTTGATTGTGCCTTCTTCATTCACCCAGTATATGTAGAGCGTGAAGTAATCCTTGGCGGATGCCGCCGGCTTCTCATGATTGTACGTCGGAATGTTGTTTGGAGTAGCCCCCTTCTTTTTCTCGTAGTATTTCTTGAAAGCTTCCCTGTACTTCGGGTTCTCAAGAAATACAGACTTATGGTAGTTGTCATAATAGACACACCATCCCGCAGTCTCAAGACTCGGAGCGAAAGGATCCCGCATGAACTTCAGAGGATCAACATTTTTGAGGGTGATATTCCCTCGATAAAAGGAATCCCCAGACCCTCCTGAAAGAGTATCGTCCCATCCGACCTGAGTGAGTCCCAGATTAGTGAGAGCTGCACGCTCACCGGCAAGGAACTGGTAGTAGCCTACCCGGGACAGGTTCCAAATCTGTTCAAGGGCAATGTTGAGCTGCTCAACAATCTCCTTGTCTTTCTCAGATGTTGGTTGGATCTGCGCGGACTTACCAACCGTGTAGATGGAGGCCACCAAGTTGTTCTTGATGTAACTGATAAAGTTGGTGTCAGGTAGAATCTGATAGGGTGGGAACTTAGCAGCTAACGCTTTCCACAGATCCCCTCGATCAGTCGCATCCAACAGCCGGAGCTTCCGGTGTTCAGGAGCATAGTAAGAGTACGCCAGATCATATTTCTCCTTGAGTTCCGTTACGGTCATTCGGATCACCTCCCAGCATAATATCCTGAATAACTTTGGCAACCTCGGTCATCATCTTCTTGTTGTCATACTCCTCTTTCTGTTCTTCAGGAGACAGTTGCGGAGCGGGAGGCTGTTCGATCTTATGAGTAACTTTGATGTTAATGTCCAACGGACGCTTGAACACCATCATCACCGCAATGACCAACAGCAGAAAAGCAATTACGTATTCCATATTACCCTCCAAATATGTAGTCCACCATATCAAACGGTGTCTCATAATCATCACGCGGCTCATCTCTGAGCGCGTTGGGCAGCCAATCATCTACTTCCGTCCGGGGTTTGGTCACATCTTCCCCGTGTCGGTTCAAAATACCATAGGACAGTTTCCGGGGATCCGCCGGGAGTTCCATACAGATCCACTCTAAGGCGTTGATGCTGTGATTGTTTTTGTCTTCAGGTTTGTCAGACCAACCGGTATCATCCAGAGTTCTGGGCTTGAACTTATAATCCTTGAGCTCCTTAATAAGCCCCGTACAGGATTCAAAAATCTTGATCCGGCCTGTCTCAAAGTAGGTGTTGAGCCTGTAGATTCTGGCATCCAGTCCGACATGCCCCGGCTTGAAGAAGATTCCGTACTCAGCGTAATGGTCTCCGAGAGTTTTCTTGTCGTAATCCCGCTTGGTCGCGGACTTCGGATCGATTATAGGCTGGCATATCCAGGCTCCGATGGGGATGTCTGCGCAATGCTCATGGAACAAGGCTGCAAGCTCCTCAACATTCCGGTTATTAGTGCGAACATCTTTATATATGTAGAGAATTCCCTCATGTTCGTCCACCGCTCCGAAGACAAAGGTGGCTGTATCAGATAGCCCGTAGTCATGTGCCACTATTCTGCGCCATCCGGGATTAATTTTGAAGTCCGGGATAACTGCTTTCATGGCGGATGGGTACACCAGCCCCTCTGCATAGCTGAATGAGGAGAAAATATACCGGTTCACCCACCACGCAGGCTTGTTTTTGATGAGTTCCTGTATGAATCCTTCGGGTAAAAAGGCGTTTACATCAGTAGAAGCTACATGAGAGGAGATTGCCGGGTCGATTTCAGAGGGCACTTGGACGTAATTATCCAGAATCTTACCGTGTTTGACGATTTTTTCAGAGGCCATGAGGATTTCTGAGCGCACCCAGCCGGCATCCGGGTTAGATTCTATGATTCCTTTACGCCAATCATACTCCATAACGGGCACCGGCACCTTATTTTTGGTGAGCTTATAGACGATTTCCCCGTTTGTATCTCGTTTAGGTACCCCTGCCGCCGTATTTCTCAGACGAGTTTTGAGCTGAGTCATGACTTCGGCCTTGGTTTCAGATGCTTCAATGATTACGAACATGGAAAGATTGTAGGAACGGAGCTTGTCAGGATCATCAAACGGCCTGAACATGATGCGATGCCCGTTGATAAGGTCAATATAAGCTTTCTGAGTGGAGTAATCTGCCACGAAATCCGCCGGCAGATCCGCCTCCAAATCTCTTTTGATAGTCTGCTCGTACTGTGAGGCGACGTTAGCCCCGATCAAGGTGTTCCCCTTGGGGGTAATGAAGGCATGTTTCAGAACTTCTTCTCTGGAGGTGGTGGTTTTCCCAGTGCCGTATCCGCCGAAGTTCCCAACGTATCTGTGGGAATCCCGGTGAACAGCTTCCTGATGCTCCTGTGGTATGTAAGTGTTTATGTAAGTATTACACCGGGAGCATTCCAACCAGAATTCACTGGCCGCTCCTGAGAACGCCCGAGCGGGCCGGGTGAATGCTCCGCATCGAGGGCAATGGGAAAAGTCCCGCACGCTTATTTCACCTCAACTTTTCCGGGGAACGTAACGATGTTATTGTTTTCCGGAGTTTTCTCACACGGGGCATTATCACAATCTCCGCAGGTTTTAACGTCAGAGCACTGTGTTTCAGCCTGTGCTTTAGCTTGACACATCCTCTCGATGATGGCGTTTTCAGCTTCAAGAATAGCCTGAGTTGTGAGATGCGGCCTCATGTCGATCTCGGGTGCGAAGTAATGCAGGGTGTTGGAAGCTGCTGCATTATACATGTCATAGATTTCTTCCTTGGCGCGTTCTCTTTCCGCCTCGGGAACATTTGCCACCGTTTGCTGCATCGCAGACAAGATCGCGGTGGACATCAGCGTAATGAAGTCTGGAAGCGTAATGGGGTGGTTATAAGTAATACTTACCTTGTTGTCTTGGACTTTAATGTGAACAGTTGTATTTTTCATGGGGCACCTCCTTCATATCACCTATAATATACCACTTTAAAGGGCAGGGGGTCAAGCTGTGGACAGCTATGCATGATAAAAATGAAAATGAAATGTGATTTTATTAGTGATGAGAAGAACAACACACACATTCTTATACGGGTGTATATCGTTGGAGCGTCCGCAAGGGAGTAATTTTAAACCCGACCCCCTATTTACCCCAATTATAAATATTTTAAGAAAGGAGGATTTTCAACTATGAGCATATTATCACCTCCCGCCCCCGGCCCGCCGCTGAACAAAGGAACCATACTAAATTACAGACCAGCTCATGTCTGATAAACTGAGCGTTAAGAAAGGAGATACTATGGACACTTACACCATCAACAACACCAACAATATAAGAAAGGAAGGAGATACTATGGACACTTACACCATCAACAACACCAACAATATAAGAAAGGAAGGAGATACTATGGACACTTACACCATCACATGCCCACGCTGCAACGGTGATGGCATCTTCTACACAAGGGTTTATAATGGACGACCTGTGCCAGCTCAGCCTGACAACGGAGTATGCTACCGATGTAACGGCGCTGGGATAATTGGAAAGATCAATATAAGAAAGGAAGGAAAAGATATGAAAAACGACAACACCAACAAAACTCTTAATTATATTAAAGGTCATATTGCGATCTACTCCGAAATCCCATTCTCCCGAGAAGAACAGCTTAAGTTCCTCTCAAAAGATTATTTACTCCTGGATAACTCCGGGGAACAACCTGTACTGGCTTATAATAACCCATACTATGGGCGAATTAATCCTCAAACAGGAGAGCCCAACCCCAAATACACTAAAGAGAGTAAATCATTGCATACGTTGCTCTGGAAGATACTGTTGAATAGGCCAGCGGTTATGGCATTCCGATATTTCGACTTCTCAGTGAACATAACTCCAAATCAGTCCATTAAAGATTTTGTGCAATATGCACTCACTAATGGTATAAAAGTGCAATTGCACGATTTGACGTTGGATTATAAAATTGTTTTGCAGCCTGTTCAATCTAATGGGCAGATGCAGGCCGCTTACTGGGAACTGCTCAATGAGCAGCTCTCAGAATACAACAAGTTGCTGGAGGAGCACTATCAGCTCCGGCTACTGGAATCTTACATCCCTGTGCCGCTCCAATATTACCTTGGGCCTGACGCAGACACAGCATTAGACTACATCTTAACCTGGGCGAGCGCATATGAACTCGACATTAACTTTCCGATCACGGAACCAGAAACTAAACTAATCGCTCATAAAAACGGCACATACTCTATATTTAGGGATCATTTTAATGATCCCAAATATTACAGTAGGGATATGGCTCTACTGTATAATCAGCTCAAGTATTACGAGCTGATTTTAGAGCCTATTAGTAATCCGGCAAATATAATTTGCAACGTTTGTGGGCATCCTGTATACATTTATGATCAATCAGCCATAGCACCTACCTCAGTATACTACGAGGCCCTCGGCAACTCAGGCTACTACCTGGAGAAAGCACACCAGGTCATATGCCAGCATTGTTTTAACACTTTTATATATGACCCGGAAAACGACGAGTATACGTTAATAACAAAAGATTATGAGGAAAACCTCATAATCACAAACAAGCTAAACGATCCCAGTAACACCAAGAAAGCAGAGGACTGGTGGAACAGACCTCTACAACCCATCAATACTTCAGTCAAAAAGATCCTGCCTGATCTCGACATCTTTATGGAGATACTTCAAGCTATGCAGGAAACCTATCCTACTCTCACCCTCAGACAAGCCATAGAAAAGACTAATATGCACTACTGGGCTATCTATTATAACAAGATAGCCTAATCCCTCAAAGACCTGGGCATGTCTCTAAACTGCCCTCATTATTTCTATCGTACTATTTCTGCTATCCAGCTGTCGTAGCCCCCCCCCCGTTTTATAAAAAAATTGCTTGACAATTATAATAAGCTATGTTATATTTAAGGGTTATAGATTTATATATGTAAAATATATACATATATTATAATATATATAATAAATAAATAAATAATAATAATAATATAAATATATATAAAAAATATAAATATATATAAAATGCAAGAACCTATACATCTATCTTTCATTTTCCAAATTTTGTGGTAGAAAAAATAATGTAACGAAAGTAGAAAAAAAGTTGTAATTTCCAAGAACCCGAAAAAAAAAAATTTTGCAAAACCGCCAAAATAGACAAAAAAATTGTACCCAAAGTAGAAAAAAAACTTTCTCCGAACACTCGTTCGGTATAGGGAACAAAAATATTCTACTTTGGATACAAAAAAAGTGTAACTTTTGAGCCTATTTTAAAAATTCAATTTCGTTGACCTCACGAAAGAGAACAAAATTATTCTACCCTAATATTTACCAATTTCAATCAAAAATGCAGGATTTGCATTATGAACTTGCAAAATTTCATCAATATAATAAAAATTATCATTTAGTTTGTGAATGATGTTATAATTTATTCAGATTGGAGGTATTACTTATGCGTGAATGTATTGGTGTGGATTTATTTAGTTTCCCTGTAATTGCCATCACTACGAATGGCACTGTTAAGTCTACAGGTGAATGTGTAATGGGACGCGGCTGCGCTTTAATTGCCAAGCAGTTATATCCGCAGCTCCCGGTCAACTTAGGACGGTATATCAGACAGTATGGTAATATCCCATTTAACCTAGGTCATTGGGGCCCCCACCATATCTTCAGCTTCCCTGTGAAGCACAACTGGTGGGAACCGGCTGACCCTGAATTGATTATCACTTCAGCTCAATTGCTGATGCAACGTCTGGACAAGTTTGGGATTTCTGAAATTGCGATCCCTCGTCCAGGTTGCGGAAACGGACATTTGAACTGGACGGATGTCCGGCCTTTGTTACTGCCAATCTTGGATGATCGATGTATTGTGGTTCACCGGTGAGCATCAGACGATAATAGAAATTACACCGATTATTGTGAGGTGATTAATTAGACGGGAGGTGATAATATGCAAATCATAAGCCCAGCTCAGGATGAGCGTAACCGCCGCGCTCATCCACTCGACACCAAGCTCACCTTCGTAGCGTACATCGTAAACAAAGACCAGCCGCTCCGTATTGAAATCGATGCTTATTCGGAACGGCAGGCTCGGTACCTTCTCAAAAAATATTATGGTTTTCATATCCGTATCGCGGATATTCATATCTCAGACGATAATAGAAATTACACCGATTATTGTAAAGATTAAAAAAAATCCCCGATAAAGGGGTGACGGGGTTGAAAACTACCGTCCAAAATAATCAGTAAAGGAGAGATCCCCATGACTATGAAACCATCCAGAGAAAGAATTACAACTCCCGCTCCGCGGAACGCAGCACCCACAGCTCGGGAAACAGCTAATCCCGTAACCAATACAGCTATGTCCTTCAGAGACTTCTACCATCAGGGTGTTGCTCTTGCCAAACTCACAGCCGGTGAACACCAGGCTATTCTTCAGGCACACCGTTGGGTTGAACCTACCAACCTCAAAGATCAACCTTACGTTCGCCTGGAACTCAAGCTTGAAGACCGTGTTATTGTTGACAATCGCTTTGAAATAGGTTTCCAAATCTTTATCAACCAAATTAGGAAACAGCTCGGCTGGGAAGACCGCAATGTATCTATTCAGGAACTCATGTCCTACCTGATGAATAATCCTTTCAAGGTCTGGATTTCCTACGCTACAGTTGACAATCAGGAATACCGCAACGTCAACTACATTCCTCCCCTCGCCCAACATGCGAAGGTCTCTGATGTGGACAATAATGCAGATGAAGAAGTTCCACTGTAAGGCACGGGCCCCTGAAATACGGGGCCTTCTTGAAAAGAAATTAATGGAAAACAAGGAGCCGATGTCATCATGAACTGGTGGAATACACCCTGGGGTGAACTCCGACTACCCCTCACCAATGGTGGGCTCATCCGCTACATTATCTTACTCATCATCTGGCATCTCAGTATATTCGGAATTGGATTCTGGTTTGGAAGATTTCTAAGGAGAGTGAATATGTCTAATAAATCTAAAGGAGGCGTTTAAAATTGCGTGAATTAATTACATTCTTACAGCAGCGACAGAAGGAACTCCTGGAGCGAAAAGAGTTTCTTCAAGCTGAACTTCAAAAAATTCTGAATGAATCCCAACATATTGATGCATTGGTGACTCAGTATACTTCTGAACCACCTGCGCCCTGTGAACAACAAAAGATTGAGACAGCTCCTTCAACAAAAACCCATAAACAAAAAAAGATTTCTCTTGCAGATATGTTATTATTATATCTGCAAGAGAAGCAAGGACAAGTAGTAGAATATAAAGACATCGCCGCAGCTATCCGTTCAATCTATGCACCTGAGGCGCTTTCAGACGGAAGGATTGCTTCTGCAATCCGAACACTAATGCGACATAAGAAACTTTACAAAGATGAAACAAGCAGAGGAACTTACCAAGTACCTGTATTTGAGGAGGATTAATTTAACTCCTTAAAACAATCCGAAAGGATTAAAATAAAAAAATCCCCAAGATAGGGTGAGGGGGTTAAACAATAACCCTAAATTAAAATTATAGGAGGTTACTTACTATGAGCAAAATCAAAATCGTCGGCGACGCAGCAGTCGTCACAAGTACGATCCTGTTGGAGGATCTGAAGACTCTCAAGAAGTACAAACCTAACGCGCTTAAACTGATCAACAGTGAAACCAAGGAAGAAATCTTCTCTGCCGCCATAGGTGACAAAGCTTCCTTCTCCAAGTTCGGTATTGTATTTACTAGTGCTGACGGTGAAGGTAAGGCTACCGCAACTCTGACACTTCCCACCGGCATGTCCGATGAGAAGAAAATTGAGTATGTGAAGGACACCTACGGTTATGGACTCTTGAATCTGAAGTCGCTTGAAGATCAGATTAAGAGCGTTATGGACACTACCGCAGGCGAATTCGCTGCTATGGCAAACAGCATTGAAATTCTTTAATCAATGCTGTCTCAACAACCGGTTATGTTTCTGAATTTTAATGTCTCAGAACATTGTAATAGGAGTTGGTCACTCCCCCGGTTGTTTCATTAACATTATTGATAGGAGGTCGATCTCATGATTCAAGTTACCATTGGAACAAATACAAACAGGACAAAGGTTAATGTCGATCCGAACAGAACGCTTCGTTCCGTTCTCGAAGAAAACGAAGTCAACTATTCGGTTGCAGCGGTACACCTTGATGGTGTTTCGCTGAAACCTGGAGACCTAGACAAGACCTTTACCGATCTCGGAATCGCCGAGAGCTGCTATTTGATAGCGGTCATTAAAGCCGACAACAGTACAGTAGCCTAAGTTTAACTCACGAAAAGGCAGAATTCGTATGGGTTCTGCCTTTTCTATCCCCCAATGAAAGTAGGTGTAGTTTATGCAATTCATTTCCTCCCCAGATAAAGGCCTGTTAGTGCCCTATGAATTACCCTATGAATTAAAAGAATTTTTTGACGAAATATTTCCAGTTTATCGGATAGGATTTTCATGTCCATCCGATACAAACAGATATTTTGAAAATTGGCAAACCATGCTCTTACTTTGTCCCTTGGTAAATCATTACCTGAACACGCCGGATCTTCAAGATCGTATACCTTTAGCGGTGTTCCGAACTGCGGAGAAGAATCACTACGGTGATTATTGGAGCACCATGTATAGTATCTGTAATTCTCATATAGAAAGACGACCTAATAAGCATGTCCCCTTGATTTATATGGTTGGTATCAATCGAGGTAAGACTGAGTTCTTTGAACAGCTTGACGCTGACGCGACTTACGTTGATCAAAAAGGAATCTCTGTTCTTCTTCAGGAAGATCGTTTTCATAAAATTCGATTCTGTTATCGAGAAGATATTAATACTTACTTCATATTCACATCCAAAATGTCCCACCATTTAGCCCGCAAAATCATTGCAATACTCCCAGGTTTATTAAAATGGGAGTTACCTACCCCAGATTATCTTGATATCATTAAGGCATTCTCCGGAACTGATGCAGACCTTTGGTACAAATTACTTTCTCCAATTTATAAAAAGCTTACAACAGGCCTGGAGAGATTTCGTGCCAGACTGGAACGCTTCGCCCAAGATCTAAATACCAGATCCATTCGGATACATCAAGACAATATCGCTAAATACCAGAATAATATCAATGATTATCTTACACAAATAGATATCTGGTATCAAGAAATCCGAAAGAACCAACAACAACTCTTTGCTTTGGAAAATATGAAAGGCGGAGAATTTCAGGATTTCACGGAATATATACTCAAACATCCTGCTGTTAAATCTATTGAAGTTGTAGATGACAGACGTCTTCGTTTCTGGGTAGTAACACCGCTTCTCTACTATGATGTAGATGCATTCAAAGTCATGGAACGAAACAAAGAAAGCCCACTCTACAAATATCCGGAGTTCTTCAGAGATATGCTTCATAAGGTTTTCATAGATGGTAAGTATACCATCTATACTGAATCAGTCTTCATGATTGATTTTCACGATGGACATGTCGCACCTAGTCATCACCATCATGAAGGCTCTCAAGAAGCATACACTAAAGGTTATGCCGTATGGCAACCACACATTGTTCCACAAATCTATCATTGTTGGGGAAATAATCTTCCCTATATCAATAACGCTTTGAAGAACCGGAAATACATCGAAGGTTGGGAACAAATTATCGCAGCCACGCAGAATATCAATTTCACTGACACCATTGTTGTTCGTGATTTCTGGAAACGTATTTATGATCAACAAAAAGATTTATTCTGTATTCAAGATAATGAAAATCCTGAGATTCAACTGAGTGTTCAGGATTATCAAAAGCTTTATGAACAGGTTTTAACGTCAGAGCAAAGAACATGCCTAGGAGGTAAAGAAATATGAAACCGATTAATCTTAATGAAAAAGTACAACGCGAAATATTAGCAGATTTCCAGAAATTCCTGGCAACTGCTCGATTAGGTAAAAACAAAATCGATTATTCTTACACTATCGAAAACATAGTGGACAAAACAATCAAAAAGCCTGAGTTGTATTTCACAGCTGATGCTTATCTCAAAATGATCACTTTGGTAGATAGTACCACAGACGAAATTGGATGGCACGGTGTTGTTAGACGGGACAACCATCGCTTTACAGTTACAGATATCTTGGTATATCCACAGATTGTAACTGGCAGTAATATCCGTACCGATCAGGAGGCGTATAACACATGGCTTATGTCTCAACCTGATGAGATCTTCAATAACATCAGGTTCCAGGGACACAGTCATGTCAACTTCAATGTGACTCCTTCAGACTTTGGCCCAGGTTCTGATATACATCTGTACGAAAGTATTCTTCAAACTTTACGCAATACTGATTATTATATCTTCATGATAATCAATAAGCGCAGGGAAATTTTCGTTATGATCTATGACATGGCCCAGAATGTTGTCTTCGAGAAAGATGATATTACAGTCCATGTTATGCTCAATAACGGACAATTCCTTAATGACTGGCACCGTACTGAAACTGAGAAATATGTCACAAAACAAACTTATCAGTATCAGAACAAGACAGTCAACTTCGTAGATAGTAAAAAAAACGAACTGGTAAAAAACGAAGCAGTAAAAGGAACAAGAAATCAAATCGGGTTCCAAACTCAGAACAAAAACAACTGGAAAGAATCCTCGAAGGAGAATAAAATAACAAATGACGTAGAGGCCGACCTCGTAAGACGCTATTATGAAGAATTTTTTGAAGCATATGGATATTATCCAGATACGATGCACGCTGCAACTACTTTATCAGTTCGTAAATATCCACATTCCTATGGTATCAATACCAATAACGATTAGAATTACAGGAGGTATTAATCATGGATCTTCAAAAACACTTAGAGTTCTTCGATCCGTTCAATGACATCAATGCACCTATCCATGTAATTGGATGCGGAGCAATCGGTTCCACTATTTTGGAATTGTTTGCTCGGCTTGGTATACCTGAAGTGCATATCTATGACTTCGATACTGTGACTGCTTACAATGTGACTAATCAAATGTTCTTATTTCATCAAGTCGGTATGCCTAAAGAAGAAGCCATTATTGAAATTTTGCACAACATCAATCCTGACATGAAAATTATCCCGCATGGGAAGTATGTAAACCAACCTCTATCTGGTTACATCTTCTTGGCTGTTGATAACATTGATCTGCGCCGGGAAATCTTAACCAGAAATAAATTCAATCCTTATATCAAAGCTGTATTTGATTTCAGAATGCGTCTAACAGATGCACAGCATTATGCTGCGGATTGGAATAATCCGGCCATGCGTGATGCACTGTTAGATACCATGCAATTCACTCATGAAGAAGCCAAGGCTGCAACACCTGTCTCAGCGTGTGGTACTACATTATCAGTAGCTCCCACTATCAGAACCATAGTATCTCTTGGAATTACCAACTTTATGAATTTCCTAAAAGAAGGTAAGATCAAGAAGATGATTTTGATGGATACCTTCCATTATATCCTAGATGTCTTTTAAAAACAAAACTCCACTACAACGCTATACTCTGACACATCAGAGGCTTTCAGTATTACTGGAAGTAATAAAAGGATAGAAGGAATGGAGGTTGCACGGCTACTCGAGCCCTCCCTGGGGGATTACGCGGAGCAGCCGGCGATGACACAACTACATAGCTTCACAACACATCAATCCAAGCTACTCATCATGTTAAGTGTTAATCACAGGATATCTTCGAGGTATAAATCCACTGAAGCACTTACAATTGCAGCATCGACTCCAGACTTCTGAAGTCCAAAAGCCTAGAAGACTCCACTACATGTGGTTGTAGAAAGGATGTGCCTATGCTTTACTTTACTTTTTATAAGAAACCTACTTTTCATCAAGTCACATTTCAGGATCTCCTTGATAAATTTTATCAGGGAGAACTTCCTGACCCACAACTTGTTCAGGAAAATCCTAAATATCGAAGAACAATTACATTGGAGCTTCCTGAAACAACACAATTTCCACCTGAGAAATATCAAATTCCTAAAATGATAAAAGCTTTGGAGGAATTATTACCTGACATTTTATCATTTCAGAAGATTCCTCGACCTATGCTTTATCATTCTTTCAGTATTCCTAAACGTACCGGTGGACTTCGACATATTGATGCCCCAGTACCTGAACTCATGGAACTGCTCAGAAAAATGAAAAACATTTTTGAAAACAAACTCCGAGTATTACCTCATGACGCAGCTTTCGCTTACGTGAAACAACGTAGCTGTAAAGATGCGCTTGTACGTCATCAACAAGCACAAAGTAAATGGTTCTTAAAACTGGATATCAAAGATTTCTTTCCGAGTTGTACCACAGAATTCATTCATAAACAGCTATCAAAAATTTTTCCATTCTCAGAAATCTATAAAGCACCCCCGGTTACGATACCCGCACAATTTAATTCCTTAATGGAAAACATTATTGATATCTGTTTACTCAACGGGAGTTTACCACAAGGTACACCAATGTCTCCGCTTCTCACCAATCTCTTAATGATTCCATTAGACTATAAG
>Ga0209508_1001872_pt1 | contig 15175 bp, 8 predicted proteins | sample AD_UKC129_MetaG_FD_184427 | JGI IMG/M metagenome (GOLD analysis project Ga0209508, IMG submission 184427) | Active sludge microbial communities of municipal wastewater-treating anaerobic digesters from Canada - AD_UKC129_MetaG (SPAdes) (version 2) | ecosystem: Engineered > Bioreactor > Anaerobic... | reverse complement strand
TTCCTGCGTAGATATGTTCCCGTGAACAGCGATTTTTCAAAAATGTCCGAAAAACTCATTGACATGTTCCCGTAAACGTAAGGTTCAAAAAATTAGCCCAAGACATCAATCCAAGCGGCTCGTTCCACGTTGAAGCAGTAGTTCTTCTGTCAAGGGTTAATGAGTAAGAGTGTAAAAGATATGTAAATAAGGACTTTCCGTGATTTGAGATTTGGTTCTATGCCAAAGGAGAATCACGGATTTTTTCTTTGTGGGTACTTATCCAAGATTTCTGAAATTTAAGGTCAGACTATTAATTTAAATATAGAATTGTTGAGTTGATAGGATTGCTGGCAAAAACAGAGGGTCTAATATTGAAAAGCTTAATAAACTTAAAGATAAGGTGGCTAAAGATAAGGTAGATAAAGTACAAGAAAAAGTGGAAGATAAGAAGAATGATAGAGAGATCTAATGGCAGTACGTATAAGCACCTAATGGATATGGGGGCAGGTTTCGGTCTGCCTCTTTTTTTATGCAACTATTTGATTTTATTTATACTCAAACAACTATAGTAACTATAATTATGATATAATCAAATGTAGATATAATTTACGCCAAGGTATAGAAGTATTATATATAAAAAACCCATAAGGGGGAATATATATGGGATTCAGCTATAATAAACTTTGGAAGATTCTAATTGATGAAGAAATGAACAAGACAGAGTTCCAGAAAGCTGTTAAATTGAGTCCTACTACAGTAGCAAAACTAGGTAAGAATGAGACAGTAAATATGGGAATTTTAGCCCGTATTTGTGATTATTTTGATTGTGGTATAGAAGATATAGTTAGTTATACCCCTAAAAAAAGAAATCATGAAAATAAAGATAAATAAGGAGGTACTTTATGGATAGTAATGTACCATATATAGCTTCTCTTACGAGAGAACCTTTCTTGTATTATGAAATGAAAATAACTGCAAAGTTACTTAAGGAAGGATTAAGTGAAGAAGAAGCTATAGAAAAAATATTTAAAGAAAATCTATATCAATATCCTACAGAAAGAAGCCTTAAAAGGAGAGCAAGAGCTTGTTTAAAAAGGTTAAATGGACTTGGAGATGAAGAGCTTGTATCATGGATTATAGATAGACCTGTAGATATATCAAAACAGATATGCTTATATGCAATGATGAAAGATTCAAGACTTATATGGGAGTTTATGATTACTGTTATTGGAGAGAAATATAGAACTCGTAATTATTCTTATAGCAGAAAGGATCTAAATGTATTCTTTACAAGACTTCAGGAACAAAACGATACGGTGGCGAGCTGGAGCGACTCAACAATTAACAAGCTTAAATCGGTATTTACTAGTCTTTTAAAAGAGAATGGATATATAGATAAAACCAATTCTAAAAGACTTAATGAAGTGCTTTTAGATTATAAACTAAAGGACAAAATAATCAAGAATGGAGATGCAATTTGTCTTTCAGCTTTCAATTATTTTGAATAAAGGGGGGTAGCTGAGTGAGTAATATAAATCAAAAACTTGATACACTAAGAAGCTTGATTCAGGATCCAGACTTTCTTACGGGAAAAGGACTTAGTAATGAAGTAAATATAAGAATGTTCTGCTATGATCCTGAAGATGAAATGACTGTAAGACATTTTACAAAGCAACTTGTAAAGGATAATTCATTAAACTGTAATTTGATTTGTCATAATTTATATCATGTATTTTTGGAAATATGTGAGGAGAAGAATATTATAGATAAGATTCCAGATATGGAAGAGAAAAGAGGAAGTGATTTCTTAAAAGATAAAATATTAAAGTTTTCAACAACAAAAGCTTTTGCAAAGAAAATGCATTATGAACCACATAAACAAGGAGATGTTCTTCTACTTACAGGTGTAGGAGAGGTTTATCCTTTTATGAGAGTTCATTCTCTTTTAGAAGAGTTACAGATAAGCTTTGATGATATTCCTATAGTTGTACTTTATCCAGGAAGTTTTAATGGCAGAACAGTAACGCTATTTAATGAATTTAAACCAAATGAGTACTACAGGGCATTTAATATAATTTAGGAAGTAGGAGGGGATATAATTGAAAATAAAAAACATGTTTTATTATGACATCAATAGAGAAATAAAGGGTGTTATAAAAGTAAATCAAGATGCGAGGGATATAATAGAACAGGAACTTGCAGAGTATGTTATTACGAGAGAACTTAAGAAACACTTTATAAGTTTTTTTAATTATTATTCAGATTCCTTTGATAGACCGACTGATGAAACAGGTGTATGGATTTCAGGATTCTTTGGGAGCGGTAAATCTCACTTCTTGAAAATCCTTTCATACATATTAGAAAATAAAGAGGTAAATGGAATTAAGACTGTCGAGAGATTTAGAGAAAAATTTACAGATGATTTGGCAACATTTATGCTGATTGATAAATCAACACAGGCTCCGACAGAAACAATTCTCTTTAATATTGATATAGAAGGATTTTCGGAAAAAAATAAGACAGCAGTTTTAAGGGTGTTTGCTAAGATGTTCTATAACCACCTTGGATTTTATGGAAATAACCTTAAAGTCGCAAAACTTGAACAATTCGTTGAAAGGAAAGGAAAAACAAAAGAATTTAGACGTGTTTTTGAAGAAAAAACAGGTGATTCATGGATAGGTTCAAGAGATGGATTTGACTTCTATGAAGATGAAGTAGTTGAAACCCTTATAGAAGTTCTTGGTATGAGTGAAACATCGGCGAGAAATTGGTTTGACTCCTCTGAAGTAATTGATTTTTCAATATCAGACCTTGTTTCTGAAATAAAAGAATATGTTGATAATAAGCCAGATAATTTTAGACTTCTTTTCATGATTGATGAGGTGGGACAGTATGTAGGTGCTGATACTGATATGCTTCTTAATCTTCAATCTTTAGTGGAAGAGATAGGTTCTAAGTGTATGGGAAAAGTCTGGGTAATTTGTACGGGGCAAGAAGCTCTGGATGAAATTATTAAAACTAGGGCAGATCAGTTTTCAAGAATTCAAGCAAGATTCAAAATAAGACTTTCTCTTTCTTCATCATCAGCGGATGAGGTTATTCAAAAAAGAATCCTAAAAAAAGTCGATGAAGCTAAGTCATGTCTTGAGGACGTTTATGACAAACAGAAAAATGTCATGGACAATCTCTTTAAATTTAAGGAAGCAGTTGGTGATATAAGAGGTTTTGAGGGGCCAGAAGAATTTTCTGTAAACTTTCCTTTTGTACCTTATCAGTTTATTCTTATGCAGAAGGTATTTTCTGAAATTAGGAAACATGGTAACGCTGGCAAGCATTTATCAGGTGGAGAACGTTCTATGCTTTCAGGTTTTCAGGAAGCTGCACAAAAAGTTCAGGATAAGGATGAGTATGCAATAATTCCTTTTTGGATGTTTTATGACACAGTTCATGCTTTTCTTGATAGTTCAATCAGAAGAGTAATAGAGAGAGCAGAAAGAGCAGCAAGAGATGATAAGGGTCTTGAAGCTATAGATATTAATGTCTTGAAGCTTCTTTACTTAATTAGATATGTAGAAGATATACCTGCAAATCTTGATAATATTGTAATTATGATGGCTGAAGATATAAGAGTGGATAAGATTGATGAAAGAGAGAAGATTCAGAAATCACTAGATAGACTTGTTCGTCAAAATTATATTGCAAGGATAGGAGATAGATATAATTTTCTTACAGATGCAGAACAAGATGTAGAAAAAGAAATTAGAGATGAATATGTGGAACCAATCGAGATTACAAGAAAAATTTCTGAAATGATTTTTGAAAATATATATAGAACAAAGAAGTTCCGTTATGAAAAGAAATATGACTTTGAATTTGATAAGAAGGTAGATGGCGTAAATTATGGTAATCCAGTTGAAGGAATGAAATTAGAAATCCTTACTACAGTAACAAGTGGGGAAGACAAGCAAGAACTGAGACTTATGGTTGAATCTCATAATAAGGTTCTTATAGTACTTGGGGATACGGAATACTATAATTTCATAGAAAATGCTATGAAAATAGAAAAGTTCGCAAGAAAGAAGAATATCCCACAACTTACAAAGTCAATGCAAGATATTATAAGAGGTAAGCAAGATGATGCTGAGAACTTTAAAGAAGAGGCCTTAAAAGAACTTGAAGATGCTTTTATGAAAGCAAAGTTTTATATAAATGGAAATAAGGTTCCTGTAAAAGCTGGAACACCACAAGCTAAAATTGATGAAGCATTAGAGTATCTAGTTTCTAATGTATATAATAAACTTGACTTGATTACAAAAAATGTAGATTCAGATGAAGATATTTATAAGATTCTTGATGGAAGAGAAGATGAGGGGGTAATGAAGGGGTTTGAGTCAAATAGAAAAGCCGCGACTGAGGTTGAAACCTACCTAATAGTTCAAAACCAGCAACATATTCCCATTAATATGGCAGATGTTCAAAAAAGATATACATCTCCCCCTTATGGATGGAGGGAAATAGATATTGCAGCTGTAGTTGCAAGATTAGTTTATGAGCAGAAAGCAACTATTAAGTATGGAGGAGAAACTATAAGAGCAGATGATAAGAGACTTCCAGAACTTTTATATAAAAGAAGTGAAGTAGGAAAAACAAAGATTCAAAAACGTGAAATGATAAGTATTCAAAAAGTTAAAGAAGCGAGAGATTTTTTAAGGCATTTCTTTGATATTATGGATGTTCCAGAAGACGATGATGGTCTTGTAAAATTTATTATAAGCAAATTTGAAAGTCTTAAAGAACACTATGATGAATTACTAAATAAATATGAGGGTCATAACTATCCTGATAAAAATAAAATAATTAAAGCAAAATCTATGGTATCAGAACTTCTTTCTGCAAAAACAGATAATATTGCCCTTGTAAACAAGCTTATAAGCATGAAAGATGAGCTTGAAGATATGCAGGAAGACATGGAAGCTATCGAAGGCTTCTTTAAGTCACAGGTAGATATTTTTGATGAAGCAGTAAAACTGGAAAGTTTGCTTCGTTCAGACCTAGATTACTTGCAAAAAGAAAATGAAGTAAACGATGCACTTAATAAAATTAGACTAATAGTTAAAGTTAAACCCCAACAAGACAATTTTGATTATAGTGATGTACCAAAACTTAATGATTATATGAAGGTAGTGAGAGAAGGGCATAATAGGCTTCTTGATGCCAAACGTGAAGAAATTCTTGAAATTGTAAGACAATGTATGGAAGAAATCCATAGTGGAGATAGCAATAATAAATTGATACTAGATATAATTAAAAAGACTGATGATTTTTATGAACAAAAGAAAAAGCAAATTGCTGAAACAAAAAGTCTTAGAATTCTTGATGGATTTACTCCTGGTCTCTGGTCTGAGAAGGATCAGGCGGTCAAAGATATAATTTTTATTGAAAAAAACAATGCTGAAGCTGAAAAAAGATATAAAGATGAAGAAGAAGGAAAACAAGTGGAAGAAAATTACCTTGTAAAAGAAACGGAATCAACTAATGAACCTAAAAATAAAAAGCATATTAAGAAATATTATAGACAATCCATATTTCCTGCAAGAATACTTGAAAGTGAAGATGAGATAAGGGAATATGTAGAGAATATTGAAAGAAATCTCATAACTCTTTTGGGGGATTGTGATGGTATAGAAATAAACTAAGAAAGGAAAGGTGGGGCATGAATAAAAAAGCCATAAAAAATTTTGCAATCTGGGCAAGAAGAGAGCTTATTGAAAAAGTTAGTCAAAAAGCAAAAATATATGGGATAGAAAAAGGTAAAGAAATGAAGAAGATGGACACTGCTCTTAATGGGCAGGTCCTGACCTCTGATAATAAAAAAGCAAGAAGGGTCTTAATTGAAAAAATAGAAGAAGATGGGTTTGATGAAACTATAGAAGAAGTTGCTTATACATGGTTTAACCGTTTTATTGCCATAAGATTCATGGAAGTAAATGGATATATGCCTAGTCACATAAGAGTTTTCACATCTGAAAATAATGAGTTTGAACCTCAGCTTTTATCAGAAGCAATACATCTAGATCTACCAGGACTTGATAGGTCAAAGGTTCTAGAACTTTACAATGCTGGAAATAAGGAAGAGGAACTCTTTTCTTATCTATTTATTACTCAATGTAATGCTTTAAATGAAGTTCTTCCAGGTATGTTTCAAAAGATTAATGACTATACAGAGCTTCTTCTACCAGATGGTCTTTTAAGAGATGATTCTGTAATAGATGTAATGATAAGAGAAATACCAGAAGAAGATTGGAAAGAACAAGTTCAAATAATAGGATGGCTTTATCAATATTATAATACGGAACCTAAAGATGCAGTATTTAGCAGACCAAAAAGTAAAAAAATCCAAAAGGAAGACATTCCTGCAGCAACCCAGCTTTTTACTCCTGATTGGATTGTAAGATATATGGTCGAAAATTCATTGGGGAGACTATGGGTTGAAGGCCATCCTGATGAAGAATTAAAAGCAAATTGGAAATACTATATAGAAGAAGCAGAGCAGGAAAAAGAAGTTGAAGAAAAATTAGATGAAATAAGAAAAAAATATGCAGAAATGAAGCCAGAAGATATAAAATGTATTGACCCGGCTATAGGTTCTGGCCATATTGGAGCCTATCTCTTTGATGTTCTTATACAAATTTATGAATCTTATGGTTACAAGAGAAGGGATGCAGTAAAATCTATATTAGAAAATAATATTTATGGTTTAGATATAGATGAAAGGGCAAGACAATTAGCATATTTTTCTTTAATGATGAAGGCGAGGCAGTATGATAGAAGATTTTTAAGTAGAAAAGATATTCCACAACCTAAAGTATACGCAATAGAAGAAAGCAACTTTTTTAAAACGGAAAACGGAAAAGTTATTGTTGAATATTTTGCTGATGGAGATAAAGATTTAAAGAAAGATATAAATTCCATAATAGAAGATATGATAGATGCAAAGGAATATGGATCTATTACAATAGTAAATCCAGTGAATTTTGAAGCTATATATAATAGATTTAATGAAATTAAAAAAGAAACCAGTGTAAACATATACACCTTAATAGCATTAGAGCAATTATTACCACTTGTAGAACAAGCAGAAGTTCTTTCAAATAAGTATGATGTAGTTGTTACTAATCCGCCCTATATGGGAAATAGAGGAATGAATTCTAAATTATCAAAATATGTTAAAACAAACTATAAGTATAGTAAGTCGGATTTGAGTACTGTTTTTATGGATTTAGGATTAAAGCTTTGTAACAATAATGGTTTTATGTCGATGATAAATATACCTGTGTGGATGTTTCTTACTTCTTATGAAAACTTAAGAAATAATATAATAGAAAATCATACAATAACAAACTTGGTCCACTTAGGAAGGGGAATATTTGGTTCAGATTTTGGTACAGTTTCTTTTGTTATAAATAAACACAAAATCAATAATTATACTGGAACTTATAGACAGTTATTTGAAGAAATAGGTGCTGTAGATTCAGTTGAGCAAAAAAACAAATGGTTTTTAAATGGTAAAGGTATTATTCTACAAAAACAAGAAGAATTTAAGAAAATTCCAGGTATGCCGATAGCCTATTGGGCGAGTGATAATATAATAGATAGCTTTAGCAAGGGAAAAACAATAGATGATTATGCAACAGTAATTACTGGAATGACAATTGGAAATAACAAAAAGTATTTACGTATGTGGTACGAAGTAAATATAAATAAAATTAATTTTTATTGTAAATCTATGGAAAGCCTAAATTTAAATATTAAAAATTGGATTCCATATAGTAAGGGTGGACCAAGAAGACAGTGGTATGGAAATTATGACTATATAGTAAATTGGAGTGAAAATAAAAAATTTAATAGGGCAAAGACTACATTACAACAATTATATTTAAGAAGAGCTGTAACTTGGCCATTTGTAACTTCAGGAAAATTTTCAGTTAGAGTTTTACCAGAGGGATTTTTATGGGATGTTGCTGGTTCGCCATGTTTCTTTGATAATAAGTTTGAAGAAAAATATATATTAGGATTTATGGCTTCCACAGTATGTGATTATATTGTAAATATAATAAACCCTACTATTAATGTCCAAGCTATAGATATTTCTAATTTGCCATTGTTAAAAGATAGTTCATATGAAAAGCAAATAATAAGTTTTGTGGAAGAGAATATTAATCTTTCAAAACTCGACTGGGACATGCATGAAACTTCATGGGATTTTAAAAGATCTCCTTTACTTTCAAATAAGGTGGATGGAAGAATTAAAACTGCTTATGAGAACTATAAAAGAGAAGTAAATGAAAGATTTGCCAAAATTAAAGAAAATGAAGAAGAATTGAACCGTATATTTATAGAAATCTATGGTCTTGAGGATGAACTGACTCCTGAAGTATCTGATAAAGATATTACTGTAGCTAAAATCTTTGATAATAAAGAAGATATATATGAAGAAATAAAAGGTAACAGATATATAATGACTCGTGAAGATGTAGTTAAAAACTTTTTATCCTATTTCGTAGGTTGTGCTATGGGAAGATATTCTCTTGATGAAGAAGGGCTTATATTTGCTGGTGGAGAGTTTGATTCATCAAAATATATTAGCTTTAAAGCTGATGAAGATGGTATTCTCCCAATAACAGATCAAGAGTATTTCGAAGATGACATTGTAGAGTTGTTTGTTAAATTCTTAAAAGTTACATTTGGGGAAGAGCATCTAAATGAAAACCTAGATTTTATAGCTTCAGAGCTTAAGGGTAAAAATAGTGACAGCAGTAGGGAAAGAATAAGAAATTATTTTTTAAATGATTTTTATGAGGATCATTGCAAGATGTATCAAAAACTTCCTATTTATTGGCAATATGATTCAGGCAAGAATGGCGCTTGTAGGGGGTTGTTTTATCTCCATAGATATGGTAAAGATACATTTGCAAAAATAAGAATCAACTATGTTTTTGAAGTGCAGGATAGATATAAGCAAGAGCTTGTAAGATTAGAAAAGGCTATTGCAGAGTCAAGTGGAAATGAAAAAATACAACTTCAAAAACGTGCAGATGCACTTAAGAAGAAAATCATTGAATCTCAACAATTTGAAGAGAAAGTGCAGCATATAGCAGATTCTTATATAGAGATAGACTTAGATGACGGAGTAAAAGAAAATTATAAGATATTCAAAGATGTACTTGCGAAAATTTAGGAAAGTCGGGTGATTAAAACGAAAAGTTATAACGGAATAGCTGATATATTGAACAATCCAGCTATGAAGATTATTGAACAGACTGAAAAAATGAATAGAATTTTTAACAGTCCTTTTATGCAAATTATTCAGCGACAACAAAAAAGATGTGAAGATCTTATGGGATTTACTTCAGCTATAGAAAGTATAATCCAGGCAGAGGAAAGAATAAAACAGATAACAGCACCACTTGAAGAATTATATGATTTTAACAATATAATGAACTCAATAGAATATGTTATGAATAGTATTCCAAATATAATAAATAATGTCTTGATAGATATTGCTAATTCCAATGAAATATTTTCCGCTGTGAATTTGTTGAAAGATGCTGATAGGATTAAGCGATATCTTGGGAATTCATTATTATATAAATTTATTGAAGAAGAAATTCGAGAGATTCCCATAGATAATATACCAGAGACATTTAACAATTGTATTGATTGGGAAGGGTTTACACTATCTGATGTAGATTCAAAAAACCCAACTTTAAACAATCAAGTAGAGGAAAAATGTAACGAGAAGCATGAATATATAAAACTATTTTTAATTGTATTTTTAATGCCATTGATAGTTAATATTCTTTCTAACACTATTTATGATAATACTATTGCTAAAAATAACAAAATTGCGTTTATAAGGACGGAAAATATTATTGAAGATTATTTTGTAGTAGAGTCTGTATTAAATAATGAAAATAGAGTATTTTATGTAGGAGATAGAGTGATTAATCCCAGGGTAAAACCAAATTGTTCTTCTGCTGTAGTAGGAAGTTTAGAACCTGGAAGAGTTGTTTATGCAATAGAAAAAAAGAAAAAATGGATTCATATATTGTGGAAAAATGAAAAAGGTGAAGAATATTCTGGTTGGATTCAAAATTGGAAATTGGAATATACTATTTTAGAATAGAATAGCCAAAATAAAGGAGGTGCCAGTTTTGGACTTAAAAGAAATTTTAAAAGATTTGCAGAAAAGATTTAAAGAACCATACCCGGAATTTTATAATAGGAGAATTATTTTTTGGATGGATAGCGATAGAGAATTCGAAGATGAAATTGATAATCTTGAAATTCCAGATGTAAAAATAATAAAAATGTCTGAAAACAATAAGTTCAGAGTAAAAAAATTATTATCCTTTGACGATCAAGAGTCAGACTTTCTTGTCTATTGCCCTCTTATATTCAACGAAAAAGAAGATAATTGGATAAATGATATTATGAGATATAGTGAGGAATTTAGAGCAGATCTTGTATCTATACAGATTAATGAAATGAATTTACCAGATAGCATCGCCATTAGAAAGGCTGTAAAGGCTTATAAGAAATTTTTTAATGCTAAAACAAGAAGAGAACTTATAAAGAAAAAGGCAAGTAGAATTGAAAATCCTGCACATTTAGAACTTGCTATTATGGGGGGGATTGCAGGCTGTGATATGCAGCCTGATCTTATTATCAGAGAGGTTTTGAAAGCGGGTATTGAAAATGATAAGAATGATATTTATCAAGAATTTATAAATTATGAAATAGAAGAAACTTTCTGGAGAATGGTAGAACAAGGAACAGGCTATAATAGTGAAGAAAAGAGCCTAGAAAACTTATCTATTCATATATTGCTTACTGCCTCTTCAAGAAATATAAATAAAGATGCATTTATTGGTCTAGATAATTTCATTTCAAGCCCTCATGAAGCCTTTTGTTTTCAATTTGTAGAGAGTTGGCTTAGAAATACTGATGAGAAAAAGAAGCTATATGACCTTGCCCGTTATATAGAAAAAGAAATCAGTCTTGATGAAAGACTGATGAATTTTGATATATCTCATTTTGAGAATAATGAATTTTTTCCATGTGTTGATGAAATCATACTTATAAAACTTATGACAGATATTAAGAATGATATTATAGATCCTGAAGAGATTTCAGAGATATATGATAAAAGAAGAGTTGGAGCCTGGTACGAAAAGTTTAATTCATACTATGAAGGTATTCACAACATGGGCAAGATGAAGGATTTCTATAATAAAAACCAAGCATCATTTCATATGACATCTGCTAAGGAAGTTTGGAAATCTTATACTGATAAATTTTATTTAATGGATACCTACTATAGGAAGTTTCAGAGGGCATATCAGGAAAGTCTTGAGAGTTCTAATATTAAGCTTGATGATTTATTTAAATTTACTGTAGAAAGAGCTGAAGGTATATATAAACATTGGTTTTTAGATGAACTACTTACTAACTGGTCTAAGGTTAGTAGTAAGGAGTTTGAAGACTATGGAAAAATTCCTGGGATTAAACAGCAGGTTGATTTCTATAACAATAATATTAAAAATGCTAAGACAAAAACTTATGTAATTATTTCAGATGCAATGCGTTATGAGGTGGCAAGAGAGCTTGCTATAGAATTAAAACAGGATATGCAATGTGAGATAGAAATTGATGATATGGCGGGGATATTCCCTACTATTACACCTTTTGGAATGGCTGCATTGCTTCCTAATAATGGTCTTAAAACGGAAATTAAAAATAATAATCTCAAAGTTCTTATTGATGGCGAATCAACAGATATGCCTAATAGGGAAAAGGTTCTACAAAAGGTTAATAAGAACTCTAGAGTGCTTAAATATGACGATTTGATTCATATGAAGAGAGATGAGAGAAAAGCTCAAGTAAAAGGTATGGAAGTCATATATATATATCATGATCAAATAGATGCAGCTAGCCATACATCAGACTCTAAGGTTTTCTCTGCCTGTGATAAGACTATAAATGAAATTAAAAATCTGGTTAGAATTCTTGTAAATGAGTTTTCGGCTGTAAACATAATGATTACCTCAGATCATGGTTTCATCTATACTTATGAAGAGTTTACTGAGGATGATAAGGTGTCTAAAGAAGGCTTTGAAGGTGTTGTTGATTATGGTAGAAGGTATGCAATTATGGGCAATTCTGCTAATCCAAGTTTCTTGATGCCTATAAAATTTGTTGATGAAGAATCAGGACTTAAAGGATTTGCACCAAAGCATAATATTCGTATTAAAAAGCAAGGTGGAGGAATTAACTATGTTCATGGGGGAATCTCACTTCAGGAAATGGTTGTTCCTCTAATCAAATACAGACATTTAAGAAATGATAATAAAGAATATCAGAGAAACAGGCATAAATATGATGTTAAACCTGTAGAACTTAATATTCTTTCAACGGGAAGAAAGATAAGTAATATGATATTTAATCTATCTTTCTATCAAAGTGAAATGCTTTCAGCGAACAGGGAAGCTGGTAATTTCCTTCTTTATTTTGTTGATGAATATGGAGAAAAAGTTTCTGATGAAGTTCGTATTATAGCTGATAAGAATACTGATAATGAGCAAGATAGAGTATTTAATGTAACATTTAACTTGAAAGCTGGAAAATATGATAATACAAAGACTTATAATCTTGTTATCTATGAGGAGTCAGGTCGAATTCTTCCAAAAAAGATTGAGTTTTCAATAAATATTCCCTTTGCCACTGGTGAATATAATTTTTTTAGTTAAGGGGTGGTCAAGTATGGAAGAAGTAAGTCCAAGAACTGAAATTAGACAAAAACTTAGAGAAAATTTTGATGGAAAAATAGTAGCAAAAAATTTAACTAAAAAAATCAAAGAAGGGGCTAATGTTCCTATATATGTTCTTGAGTTTTTGCTTGGGCAATATTGTAGCAGTGATGATGAAGAAATTATTGAAAAGGGTATAGAAACAGTTAAAAAGATTCTGTCAGATAACTTTGTTAGACCAGATGAAAATCAGAAAATACTCTCTATACTAAGAGAAAAAGGTAGTTTTTCCATTATAGATAAAGTAACAGTAACATTAAATGTAAAAAAAGATAGGTATGAAGCAGAGTTTTCAAACTTAGGACTAAGTGATATTCCAGTACCAGAAGAATATCCAACACGATATGATAGGCTTCTTTGCGGTGGGATATGGTGTATGATCCAACTTGATTATGATTATGATGAAAATGAACAGAACAAAAATCCTATTAGCATTATAAGGCTTACACCAATTCAGATGCCAAAAATTGATATAAAGGAGCTCAAAGAAGGTAGAAGGGCATTTACAAAAGAAGAGTGGATAGATGTTATGCTTCGTTCTATTGGTATGGAGCCAGATGAATTTGAAGAAAGAGAAAAGTGGTTGTTGCTTACAAGATTGATTCCACTTGTGGAAAATAACTTTAATCTATGTGAATTAGGTCCTAGAAATACAGGAAAATCTCATATTTATAAGGAGATTTCCCCTAATAGTATTCTTGTATCTGGAGGACAGACTACTGTTGCTAATTTGTTTTACAATATGGCTAGAAGAACAGTAGGTCTTGTAGGGCTTTGGGATTGTGTAGCCTTTGATGAAGTTGCAGGAATAAAGTTTAAAGATAATGATGGTATACAGATTATGAAAGACTATATGGCATCAGGCTCTTTCGCAAGGGGGAAAGAAGAAAAAGCTGCATCGGCATCGATGGTATTTATAGGTAATATTAATCAAAGTGTAGATGTACTTTTAAAAACTTCCAGTCTGTTTGAGCCATTTCCAGAAGAAATGGCAATAGATACAGCCTTTCTTGATAGGATTCATTGTTATCTGCCAGGCTGGGAAATTCCTAAATTTAGGCCGGAACATTTTACAAATGATTACGGATTTATTACTGATTATCTTGCAGAATTTTTAAGAGAACTCCGCAAAGATCAATACGGAGATAGCTTAGATAAGTATTTTAGATTAGGTAAAAATCTAAATCAAAGAGATACTATTGCGGTTAGAAAAATGGTTAATGGCTATTTGAAAATTGTATATCCTCATGGCGAATTTACAAAAGATGATCTAGAAGAAATACTACGCTTATCTCTTGAGATGAGAAGAAGAGTGAAGGAACAACTAAAGAAAATAGGTGGTATGGAATTTTATGATGTGAACTTTTCATATATAGATTTAGACACTTTTGAGGAAAAATATGTAGGAGTGCCTGAACAGGGTGCTGATAAGTTAATTCCTGATGGTATGCTGAAACCAGGACAAGTTTATACAATTGCTAGTGGAGGAAATGGAATGATTGGTTGCTATAGATTGGAGTCTCAAATGCTTCCTGGTAACGGGAAATTTTATAGAACAGGGCTTGGAAACAATCGTGAATCTAAAGAAGCAAGCGATACTGCTTTTAACTATCTTAAAGCTAATGGTAATAGGATTAGTGCTTCGATAAGTACAACTACAAAAGATTATATTATTAATTATCAAGATTTACATGGTATAGGAATGACAGGAGACTTGGCTCTTCCTACTCTAATTGCATTATGCTCTATCGCACTTGGGAAACCTGTTATAAGTAATTTGGCGGTGCTTGGAGAAATAAGTATCGGTGGAAGTGTTATTAAGGTTACAGAATTAGCCAATAGTCTTCAGGTTGCTCTTGATAGTGGTGCGAAGAAAGTCCTTCTACCTAGCACGTCATTTGTAGATTTTGGGACAGTACCTTCTGAATTAATGAGTTCATTTCAAATAATTCCATATCAGAGTGCAGAGGATGCTGTATTTAAAGCTTTAGGTGTGGAGTGATGAAGAAAGGGACTAGATTAGGTTTTTATTCCCCTTTTTGAAGGGTTAATATAATAGAATTCCCCTCTTGAGAGGGGTGTCAGACTGAAAGTCTGACAGGGTGTGGTACATATAATTTGCTAAAAGCAAATTTAAGAGTGACTACCCCGTCTGCAGCATAAAACGCTGCATCCACCCCTTCGAGGAAGGGGAATTTGGTGTTAGTATATTATAGTGGACAAAGAAAAAAGGGATATAATAGAATAAAATAAAAAGGAGTGAGTCCACTATGGGTAATAAAGGAACTAGGTATTCAAGCGAGTTCAAAGAACAAATAGTTGAG
>Ga0209508_1001866_pt1 | contig 15209 bp, 21 predicted proteins | sample AD_UKC129_MetaG_FD_184427 | JGI IMG/M metagenome (GOLD analysis project Ga0209508, IMG submission 184427) | Active sludge microbial communities of municipal wastewater-treating anaerobic digesters from Canada - AD_UKC129_MetaG (SPAdes) (version 2) | ecosystem: Engineered > Bioreactor > Anaerobic... | reverse complement strand
GCCCGGCATGTTTGATACCTCCTTTTATTTTTTAACTCATTGCTTCACACTCATATTCACCTTGAAATCTGAAGAGCTTGCTTGAGCTGTAGTCTAAACTTATGCTGAACGTTCGAGCATAGCAGTTAGATAATTTGATATTGCCAAGTGCAATAGATTGGTAGCTTGCATTCAGGCTCGGCATGTCTTGTGAAACTCCCGAAAACGACACCGCATACCGTTCAGGACCAGCATATGGTACTGGATTCGTAACAGCTACTTCTTTGCCTTCTTCAATTGACGAAGCAAGTTCAACAACTAATTCCTTGCGCACAGATGCTGAGTTTACATAGCTGACTTTTGCTCCATCAAAAGTTATTGCAACGTTCTTAAATGTCAAGAAGTTCTGTTCCATCTGCTCCACCTCTACGCTATGCACTCAAACGTAAGTTCTGAATAGAAGAAGACAGCACCTGCTGTACCATATGCCGTAGCCGATGCAATCACGCAGTCGCTAAGCAGTTTCCCATCTGGCAACTTAATTGACGTCTTGTCGATACCGACCAGCTGGATGCCTGCAACTGCGTATTTCAGCCGAATGGTCTTCACTGGAAATCTGGTTACTACATTGGCTGTTGGTGAACCCGGATTCGAAAGTACCTCAGTCTGATACGTTGTCGTTTCCGTGCGAGACTGATAGTAAATCGGTATCTCCCTACTGTCAGACGGTATCAGCACAATAAACGTACCGCTCGGTTGCTGCTCAACTTTTATGTTCTGACCAATCTGTCTTATTTCATTCTGCTGTCGCTCATTCTGCTGTTCTTTGATTTCTTGCTTGGTATCACTGACTGCTTGCTCAGTTTCTTCAAAGAACTCTTTAATATTTTCAAGCTGCAGGTACTGAAGCAGTTCAGCTGCTGTAATTTGAAATGCTGGTCTATCATTTGAAATTTCAAAAGTAAGTACTACATCGTACAGTACACTGCTGAGTGCAGACTCCAACTTAAGGTAGCCGTTTGAGTATTCTTTGCTTTCTTTGAAATTATTAGCCATTAATTTAACTGCCTGCTGGTAAAGACCCGTACTTCCGAATAATCCATCAATCAAAGTATTTATGTACTGTGCTGCTGTTTCTTTTGAAAAGTCAAGATTAGTGACATAATTTCTGTATTCGGTGGCTAGTTGTTGCAGCTGAACTACTTGCTGCTTGGCGCTTTCAGGAAGCGACAAGGTATTCAGCTTCATGAGTATGGTAGAAAACAGTTCAGCGCTTGCAGTAAAGTAGTCCTGGCTTTTAGCTTGGAAGTCTACTCTTAGGCTCATGTGTTCACCTCATAGTTAAAGAGGGGGCAAGCCCCCTCGCTTTTACATCCGCCCTGCGACTATATGGAACTCGACCACATTGAGTGGGAAGAGCGTCTGCATCTTGATTACACAGTGCACCTTATCTGGTTCATCTTCAGGTATTACGAGCTCGCTGATTTCTGTTTTTGGACCGCAGATGTTTGTCGCCTTATAGAATTTGATTCTGTCTTCAATTGCCGGTCTGATAATAGTATTGAGCGTCTCTTCAGTAAGCACAATTCTTGCGACATAGTTCATTAAGACACGTTTGAGGTCTTCTGAGATGAAGTCTACAGAGCGTATGATACTGTCTTCCCAGGTAACCATATCAGTATTCGCTGTTGTGAGCTGGTGCCTGACTTTTACTGTGGAAGTATTGTCGTCTTTGTAGAGTATCCAGTAGCCGTATGAAGCAAGTTCATTGAGCTCCATTTCGCTGAAGTAGTAAGACAAGTTGTTGTTCCAGAGCACATCTGTAAAGACAGGCATTTCAGTTTCAGTAAGGACTGTTTGTGGCATTTGTCTGTTCATAAAGTAAGCAACTTGTCCTGCATAGAATGGAGCATACATATATCCTGGAACAGGATAAGAGCTAGTAAGGAACCTTGCCATGAACACTGGGTTGAGCAGTATCCTTACACGTTTTTCTTCTATTGGCGCAATGAACTTTGCCAATTTAGCGATAACTTCCGGCTTGCTCAGTCCAGCTGTACCAGCTGTAGAAGTGTTCTTAAAGCCGGCCATTACAATTCTGAACTTTCTCATGTAGTTTTCCGACTCGGCAAGCCTTACGGCACTAACTAACGCGTCTGCAACGGAAATACCGCTCTGCTGACCGACTCTGCTTACATCGATAAGCGGTGCTATTGCGTATATGTTCGGAGCTACAACTACTTCGTTAAGTACATCTATGAACTCATCGACATCAGGTTCGTCTTTGTCACTGCTACTTGCTGCAAATGGTACAGCCATAACTGGATAGCCGTTCTGTGAGCCTTGGAAAGTCAAGTACAGTGCAAAGCCGAGCGGGTTAGCTGGATGGACTGGTCCAAACAAGCTGACGATGTCAGCCTCGCTTCTAATTTTGACGGGAGCTCCTAGTTTAGGCGAATTCGATTTTGGATATGCCTTGAAGTACACGAAGATTTTTACTCTCTGTGGCGAAACAACGTACCACGTCTTTGTAACAGTGTTGCCGTTTACTGTTTCTTGGACTTGTTCTATGCTGAGTTGCAGACCGCCGTATGTGACAATGTTTGAAAGCTCATCGAAAGCGAATTTGAGTCTCGGTATCTGCACTTTTGTTGAGCTTATAGCTGGCTGGCTGTTGACAATCTGTGTTCTGAGCCAGTTAGTAATATCAGCACACATTTCCGGCACTTGGAACGGCAAGCCGAACTTTTCGAACTGGTCTTTCGTAATGAAAGCTGGTAAACCTGTCTCGGTGAATGGCGCGAGCACGACTCTTACGGTATTGGGGTCGATTTCGAAAAAGTCGGACGGAAAGCCGTCTTTCCAAGGCAGAGGAATTTCAACAATGTTATTAATCATGGTATCTGCACTGCCCCAGTACGCCTGCGCTTCGTTCACATAAACTGGTACGCCCATCACCATGGGCAGATAGTTATCGATGTTCGGTGCAGCCTTGCGGGAAGGAATGTACTCTTGAGTTACATATACACCAGGTTTTACGTATGGCATCTTTTACACCTCCAAACTGAAAGTTATTTGACCTCGAATTCATTCATGGGACATTCGCTATGCTTTATTTTAAAATACAGACCGTTGAGTGTTGGATAGCCCGGTCTTGGCTCAACATTCAGCACTAGTGAGTAGAGATATTCAACGCCAACAGTCACATCGTACTTAGCTGAAGCAAGGGAACCGCTCTCGTCTGGCAGAACGATAGTACTCGACTGGTTTGTGGGTTTGAAGCTTAGAAAGTCGTACTGTTCGAAAAACGGTGGATTGAGCAGTGCAAATGAGAAGAACGCACTGGCAGTCCTGTGAGCGAACAGTTCGTTCAGCGATACGAAATGGAAGTCCACCGTCCCGCTGAGCATGTACTGGTGCGGTCCCATCTTGTAGCGTATTGTTATATTCGGGTTGCCCGGGTCTGGAAATGTAACTGAAGCGTTCGCTAGAGGACCTATGTCTACAACTACGGTTGTTGGAGTATCTGGTGCAAAGACGTTGAAATCATACACCGGCTTGATAGATATATCCTGTCCCAAGACCAAATCAGTGTACTCGGATATGAATTTTTCCATAGCAGTCATGCTGACAGCAAGTAGTCTTTCAAAAAATGAAACAAACCCCTCGGCATGCTCAATCTCTTTTATTACGTGCCTGCGTTCCACTGTCAATCACCTCTTGCAAACGGGTTGGGCGTACTGGCGAACTGTTCAGCAACAAGTTCGGATAGTCGTTGCATCAGCCTTTGCGAGCGCTCCATTAGTTCTATTCCAACTTCCTCTCTTACCTCTTCAAGTATCTGCCTAAGAATGAACTTACCAGGCTGCGGTGGTACATACCATCGACCTTTGGCAATGCTCTGCGGTGTTACTTTCCTGAAGATAATCTCGCCGGTGCTGAGCCTGATTGGTACTGGTTTTTGCCTCGGTCGCATTTTATATCCACGCCTGCCACGTTCATACACTGCAAAGATTTTATCAGGCACCGTCACCATTATTCCGTTCGGCATGACTGCAACCGACAGCTTATTGAGGACACGGTTGATACTCTGCGAACTCCAGCCTTCCATTGCAAGAGCGGATTCGAGGTTGTCCCTGATGCGCTGAGCAAGGACAGGCGAGAACATTTCGTTCATGCCAGTCCAATGTATCAAATATCCAACACCTGTTGGAACTTTAAACTCCTCGAGCTTCAGTACACCGACCCTATAAAGGAAGCTGTCCATAGCCATCATTCCTTCGGTTAAGTTTCGCAGAAATTCTATCATTGTTTATTTATAAAGTTGATGAGCGCAAAAAAAGGTTGGTTGGCTGTTATATAAACATTGGGAAAAGAGACTGGCTGGGCAGTCAATTAAAAAATCTCCCGAAAGGGGTGAGAAATTATGGAAGTATTAAAGAAAATCGCAGACATCGCAAAAGATGTCTGCGATGAATTTAATGTTCGACCACCGCTGACAGTGGTCGAACTCGAAGGTGGCTCTGACTTCAGAGCCATCTGGCTCCCAGACGACGATTGGGCGCTGGGAGTAAACATTAAGCTTGCCAGCCATATCTGCAAGAAGTTCAAAGACCGATATGGCGAGCAAGCGCCGAAGGACTACCTCAGGTACTGCGTGTACCACGAGGTAGCACACGTAGCGCTCGGCCACAGGAACGCTATGGCCGGCTGGCTGCGTGAGATAAAGCCTGGTTTTTCGAAATACGACCAGGCTGAGGAACTCATAAGCTTCGGTGTTCGCTTCATGAACATAATATGCGATGCCGAAGTATATGAGTTCCTCGAAAAACATGGGCATCTACCACCCGAGGGGTTCTACAAAATCCACCCCTTCGAGATACTGTTGGTAGATGCCAATGAGATGCTCCAGACAATTGGAGCGCATCCCGACGATGAGGATGTCGGGATGATACTCGAGGCTGCAGCTGATGTTAACAAGTCCGTGCTGCAGTCAAACACTGTCACGGACATCATAGTGTCCTGCAGTCTCGAGGACAGAATGATGTTATTCCAAACCTTCTGGGCAATCATAAAGGTTCTATCGTCCAGAAAGGCAACACTGGCGGTAGAACCGAAATTTAAAGGCGAATGGCTTGAGGAGTTCGAAAAGATTGCCTCAAGCCTTCGCTAAGGCGCTTCGGCGCTTTTTTTATCTTTCCCCACCGTTCTGCAACAGAACGCTTCAAGCTTAAATCCGTTCTGAACTAGAACGCTACTTCAGCCACTTTAGGTGTTTGTACTTCTTCTTTGCATGTGGCTCTTGCTTTTCATGCCATATGCTCGTAACTGTACACTTCCCCTTGTAGCAGTTCAATGTCAAAACGTGCTTGTAGCCGTGCTTGTCGTATACAACCTTCCTTCTCCATACACCTTTTTCAGGTGCTATCGGCTTGTTCTTCTCACTGACTACATAGTTCTTCGTCTTGCCTTCGAACTTCGTCTCAGGTGGTCCTGGCTTGTCATCTTGAGGCTTTTTATCAGGAGGCCTATCCTGTGCTATTTTAATCAACTTTTTAAACAGCATCTTCCCACCTCCCAAGACATATTATACCGCCTGCATCTGGCATGTTGAAAGCCTAAATCACCATGTGGTGAGCCATGGTAATCGAAGGAAAAACGTTTATTTATCACTATTCTCGTTAGATAATAACTCATTACGATAAAAATTATCGAACGACCGCCTTTTTATTCGAAAAATAAGAGTGAGTTTTTTTAAAATCATTCATAAGGCAAAAACCTTTCATCTAGGTTAAAACCTAATTGCTAGATAATAGCCTTTAGAAAGGCTTTTAACTAACAAATAGTTAAGTTAAGACCAGCCAAAAGTTTAATGGTAAACCTTTAGACTATTGGCTGATAGCTAATGACTGTTTGAATTCCTAGAAGTTGGGTTAAAACCTATCGATAGGTTTAAATGCCCACTAACGTGGGCAGTCCACTCAGCGGTCGCCCACTGCGTGGGCTCCCACTTCGTGGACACTATTTGTTTTGTTTTTTTCTAAGCTTAGCTAAAAACCTTCCTCCTTAAGCTTAGTTAAAACCTAAATGAAAGGTTCTCGCCCGCGCCAGCGGGCAAATTTTTAACTCTGGCGTGTGCACTAAGTTAGCCTTGATAAAACCAAGTTAGCTTATGTTAAAAATGTTTTTGTCTGGCTAAAATCAAAGGGAAGTCCAAAAACGAAATTCCCAGTTTCGACTGGGATGGGATACGGGATGTTCGGTTTTCAATCTTCTCTGCTATCTCAGAAGTTCGTAGTATTTGACCTCAGGAGGGCTGGAGATTAGCTGTTCGAGGTTGAGCTGCTTTTGAGCGAGCTGTTTCAGGTGTGGTGTGTGTTCAAGCTGAACGGTGTAGTTTACGCCTGATAGTTCATATAGTCTTTTAAGTCTTGCATGGAACATGCCTTCGTGGATGTAGACGCTGACGAGTTTCATGAGTCTGAAGGCTTGTTCGAACGGGTCGACGTTGGTTAGTACATAGTAGATAGGAACTGGTTCGTGCTTTCCAGTTTCATGGCTGTAGACAAGCTTAGTGTCTATGAAGGAAATGATGACCGCTTCTTTGAGTAGCTTTAAGATGTTCCAAGCTGTAGAGTTAGACACGTTCATGAGCTTTGCTAGGAACCTTGTGCTGATGATGTCTTTTCCATCTTCATGTGCCCCGAGGATGTTGGCGATGTATCTAAGCGCTCTGATGATGTTGTCTATTTTTTTGTTGACATGTTTTCTCGGTTCTAGGTATCTGTACTTCTGGATTTCGCGAATGATTTTCGCAATATGCTCAACGACTTTGAAGCCTTCTTCGGTTAGTCCGCCTGTCTTGAGCCTGAGGATTTTGCGCATTGCAACGTATTCGAAACCTTTCAGGTCTGGGTAGTCTTCATACCGCTGGGGTCGGTAAAAGAGCGCAAACGCATCAATTCCACCAACGCTTCTCAAACTGTTGTGGTCCCACCATCTGAGTCTGTTTACCTTGCTTACGTACGTGTTCCCAATGCCTTCAACATACGCACTACCAGACCACGGACTTGCATATTCATCGCCTACTACTTTCTGGATTGCATATGGCACGAGCATGTCGATGCTGCTTTCACGGTACAGCCCAACAGCAACAGTATGGTACCTGCCATATGCAACAGGTCTGCCTTTAGCAAAGTATTCTTTAATTAAATCAGCTTTCCTGAGTTCTTCTTGGAGGATTTTTGTGTAGGTGATTGTCTTTTCATCTGGCGATGGCGGGTCGAATTTGCCAAGAAGAGCTAAAATATCCTTGGAACTGATAAGCTCAATTCTGTCCTGCCTGAGTTTGTCACTCGGAATGTATCTGAACTGTTCTAGGTTAATTCCTCTTTGTTTTGCAATCTCTTCGTAGCTCATGCTGGCGTACTGTTTAACTATCTGAAGGTCGATGCGTACATCCTTAACAAGTCCTGGTACAACAACTGAGCCAGGTTCCATCGTCCATTTGCGCAGCTCTATCTCTACAGTCAATTTGCCGTCTTTAATGTATACCTTTTTCGTTCGTGGGTTAGAAAGTGCTACCTGCTCTTTTTGCCCTGGTGTTAGGCTGTGGAACTGCCTGAGGTCTAAGTACAAGCTGCGCTTTTTTGAGTTCGGTCGCCTTCCGTCCCTGCGTTTAAGTAACTCATTAAGTTCGTTCGGCTTCATCGCAAACCAGAGCTCTACTCCCTCAGGCGTTAGTACGTACTGCTCGTACCTACGTCCTACTATCTTCTCTGCTATCTCAAGCGCTAATTCTAATGCCACTTTCCTCGGCACGTATCTGATATCTGACTTTACTAAGAGTACAAAATAATGAAAACGCCTGCCACGCAAATAATATGGCAGGAACGTTATTTTTCTTCCTGTCACCAAATTTTCTGGTATCTTGTTTTTCATTTCGTTCACTACCTGCTTACTGAACGGCCACGTTATTTCCTTTTTCGCTCGTGCTCTTGTAAGGAGCTTTTCAACACCTTTCAAGCACAATCCCTTCCTTCCATGTTCTCCCCCTATCTATTGTACCAGGTTTGCCTTGTGCCTGTCAAGCGCTTTCTTATTTGACTTTTACCTTTTTGACCAGCTCAATACCAATTTCGTCTTTTGCTTCTAATACCAACGGCACCTTCATCTTCCCAACGTATACTTCCGCATGCCTCAATAGCTGTCTGCCCAGCAGCCCCATGTTCGGTATGCTGTCAGTATACACTACCAATCTTACTTTCAGTGTCATTAACTTCATCAGCGCCATGAACCCGCTACCGCGCAGGCTGCCTTCCACCACTATCGTATGGTACTTGCCCCAGTCACTTATATCTTCATTCAATATCCGTTCTTTTTCCTTATCTAAATCAAGCTTCAGCATCATTGCGCTCACCTCAACTTGCTGAGACGTTCTATCAGCGCTTCAACCTGCTCTCTACTGAGCACCTTATAGTCTTCCAGCCTCTCGCCTGTTCTTGTCAATTGTCCTGCTTCAAGCATCGCAAGACCTGCCTCCGATATGCGCCTTACTCTGCTCAGTACATCAATTACCACTTCTCTTGCTTGATTGTTTTCCATTGTCAGTGCATCCTTAAGCTGTTCTAATGCTTCATCAAGTTTAATCATCAATCCCAACAATCCATACCTTTCGAGCGCCCACTCCCTTATCGGCTCGGGCTTTTTGAATATCTTCGCTATGAACATCTTAAACATCCACGTCACCTCCCAGTTTATCGTAAATAAGCAAGAAGACTCCCACCTCTTTAGGTGGGGGATGAATTGCTAACAAAATCTTTTAGAATTTTAATAACTAGGTTGTTAAAACTTCTATTGTCCTGCTTAGCTATTTTCTCTAGCTTTTTCTTAAGGTCCTTAGGTATTGTGATAATTGTCCTCACCTTGTCTTGTGATATAGCCATACTATCACCACCTCACTAATATTATATCACTATAACATATAGTTGACAAATTGAATTATAACGCATGTGCTAATGATTTGCCTAATCTTAAACAACAATACCAATGGTTAAGAGAGGTAGATAGTATAGCATTGCAACAGGCGTTAAAAGATTTAGATAATGCTTACAATAACTTCTTTAATAATGGTCATGGTTTTCCTAAATTCAAGAGTAAAAAGAACCCGAAACAATCTTATAGAACACAGAATGTTAACAATAACATAAGGATAGAAAGAAACAAGATAAAATTACCAAAATTAGGCTGGGTTAAGTTTAGAAACAGCAGAAATTTTTCTGGTAGAATAGTATCTTGTACTATAACTAAAACAAATACAGATAAATATTTCATCTCTGTGTTAGTAGAAGAAGAAGTTCAGCAATTGCCACAAACAGATAAAGTGATTTCCTTTGATTTAGGGATAAAATATTATAAGGAAAACATCAACACGGTCTTGATTAATGATATAATCAGGTATATCGAAGCTAAGTTGGGAAACAATGTTCGGCAATACTAAAAAGGAGGTCGGTCACGATGACCATGAGGGAAATCATGATGGAAAAACTCGCTGAAGAACTTTTTGAAGACTACTACGATGATTACGAACTCGAAAAGATAGCAGAGGAACTCGCTGACGAAATAGCCGAGGAAGTTGAACTTGAAAAGATAGCAGAAGTCGTTGCTGATTACGTGCTCGGCAAATACGCAGAAGACGAGTACGGTCCAGTGATGATTATGAACAGCGAAAGGATAAAAAATGCACAGCAGTTAGCCGAAAGGTTGCGTTCTGTTCATCTTGTTAAGGAGGCCGGCTGGGGAACTGCCCTCACAGGCGCCCTCAAGTCTGTCGTTTCAAAAGTCAAGCCTTGGGCTAGAAAAGTCAAGCCTTGGGCTAGTTCGAATTTCATGAAAGCACATCAGTGGTATTCGAAACAGCCTAAATTGACGCAGTGGGTCGTGCGAACAGGTGTCGATGCACTTGCATTCCCAATTCTGTCCCTGCCGTTCAACATGGTTGCCGATGCCGTCCAAACAGGCTACCGTGCTAAACTTGAAAAAGAATACGGACTGAGGTGATAGATATGAGAAAAACCGCACAGGAGCAGCAACTTGCACAGTCTGCTAAACAAATAATTAAACCATGGCTTAAAAATACGCTCATTGCTAATGCTATCTTCAGCGGTATTGGGCTCGGCTTCGGATTGCTTAATGAACGCAATCGAGTTAAGGCGCTTGCTCAGCAACTTAAAACTATACAACAGCCTCAGCCGTTCGACGAAATGTACTCTAAAACAGCTCAGCTCCTAAAAGAAGCCGATGCAAAAACTTTCTTCCAAGGACTTGAACAGCGCTGGGCAAAAATGCCAGGTATTGTCCGTGCGTTCAGTCCTATCCTGCCTTCTATAGTCCTATGGAACATTGCAAGTACGCCAACTACTAAGTTGACCCAGCCAGTACTAAATGCAAATAAAAAGCTCTGGCAGAAAGCTACGGGCGCTCTACCTGAAGATGTCTATACGCAATACGGACTATGAAAAAAGAGAGCCAGTTCAGGCTCTCTTATTTTTGTTCCCGGTAGCCTTTTTCACGTGCCCATCAACTACTGCTTGCTGCACCGCCCTCTTGTCTCCTCCTACCAGACATGTATCCAACTGCACCAGCACCTAACCCGGTTAGACCTAACATCCTGAGCGGATGTGCTTGTGTCGTTTGTATCAATCTGTTCCTTGCACCAGCTACATGTCCCTTGAACTGATTCCAAAGCTGTCCCATTGTAGGTAATTGTGCAATCTTTTCTAAAAGTATCTGCGTCTGTAGTTCTTCCATAGCCATTGCAAGTTTGCGTAGCTGTCTTTGCGTCATTTTTAACACCTCCATAAAAAAGGAAGTACCATGGCTGTTACCATGGCACTTCTCTCTACATTGATGTTACTCGTGAACCGCCCATGACTGAAGTCACGAGCTTCCTGCTTCACAGACAAGACTTGCTACCAGTGGTACACCACCGATAGTAGAGGTCTTGCCTCCACAGGCATCGCCTTCCGGCTCGGACCGTCCCAGCCCTACAGGTTTATTAATTTCGCTAAGTAACTAACTATCTAACATATCAGCTGTTACTCTTCAATTGAGTTCAAAAACGCTTCTAATTCTTTTCTCTTCTTTTTGTTTTTCAAGTACGCAGCAAGCGCAGCACTACCTGCAGCTGTCGAGGCAGCACCAAGACCCCATTTAACTGGATGCGCCTTAACACTTGCTTTTACCTTGCCGAGTGCTGCTTTAATCTTGCTGAGCAATTTTGCTTTCTCTTTTGTTTCTTCTGCAAGTTTCAAGAGTTCGTCTTCAAAGTATTCCTCTGCTTCCGCTAAGAATTCTGCAATCTTAATGAGTTCCTTATCCATACCTAATACCTCCTTTAATAGGGTGATTTTGTGCGGTGCTTCACCATCGATGGTAAATTTTACACCTTTGCAGTTTGCTTGTTGAAGTCTTTCTTTTGTTTGCTTGCTTCTATTTCGTGAACTGCTCATGACTGAAGTCACGAGCTTCCTGCTTCACAGACAAGACTTGCTACCAGTGGTACACCACCGATAGTAGAGGTCTTGCCTCCACAGGCATCGCCTTCCGGCTCGGACCGTCCCAATCCTACAGGTTTATTAATTTCGCTAAGTAACTATCAACTTAACTTCTCTCCTTATCTTTCCATCTGTAAAGGCACGCCACTACCGATGCTCATTTGTAGGTAAATTAACATGCTAAATGTATTATACCATCTGTTGTTTGAAAGTCGAAACAAAACGACGATTCTGGTAACATAACTATCTAACATATCAGCTGTTACTCATGTCTGAAGACACGAGAGTGTCTTTAGCTTCAAGTTTTTTCATGCGTCTTTTCAGAGCTTCAAGTTTTTTCCTGCGTCTTTTCAGCCCTTCAGCACCATAAACACCAGCAGCTCCTAATGCACCAAGACCTGCGATACCTAAACCTCTGCCTAACATCCTTGCTCTAGCGAATGTTGGTGAAGTACGCCTCAAGAATGGTTCGGCCCAGTGTGGTTTTAATCTCAGCAACAAAGCCTGCCTTTCAGGTGTCAAGTCTTTTACCACTCCTTTTCTTCCTCCAACTATCGGTAAGGCTATGCTTGATATGATTCCTGCTGTTGCCAGCGCCTTCATTAGCTTTTTCCTATTCGCCAAGCGCTTGATTTCACTGTCAGCTATAGCTTTGTCTTCTTTTCTGGCAGCTAGTCCGCCTGCTATACCGGAACCTACTAATGCCCCTGCTCCTGCAATACCTAATCCACTGGCAAGTCTGTCTGCAATCTGAACTTTCTTCGGCATCGACTTAAATAACTCGTTAACGTTTACACGTCCACCATATGCCTGCAATGCTTTTAGGATTGATTTTGTGCTGTATATCCCTAGAGGCAGTTCTCCGGCAAGAGCGCCAGCACCAGCAATAGCAAGAGCCTTCTGGATTTTTCTAATTCTTTTCGCCTGATTTATTTGTTCCTTAGCCTGAACTAGTTCCTCAGGTGTGAGTTTTCGTTCTTCCTCTTTTAGTTTTGCTCTGCGTCTGGCCTCATGCCCAGCTACTAGACTTGATATTAATCTCGCACTACCAACGGCTGTTAGCGGTCTTACCCAACGATTTAATTTGCGGTATATAGGTGACTGTTCGTATAGCAGTGGTTCTCTAAAGACCGGGTTTAAATGTTTGTACATTTCCTGAAATTCCGGAGCAAGTGCCTTGCGCCCTTTGGATATCGCTAATCCTTTCAAGCCCAATCCGGCAAGCAGTTCCCCAGCTCCTATTCCAGCCGATATCCTGCTCTGCCTTTTAAGACGTTCCTCGTCACTCATCGTTCGGTTCTTGTTCTTTTTATCCGGCATTATTCTCACCTTCTTTTGCTATTCTTTCTTCGTCTTATTTTAATTCTGTATCATCTGTCGCAAGCTTAATCAGCTCTGCCGCAAGGTCTAATAATACCTTCTGCCTGTCCATGTTAACACTTCCATAGTCTTTTTGTGATGCTGTCTTTATCCTTAAAGCCGGCTTGATGGATTTATAAATCGCAAGCGCAATGTCGTCGCTGTAATACAGCAGTGTTTTTAACATGTTCTTCTTTATCTCTTTTTCCTTTTTGCTTTCTTCGTTGGGCTGGCTCATACGTATCCCCCTATAGCTCAGTTAATTATTTTGCCAATTTATTTTACGTCAACCCCACCCGCAAGTTGAACTCAAAAATTTCACGTTCTAGCGTTATATAAACTATGAAGAGTTTAAAAAAAGTAAGGAGGTTGAGAAACATGTTGAAGTTGCAATTGCCCGCATCCTCGTGTCTTCAGACATGAGTAAGGGCATTATCATTATGTTAGATATTAAACAAAAAAATATTGGTTAAATACTTTAATTTTAGGATTTTCTATATGCCTGCCCTGACTGTCCACAAGAAAGTCTTTGACTCCAAGGTCTATGGCAATTGCAAAGTTTGAAGGTGTTTCCTTTCTTGATGAAGTCATATGCCGTGGATACTGTTTTGAGCTCTTTAATGAACTCCTTTTCTTTCTTTATATTTTTCCAGTTCCAAATCGTTGAAACCAAGCAGATTCCAAGTGCTGCGCTCACCATTATCGCTTCATGCATATTGCCACCTCTTTTTCACTTCTTGCTAATTGATGCTCTGATTTCCCAAAGTATCTTGTTCAGTTCATCAAGCTTGTGTTCTAAATCCTTTGTGGCTTCTATTAATTGTACATGGTCTTTGCTAAATGTGTTAGCATAACTTTCCAATTGTGTCTCGAACATTGCTTCTAAATTCTGAATCGAAGCCTGAATTTCAGCTATCATCGGCGATGTTTCGCTCAAAAGCTGTATCAGTGTCTTGCGTTCTTCATACATGTTGTTGTCATGCTTTCTGTTGGAGATAATGAATTGTATCAGCAGATAAATCATCGCGAGCACCAGTATCGTCGAAAGGCTGCTTTCACCATATTTTGTCAGGAATTCGAAAAAGTCCATTTCTAATCCCTCCTTGCAGGAACATTCTAAGTCTTTTTTGACTGGGTGTTGACCTTCCAAAAAAGTGCCGTTTGTTGTTATATATATGGTGATTTTGAAAGCAGGGCATTTGCCCAAAACAAAAAACTTTGTGGAGGTGTTTGGTATGAGAATTAGTGAACTTAAAAAGGTGTTAGCGAAACTTGAAACCATTCAAGAACCTGTTCTTTTAGTTGGTCATGCCGGCGTCGGCAAGACCGAAATCGTTAGACAACTTGCTCAAGAAACTGGCAGAAAGCTGTACACAGTAATTTTGAGCCAGCTTGAGCCGGGAGATTTGCTTGGGCTACCAGTAACCAGGGACGGCGTTACTGAATTTCTAAGGCCAAACTGGTTACCGAAAGAGGACGAACGGGCTATTCTTTTCCTTGATGAAATTAATCGCGCCCCGATTTATGTCAGGCAGTCCATCTTCCAGCTCGTTCTCGATAGGCAGGTTGGTCCGCACAAGTTGGGGGATGTTTTTATCATTGCTGCAGCCAATCCAGACACGGAGGAGTATGTGGTTTCCGATATGAACGATAGGGCATTGCTCAACCGATTTGTAATTTTATCAGTGAGCAATGACCCTGTTGATTTTAACAGCTATATGTCCCAGAAAGGTTATGAGGAAAAGTTGTCGCTCGTTGCAACAAGAGTGCTCGACAGGTTCGGTACTTTCGGCGAGCAGGTGAAACTACCACCAATAACCTTAACTCCAAGAGGCATGGAGCGAGCAGTGCGTGTCTTCGACGTAATCAAAGATGTAATCAAAGATATGGACAAGTTAATACAGTTGGAAGTTCTGTCCGGCATAATCGGACAAGAACCAGCTGCTGAATTCATCAGGCAAATGGTGGCTGATGTACTCGTTGAAGAAGATTTCCTGCAGGCAAATCTAGTTAAAATCAAGATGGCAACACATCTTGAAAAAGTTGTCGTCCTTTTAAGAATGTTTGAAAAAGGCACAATCTTAGATGTTCCAAAAGATGTGCTCGACAGCATTAATGATGAAGACTGGGCAGCAGTTATCAGGAACATAAATGCCCAGTCATTGAAATATTTAAAGACGTTCGTGAAGTTCAGAACGCTGTATCCGAGGATTGATAAAATCGTTTCATAGAAATCGTGCCGTGGAGACCCATCCCCTTTAGGGGATTGGGAGGAAACGGCACCTACACCTCCTTTCAATCTGTTGTATAATGTAT
>Ga0209508_1001865_pt1 | contig 15222 bp, 18 predicted proteins | sample AD_UKC129_MetaG_FD_184427 | JGI IMG/M metagenome (GOLD analysis project Ga0209508, IMG submission 184427) | Active sludge microbial communities of municipal wastewater-treating anaerobic digesters from Canada - AD_UKC129_MetaG (SPAdes) (version 2) | ecosystem: Engineered > Bioreactor > Anaerobic... | reverse complement strand
ACTTCGGGGAAAGAAAAATTTCTTCATCTATCCTCCATGAATATCACATTCATACTTAGCAAATATACTTTGTTTGTCCATAGAAGACAAGCTAATAATATTCTCATTAAAATATCTGATTTTGTGTAATAATATAAAAAACAGGTCAAAAAGGGTGTCTTTCTAAAATATCCATATCTTTCAATTGGGTAGAATCACGCTGCTATCTTGCCTAAAAATAGTATAAATTTTTTAAGAAGCCTTTCATCGAAACAATATCTCATCCCTATATCCCGTTTATCTAATTCTTCGCAATCCTGGGTTTTTGATTCTTCAGAGTTTATCCCGACCATTATCTGTACTGCCTTAGAAGGAGGCAGGGCATCTTTATATGGTCTTTTAGAGGTCATGGCATCAAATACATCAATAATTCGCAGTATACGGGCAAGCACACTTATTTGATTGCCTTTGAGATTCATCGGGTAACCGTTTCCGTTAAAATCTTTATGGTGTTCTAAGATTGCTTTTTTTACAAATAGGGGTACTTCAGATTCTAAAAGCATGGCAAGTCCACCTAATGGGTGTCTTTTTATTATCTCCCATTCCACTTCATTAAGGGGTCCCTTTTTATTCAATACCTCCTGTGGTATTAAGGCCTTTCCTATGTCATGAAGCAATGCTGCAACCCCGCATTGCTCAAGTAACTCTCTTTTTTTCACATCATCAAGCTCTTTATAGCAAGGGTTAATCTCTTCAAGGATGTCCTGATTATTTTTAAGAAAGGCTACAGTAAACCATAATAACTTGATAGCGTGTTCATATGTCTTGTAATCATGACCAATCATCTTCGCAAGGGCATTAAGGGAGTTTGATTCAGCAATAAAGATAAGAGCTTTTTTTACCATTGACTGGGTTCTTTTGATGATCTCTGGACTTACATTCCCAAGATTAAAGGATTTTTCAAAAGAATCACGGACCACATTTGTAGAAACTCTGCTGAATATTGCGGCCTTTTGATCATCGGGCATATTTTGATTTGCAAGTATATCCCCTAAGTGTTCTTCAAGGTACTCTTCGTAGGCAACCTCTTCTTCAAGGTCAATATAGACCTCCTTATGACCGGCTTCTGCAAGCTTATTTAGCTGTTCTATAGTTACCTTTTCACCATCTGCTGCCCATAGAATATGACGTCCACTTTGAGAAATAATATAAATTTTAAACCTTGGCAAGCTTCCCGGTATTATTGCCCCTGGAGGGATTGACATGTATTTTCTATTGGGCATAAAAAGCTCCTGACAGAAACGTTTTCTTATCGATTAAAAAATACAATAAATGTTACCTGTAATGTCAATTAAAAATCTTTTTTTTATTTAATGTCCTTTTAACTATAACATGTTTATGCCCTACAATTTATTGATATTGACTCTGTAAAATACCCATGTTAAAAGATTTTATTGTATGAATAGGGAGGAATTGCAAAATGGGTGACGAAATAAAGAAGAGAACGCAGGAAACGGCAAAAAAGCTTTTCGGCAAAGGCATAAAGATGGACCCACCTTATTTGATGTGGAAGGAATTTGATAGAGATTTGGCAAATGACCTTTCGATGTTTATCACAGGCAATCTTTATTCACGCACAGTGCTTACGCTTCCTGAACGCCAGATGGTGGCATGTGCGATGCTTGCCGCACTTGGGGCCGCGGATGAATTGAAGCTCCATGTCAATGCAGCGCTAAATGTGGGGTGTGACCCAAAAAAACTGGCTGAGGTGTTTTTTCAGTTGGCTCCTTATGGGGGTATGCCTTTGGTGAACAAGGCACTTGAGGTATACCGAGAGGTCCTGAAAGAAAGGGGCGAATGGGACAGCTTTTGTGGAGATAAAACATGAAAAAAGTATCAACGTTATCGATTGTTATTGTGTTTTGTGTCGTATGTCTTTGCTATGCAGCAACCCTCGACGACATGTTAAAAGTCGTTAAACTCCCATCAAGTGTCAAAATACCGGGCAGCACACAGGATGATGACACTATTATAGCCGGGCTTAAAGAGGCCCTTTCAATAGGCACTGGCAATGCTGTAGCATCGACCTCAAAACTTGACGGGTATTTCAAAAACCAGATGATAAAGATCCTTTTGCCAGAAAAACTCCAAACTATGGCAAATGTGCTTTCAAAGCTCGGCTATCAAAGACAGGTGGATGATTTTATACTCAGCATGAACCGTGCCGCTGAGAAGGCCGCACCTAAGGCCAAGGAATACTTTATCGGTGCCATCAAAGAAATGTCCTTTGAAGATGCGAAAAAAATCCTTGGAGGCGGTGATACTGCCGCTACAGAATTTTTCAAATCCAAGACATGCGGCAAGCTTTTTGATGAGTTCAAGCCTGTTATTTCTAAGAGCATGAACGATGTAGGTGTTACGCGCTCATACAAGGAGATGGTCAATAAATATACATCCGTAGTCCCTTTTAGCAATCTGGAATCCTTAGACCTTGACCAGTATGTGACAAATAAGGCACTGGATGGCCTTTTTTACATGGTGGGGCAGGAGGAAAAGAAGATAAGAACAGACCCTGCCGCAAGGGTGACCGAACTTCTCAAAAAGACATTCGGCAAATAGTGCATTGTTGTCGGGTCGTCAGGGTGATGTATTGGCTTTAAAACGCCTGACCTCACCTTCAGTGTATAATCAGCGGTGGAGAGTATGGCAAATTTTGTCTCGCTGACGGAAAAAATTGTTTTCAATAGAAAAATATATTAAATTAAACCAACGTGATTAACATAATAAAACACTTATAGGTGGTAAATTAAATATGTTCTTTGATCTAAAAATTTCTCAAAAAAATAATGATTTCAAGGAAGATGATTTGATTTGTTACTGCTTTGAATACACAAAAAAAGATATAGAAGAAGACTATACAAAAAACGGACGCTCATTAATATTTGAAAAAATTGCCTTAGAAAAAAAGGCAGGCAGATGTATGTGTTCTACAAAAAACCCAAAGGGCATATGATGTCTTTCTGATGTCCACAGGGTTGTGGAAGATATAATCAAAAAAACTGTTACAAAAAATGGAGGTATGTAAAAATGGCACTTATCCAATGGGATGATAGTTTTAGTGTTAATGTAGCAGAGATAGATAAACAGCACCAGATGCTTGTTACAATGATTAATAACCTCAATGATGCAATGAAGCAGGGAAAGGGAAAGGACATGTTAGCCAGTATCATAAGTGGCCTTTTTAATTATGCCAAAGAACATTTTGCCACTGAAGAAAAGTATTTTGACAAATTTGGATATAGTGCCGCTGCAACCCACAAGCTTGAACATAAAAATTTTGTAACAAAGATCTCTGAATTTAAAGAGAGCTTTGAAAAAGGACAGATTGCATTAACCATAGATGTAATGAACTTTTTAAAGGACTGGTTACAAAATCATATTAAGGTATCAGATAAGAAATACGGTCCTTTTTTTAATGAAAAAGGGCTTAAATAAAAAGATCTTTAATTAATTGCTTTGGCATTATCTGTTCTCTGATTAGAAAAGTCAACTTTGCTAACATTTTTCTTCGGTATTCCATTTTTCTGAATCTACCTTTTAATTTTAAATCAATAGCCATGTTTTCAAAATTATCCTTGACAAAACATTTTATATTTTTTAAAAATTAAACCATTTAAAATTTTTGTGAAAAAGAGATGACTAAAAAAATACAAAATAATCTTAATCTTTTAGACCAGTTCAAAAAGGGGGTAGATAAAAATTTTTTCTTTCTTAACAAAAAACATTTTTTTCTAAACAACGCAATGAAAAGATACTATTATACAAGCATCAAAATTTTAAAAAAACAAAGAGGAGGAAATTTATGCCAATAGAGAGAACAGTCGATATTCAATTAAATGTAAAACCTGTTTTTATCTGTCTATACCATGACTATGTCTATGAAGGGCCCTGTAGATTCGGCAGCGGTGAGGAACTGGAAAAAAAATACGACCTTATGTATAATCAAGAGGCGTATCAGCTATTTTTAAAAAATATTAAGACCCACCTTGAAGGGAAGGTTAATTTACTTGAACCGGTTTTTGTGGCCCGTAATGAAGAATTTCAAATAAAGGAAGATTTGCTTAAAAAGATAACAGAAGACATGGATAAAACTGATGTGTACCTCTTCGGTCAGGGTGGAAGGGTATATGACATTGTTGTCGAGTTCGCCCAGAGATTTAAAAAGCCTATCATGTTTTCAGAGCCGCCCAATCCATTTTTTACTGCTATAACAGCATCTGCCATTATTGCCCGTGGCCTTGAGACATATCCAACCCTTGATTGGGACGATATCATAAAATATATGAAAGTTTTAAGGGTAAGAAAGGTATTGAAAGAGACAAGGGCACTCCTTGCATCAAAGGGCAACTCAAATATCTCCTTTAGTACTACCGATTCCTTTATATGTCTTGAAGATGTTACTAAAAAACTCGGCGTGAGATTCAGATATGTAGACATCCATGAACTACTCGACCAAACACATTTCATTTCACCACCAAATTCCAACTATACTTTACCAGGAAGAATCGGTCTTAACCCCACAGAAGAAGATATGGAACATATCAAAGAAATTACAGATAAATTGATTGCAGGGTCTTTAGAATGCCATATGGGTCGTGAAGATGTATTCAACTCTGTTAAGGCCTATTATACGGTAAAAAAGATGCTGGCCCACCACGATTGTAATGCCTTTTCTATTCCGTGTCCTGATATATGTGCAACGAGAAGGATGAATGAAGAAAAGATTACCTTCTGTCTAATTCATTCCCTTTTAAACGAAGAAGGCATACCATCGGCATGTGAATATGATATACCTGCCCTTCTCGCAATGGTTATTCTTATGAACTTTTCCAATGCCGCACCGTATATGGGAAACACCTTTCCAGTCCCTCTAAAAAACGGAAAAAGACTGAATGTTTCTCCCCGTTATTTCAGGGCAAAAGAATCACAATCCACTGATATTTATGACCTGTCAGATAAAGAAAATGTGATGCTCACCTTTCATGCTGTGCCTAATAGGAAGTTAAGAGGCCTTGAAGAAAACATTCTTCCTTACAGTATCAGGCCTTATACCCGTGATGGAAACTGGGGTGCCACAATAAGATATGATTTCAAGCAGGATAAAGACCAGACCATCACCATGTGTAGAATCGACCCATCTTGCACAAAACTCTTTGTTGCCAGAGGCACTATAGTAGGCGGCATCGGTTACAATGACAAAAATTGCAGTGAAGGTGTGTTCTTCACTGTCAATGATTACAGGGACTTTTTCAAAAAACAGGTAATCTTTGGAAACCATATCCCCCTTGTTTACGGAGATTATTTCGATGAAATAGTAACACTGGGAGAGGTATTAGGTCTTGAAGTCATCACTGCATAGTGTGAAATTAAATATATGGATAATAAAGAAAAAAACAACCTGTTACATCTTAAGGAATTAATTTCAGAACGTAGAGTCTTAGATGAAAAGGAGGTTTATAGATACCTTAAATCTTTTATATGTGATAGATTTGATTTAGAAGAGAGTTCATGCGAAACAGAAGATATACTTGAATTAGCTGAGTTGAGTATAGCAAAAAGAGAAAAATTATTAGATGAAGGTAAATTGAGTGAGGAGGAGGCACCGAATCTCTGTAGCGGTGCCTCCACAGCTTTATCAAAAAAGATTCTTTTCTTAATTAACCTCGAAAAAAATTTAAACATAGAATTTCTTCCAGAAGACATACCCCACATCAGGACCATAAACGATATCTGCCAATATATTTTAGATAAGCAGAAACAATTCAGTAAAAAATCCATCTCATCTGAAAATGTTATTTTTGATTCATCAATTAATAAAGATGTGTTAAAAGAAAATCTCCTAAATTTAGATAAGATAAGATCCGATTTCCCCATCCTTAAAAGAACTATCTATGGAAAACCATTTGTATATCTCGATAATGCTGCCACAACACAGCTTCCCTTTACGGTTATTCAAGGAGTGAACGAATTTTACCAAAACTACAATGCAAATGTTCACAGAAGCCTACACTTTTTAAACCGGAAGACTACTGCCCTACTGGAAAAAACAAGAGAAAAAATACAAAAGTTCATCAATGCTTTACACCCCTTTGAAATTATCTTTACAAAGGGCGCAACAGAATCTATCAACATAGTTGCTCATGGTTTTGGAGAAGCCTTTGTTCAACCAGGAGACGAGATTGTGGTCTCAGAGATGGAACATCATTCAAATCTGATACCCTGGCAGGAAGTATGCAAAAAGAAAAAGGCCTATCTAAAAATCATACCCTTTGATGACAACGGTAATCTTATTTTAGATGTATATGAAAACATTTTGTCGGAAAAGACTAAAATTGTGGCTATTACCCATGTATCTAATGTGTTGGGGACGCTAAATCCCATAAAAAAGATGATTGAAACGGCACATAAAAAAAACATCCCTGTGCTTATAGATGCTGCCCAGAGCATAAGACATGGAATTGTAGATGTATGTGACCTTGACTGTGATTTCTTGTGTTTCTCAGGCCATAAGATGATGTCGCCATCAGGTGTAGGTGTGCTGTATGGAAAGAAAATGTGGCTTGATAAAATTCCACCCCTTTCATACGGTGGGGGCATGGTAGAAAACGCCACTATATATGATGCAAAATTTAAAGATTTGCCGTATAAGTTTGAAGGAGGGACTTATAATACAGGAGGAATTATTGGTCTCGGCGCAGCTATAAAATATCTCGAAGATATTGGATTTGAAAATATTCGACAATATGAGAAGGCCTTAATGGATTACCTTGAAGAAAAACTCTCTTCTATAAAGGGCATTAAATTTATCGGGAATCCTCAAGAAAAGATAGGGGTTGTGTCTTTTGTCATGGAAAATATTCCATCCGACGATATTGCAATTTTGTTGGACCAAATGGGTATTGCAGTGCGTTCAGGCCATCACTGTGCCTTACCTCTTCTTAGACATTATAAATTGGACAGCTGTGTAAGGGTATCACCTGCCTTTTACAATACCAAAAAAGAGATAGATATTTTGATAGAGGCACTTTTGAAGGTTCCAAGTATTGTTGCAAAAAGTAAAGGATTTAAAAATTAAGGGCATCCTTTTCAAGATGCCCTTAATAGATGCTTAACATTGTAAATCTTATTCTACGGCTATCTTTATCTCTTTTTTCTTTGCCTCTTCAGTCTTTGGCAGTGTTATCTTTAAAACACCGTTTTTGTATGTTGCCTTAACCTTATCAGACTGAACTTGAACAGGGAGCCTGAAAGATCTTGTAAAGCTTCCATAGCTACGTTCAATGAGGTGATAATTCTCGTTCTCTTCCTGTTTTTCCTGTTTCTTTTCACCCTTTATGGTTAGCACATTGTCTACAAGGGAAATTTCCACATCCTTTGGGTCAATGCCGGGAATCTCGGCGTTTACGATATAGCTATTTTTAGTTTCTGATAAGTCAAGAGATGGCATCCACTCTGAAACACCATCAGCCCTTACAGGTCTTTTCTCAAACAAGGTGTCCCAGATATTATCCATCTCCTTTCTTATCCTTTCGAGTTCCTTAAATGGTCTCCAGAGTGTGAGTTCTGTCATAACCATCCCTCCTTTCCTTTTTAATTTTAATTAGTTACGTTTCTATTAAAAAATTTAATCTTGATTTTTTGTTTGTCAATACCCCTATGACAACAAAAATTTTTAGATTACCTCTTGAAGTGGTTAAAATTCAAATTTCATACCGTCATAGGCAGCAATGATGTTTATTCCCGTTTCTTTTTTTAACATTTCTGCCACAAGGTGGGGTTTTTCCTTAATAATACTTAATCCAAAATGGTTCATGATCAATATTTCAGGTTTAAGTTCGCTGGCAATGCGTTTCACATCATGAATGGATAGGTGGTCAATGGCATCCGTGTTTTCTATGGGTTTTGAGCGAAGGACATTTACTATGAGACAATCTGCCTTATAAAAATCAACGAGTTCATCGAAATACCTCGTATCTGTAATAATCCCTATTCTTTTATTCAAATTAAACAAAATACCATAAGTCTCAACAGGATGGATGTGCCTCATAGAAGTCGTAAAAGAAATGTCTTTTATTTTATAGTTGTTCTTTTCTTTCAAAATCTCTATTTTTTCCACATATCTGTGGATATATCTAAATATTACAGGGTCTTCATCTATTGCATCTGCTGGACAGTAAACAATGCCCTTTTTGTTGAACCCTCCCTCTGTCATTGCCTCGATCATCACGTTTATATCATTGGAATGGTCTATATGTTTATGGGTGAGGATTATACCGTCAAGATGTATAGGATCCAGATGGTCTTTCGATGCCCTTACCCTTACTATTGCACCAGGTCCTGGATCAATATAAAGGTTTGTATCTTTATAATTTAGCCACATACCTCCTGTGGCCCTTATCTGCTTTGCCACAACAAACCTTGCACCACCAGTACCCAAAAATTTAATAAAACCTTCCATAGTGCCCTTTTCCCCTGTTTATTTGCTCTTAATTTTTAATGATAAAAGAGCCTGTATATGCTATGCTATGAACATAAAAGAGTCAAGGCAAATGAGCATTTTAAAATTCGCAATATTCGATTCTTCCCTCGGTAATATACTTTTTGTGTCAAAAGACGATGCGTTGATAAATATTCGAATTTTTAACGACGATGCATCTTTTATAAAGAATAGATTTCTCTTAAAAGAACCAGATGCTGTGGAATCTATAAAATCTTTTATGAATATTGCAAACCAATTGGACGCTTTCTTAAAAGGTGAAAGGATAGATTTTCATGAAATCCATGTAAATTTATCCAATTTGCCAGATTTTACACAAAGGGTGCTAAAAGAAACGAGAAAGATTCCTTATGGAGAGGTAAGAACTTACGGTTTTATTTCTAAAAGGCTGGGCTACAAAAATGCCGCAAGGGCAGTTGGTCAGGCCCTTAAAAAAAATCCCATACCAATTATCATACCCTGCCATAGAGTTATAAGGGAAGATTGTTCAATAGGTGGATATTCACTGGGAATCAATATAAAACAGAGGCTTCTTGCTATAGAAGGGATAAAGATTAGCTCAGAATAGAGGGGTCTTATCTTTTTGCTTTATATTCATATGGAGGTGTTTGTATGCCTTTTCTGTAGCCTTTCTACCTTGAGAAGTCCTGATTATAAAACCTGTCTTTAAAAGGTAAGGTTCAATCACCTCTATCAAAACATCAGATTCAAGTTGCAGTGTTGCCGATAGCGCCTCGATACCTACAGGACCGCCTTTGTAATTAATTATAATGGTCTCTAATAGCCTCCTGTCTATATCACCGAGCCCGAAATCGTCTATGCCTTCTAAGGTAAGGGCATCTATTGCTACTTCCTTTGTAATAACGCCATCTGCCTTCACCTGGGCATAATCCCTTACCCTTTTTAATAGCCTGTTGGCTACCCTCGGAGTCCCCCTTGCCCTCTTTGCTATTTCGTAAGCACCTCCTTCGTCTATGGTTATATTTATAATCTTTGCAGACCTTTTTATTATCTTTGCAAGGTCTTTTTCATTGTAGAAATCCAGGTCTCTAGTTATACCAAAGCGTTCCCTGAGCGGTGATGAAAGTAGCCCTGCCCTTGTTGTTGCCCCTATGAGTGTAAATTGTTCGAGTCTATATCTGTGAGTCCTTGCATGGACGCCCTTATCGAAGATGAAATCAACGGCAAAATCCTCCATGGCAGGATAAAGAAATTCTTCCACTACCTTTGGAATCCTATGAATCTCGTCGATAAAAAAGATATCTCCCCGTTCCATGTGAGTAAGTAATCCAAGAAGATCCCCGCCTTTTTCAAGGGCAGGGCCGGATGAGGTGATAATCCTCGTGCCCATCTCATTGGCTATTATATGCGCTAACGTTGTCTTACCAAGCCCAGGAGGTCCATTAAAGAGTATATGCTCTAATGGCTCTTTTCTCTTTAAAGCAGCTTCAATGGCTATCTTTAATGTCTCCACTATCCTATCCTGTCCTATATATTCAGAAAGACTCTTAGGCCTTAGACTTATAATCTCCTTTTCTTCTTCCAGCGTATTCTCATTTAATGGATAATCTTTTTTTATCATTTCTTTTGGCCTCTATAAACCTCTTCAAAGAGTTCTTCCGATGAACTTATTTTTGGATTTCTTTCCAGGGCATCGACAATCATTTGTCTTGCCTCATGAATCTTATGTCCGAGCTGGTTTACAAGGACATCTTCAACCTCTTTTCTAAAATCTCTAATAGTCCTTACTATCTCTTCTTTTTCTGGAAGCAGTGCATACTTTGCCACACGACCTTTTAGTGTTGCCACTATCTTTTCTGCCTTACGTTCACCGATGCCTTTTAATTGCCTTAATCCTTTTATGTCTTTTTCCTCAATGTATCTTGCTATCTCCCTTATGGGTATGGTGATAGCCCTGATGGCTGCCTGTGGCCCTATATCCTCAACGGATATGAATAATTCAAAAAAATCCTTTTCAAGTTCGTTCTTAAATCCCACAAGTATGGGTTTTGGCTGTCTTTCCGTTTGATTGTATGAAATATAAAGGGAAAGGGCATCATCATGTTTTGTTGTCCTTCTAATCTCTTCAAGAAGATATGCGGGGATTAATACCTCATATCCTATACCATTTACTAATAAAATAATACGGTCATCGTATATCCTTTGAATCTTTCCCTGAAGATAAGATATCAAAGAAGGTTCTCCTTTTTAACCCTATAAAATGCTGTCAGGGCAATTGCCAGGGCATCTGCTGCATGAAAAGACCTGATTTGGTCTATATTAAAGATATGCTGAACCATCTTTTTTATCTGTCTCTTGTCTGCATTTCCGTAGCCTATTAAAGAATTTTTTACCTCTTTTGGTGTTACCTCAACCAATTTTATTTTTTTGTCAGATGCTATTATATAGATTATACCTATAACACAACCGAGCAGAATCCCTGCCTTAGGATATCGCACAAGGGAAAAAACATTTTCTACTGCCATCATATCTGGGAATTCTTCTTCTATCAGAGTATTTAAATCAGAATATATTTGAAAAAGCCTGACAGAAATATTGTCTTTTTGATATGTCTTAATATATCCGCATTTTAATAAGGTAGGTGAGTTGTTTGTGGCTTTAATTAAACCGAACCCTGTGCTTGCAAGGCCTGGGTCTAAACCGAGGATAATCATTCATGCTCACTTGCCGGCAGCGATTCTTTCCATTTCTTCTGTAGATATATCAAAATTTGCATAGACCTTCTGGACATCGTCAGAGTCTTCTAATGCCTCCATAAGTTTTAACATTGTCTCTGCATTTTTGCCCTCGAGTTTTACAGATGTTTGAGGTATCATGCTAATCTCAGACACTATATATTGCATTCCGTTAGCGTCAAACACCTTTTTTACATTTTCAAAGTTCGAAACATCTGTGAAAACTTCTATCACATTGTCGTCAGATGCAACATCTTCAGCACCTGCCTCAAGGGCAAGCTCTATAATCTTATCTTCATCTACAGTCTTCTTATCAAAAGAAATATATCCCTTTTTATTAAAAAGCCAGGACACACAACCTGCTTCGCCTAAATTTCCGTTCATTCGGGAGAGGATATGCCGTATTTCTGCTGTAGTTCTTTTTTTGTTATCTGTCATCACCTCTATAAGGATGGCTACACCGCCCGGCCCGTATCCTTCATAGGTGTATTCTTCGTAGCTTTCACCTTCTATTGCACCTATACCTTTCTTGATGGCCCTTTCTATGTTTTCTTTTGGCATATTCTCTGCCTTTGCCTGAGCAATGGCTAATCTCAACCTTGCATTAGACTCGGGATTCCCTCCGCCTAAGCGGGCTGCTGTTGTTATCTCTTTGATTAGTTTTGTAAATATCTTTCCCCTTTTTGCATCTAATGCACCTTTTTTATGTTTTATGGAACTCCATTTGCTATGTCCTGACATCGGACCCCCTGAAATATAAATGGTGGGCAGTATAGGATTCGAACCTACGACCTCTGGTATGTGAGACCAGCGCTCTAACCAACTGAGCTAACCGCCCAATTTTTATTTATTTTTATTATATCACAACAAAAAAGTCAATATCCGTATTTTTTATTGACAAATTTATTCAACTAAATTTAGTATAACCTGAAGCAAGGAGGTATTCCATGGATTTAAAAACCTGGCACAATGAAAAGATTTTATTAAAAACCGTTAAGGCCCTGGAGGATAACTTTTTTGTGGCAAAGATGTTTCAAGATAGGCATGGATTAATAGAGCATGTTTTGAAACATATAGAAGAGGGTATGAAGGTTGGCCTGGGAGGTTCTGTGACGATAAGAGGGCTTGGCCTTATAGAAAAAATTAAAGAAAAAGGGGACATACTTCTTCTTGACCACTGGAAACCTGACTTGACACCTCAAGAGATAACAGAGATAAGGACAAAGCAAATGACCTCAGACCTTTTTCTTACAAGCGCGAATGCAATAACAGAAAATGGTGAGATTGTAAACATAGACGGTATTGGAAATAGGGTCAATGCAATGACATACGGTCCAAAAAAGGTCATTATCATTGCAGGGATCAATAAGATCGTCCCTGATATAAACGCCGCAATAGATAGAATTAAAAGGATTGCAGCCCCCATGAATGCAAAGAGGCTTAATTTACCTCTGCCATGCGCAGAAACAGGGCACTGCCACGACTGTAAATCAGAAAAAAGGATATGCAGGATTTTATCCATATTAATGAAAAAACCAGGACAGACGGATATTCATGTTTATCTTACAAATGAAGAGTTGGGATATTAATCATTAGGAGGATGCATGAAAATAAATAGGGCTATAATCAGCGTATCAGACAAGACAGGTCTTTCTGACTTTGCTTATTTTCTTAAAAAATACAATGTGGAAATCATATCAACAGGAGGGACGAAAAAATATCTCGATTCAATAGGTATTGAAACAAAGGAAATAAGCAGTTATACAGGATTTCCTGAAATAATGGACGGAAGGGTCAAGACCCTTCATCCAAAGGTTCACGGTGGTATTTTGAATATAAGGGATAACAAAGAGCACCAAAAGGCCGTAGAAGAGCACGGTATAAAACACATTGATATGATTGTTGTGAATCTTTATCCTTTTAAAGAAGTCGTGAACAGAGGTTGCACATTTGAAGAGGCAATAGAAAATATAGATATAGGCGGACCATCAATGATAAGGGCCGGGGCAAAGAATTTTAAATACGTGACAGTTATTACTGACCCGAATGATTATAGTGAAGTTATGGAGGTTATGAAGGCAAACAATGGGGCTACTACAGAACATCTGAGATTTAAGCTTGCTAAAAAGGTTTTCCATCTAACATACGATTACGACAAAGCCATATTTGATTACCTTTCAGGGGTAACCCAGGTTAATGATTATTTTATAGATTGAGGTGTGGCATATGAATGTTCTCGTAATAGGAAGCGGAGGAAGAGAACACGCTATCGTTTGGAAGCTATCTCAATCAAAAGATATAAAGGATATATACTGCATTCCAGGAAATGGAGGGATTGAGGATTTAGCGGCATGTCGTGACATAAAAGTCAATAATTTTGAAGAATTAATTTCTTTTTCAAAGAAAAACAGGATAGAGCTTGTAGTCGTAGGGCCTGAAAATCCCCTTGCTGACGGTATTGTAGATGCCTTTACAGATGTAAAAATACCCATCTTTGGACCTACTAAAAAAGCGGCGCAGATAGAATCGAGTAAGATCTTTGCAAAAGAACTAATGAAAAAATATGGGGTTCCTACAGCAGGATTTAAAACATTTTTTAATTATGAAGAGGGAAAAGCATTTTTAAACCACATAAATCCACCCTATGTGATTAAAGCAGATGGTCTGTGTGCTGGTAAAGGTGCTTATGTGGTTCGCAACAATGACAATGGCCTCGAAATCTTAAAACAACTCATGATGGAACTCATTCACGGAGATGCTGGAAAAAGGATAATTATAGAAGATTTTTTACCTGGTATAGAGGCATCTTATCTATCCTTTACAGACGGTTTTACAACATTACCTATGATTCCATCCCAGGACCATAAGCCACTCCTTGATGATGACAGAGGACCCAATACAGGGGGTATGGGGGCGTATACACCAATACCCTTTGTTGATAACTCAATGGCAAGGTTTATAGATAAGGAAATAATGGATAAAACAATCCATGCCTTAGAAAAAGAAGGTGCTTTATACAAAGGTGTGTTGTATGCCGGTCTCATGCTTTTAGATAATAAACCCTATGTTATAGAATTTAATGCAAGGTTTGGGGACCCGGAAACACAACCTATTCTTTTTAAAATGAAAAGTGATATGCTTCCCATATTAAAGGCATGTATTGACGGTAACCTTAAAAACATCAAAGAAATAGAATGGAAAGAGGGGGTATCTGTCTGCGTTGTCCTTGCCTCAAGGGGATATCCTGACAAACCTGAAAAAGGTTATGTTATAAAAGGCCTTGAAGACCTCAAAGATAGAAAAGATGTGATGGTCTTTCACGCTGGCACAAGAAAGGAATCTGGCAAATATTACACCTCTGGAGGTAGGGTTTTAGGCGTAACGGTTATGGGAGACGATTATAAAGATGCCATAAAAAAGGCCTACGAAGCAGTAAGTTGTATAGAGTTTGAGGGCATGCAGTATAGAAAGGATATAGGGGCAAAGGCATTAAAATTAATTTATGGATAGAAACAAAAGATTAAATATTAAAAATTTGCAGGAGGTATGATGGGTAGAACATATAAAATCGCAACAATTCCAGGAGACGGGACAGGTCCTGAAGTACTTGCAGAAGGCATAAAAGTAATTGATGCAGTCTCAAAAAAATTCGGATTTACCCTTAACTACACAACATACGATTTGGGTGGTGAAAGATATCTAAAAACTGGTGAGGTGCTACCTGATTCAACGCTGGAAGAGCTAAAGACCTATGATGCTATTTATCTCGGTGCCATAGGCCACCCTGATGTAAAACCTGGTATTCTGGAAAAGGGTATATTGCTCAAGATAAGGTTTGAACTAGACCAGTATATAAATTTAAGGCCTGTCAAGCTATACGAAGGCGTTGAAACACCCCTTAAAAATAAAGGACCAGAAGAAATAGATTTTGTAGTAATAAGGGAAAACACAGAAGGATTATATACAGGTGCAGGAGGATTCCTAAAAAAA
>Ga0209508_1001860_pt1 | contig 15252 bp, 13 predicted proteins | sample AD_UKC129_MetaG_FD_184427 | JGI IMG/M metagenome (GOLD analysis project Ga0209508, IMG submission 184427) | Active sludge microbial communities of municipal wastewater-treating anaerobic digesters from Canada - AD_UKC129_MetaG (SPAdes) (version 2) | ecosystem: Engineered > Bioreactor > Anaerobic... | reverse complement strand
TACATTGCTCTATAAGCTTAGTCGTGTTGCCAAACATGGAAGCGGCTATCAAGGGTTTCGATTCTATCTCCGGCACCTCAGTTTCCATCATCCCCGTGAGAGCCCCCACAGCTCGCGAGTAAATATCCACGCTTATTGCGTTAACGCCTGCTACATCTACGATTGAGGGAATCATAACTATGTCTTTTGTTCCAACGTAAGGCTTTGTATCGCCCGATGCAACAGTAGAAACCAATACCTTAGGCACTCCTAAGGGAAGAGCTCTCATTGCAGCAGAGATAATAGCAGTCCCGGCAGATCCACCCATCCCAAATATGGCATCGAGATTGCCTTCCGCGTAAATCTTTTTGGCAATTTCTGCTGCTCCTTTGGTCATGACTGCCATAGCATGCCCCTTGTCCTTTTTTTGTCTTAAAGAGACCAAGCTTTCTCCGCCTGCTTTTGCGACAGTATCAGCATTGATATCGGGTTTAAAAAGTGGCTCTCCCATAACTCCTACATCTATGACGAAAGCTTGAAAACCTTTTTCTTCAATTCTTTCTTTGACGAATGCGTAGTCTTTGCCCTTTGTGTCTAATGACCCAAATAAGACGACAATTTTTGACATTGACTTCACCACCCTCGCTTTCAATTGATTTTTTCGATAGCAAGTTTATTATATATCACAACAGGGCGAAAAAATATCTTTAGTGTAGCGAAGGTCCCATTTTGCATTTTTGCCGAAGGTTTCCTCCCTAGGAGAGTTGGTGCTACTTCCCAGTGAAGAAATGGAGCTTATCCTTGAAAAATTCAAGACCTATAATATATTAAAATAAATAATGAGCGATGAAATTTTTAGTTGGCGGTGATGATTTTGGAAGATGCCTCCTTTTCGTTTATGTCATGTAAGCATGGGAACTTTAGCAGCTAAAATTAAAAAGACTATGGATGCTGTCGCTGGCAACAAGAGAAATTTGGAGGCGAGACTGTATGGTAACAATTGGACTCTTTGATTCCGGGTTTGGGGGGCTTACGGTGGTGCGTGAGGTGAAACGCCAATTACCAGGAGCCAGTGTAGAATTCTATGGGGATAATGGACGCGCACCCTACGGACTACTTTCTAAGGAAACAATTGTCGGATACGCACGGCAGATTTTGGATTTCCTAGCTGGCAAAAAAGTTGATATTGTTATTATTGCCTGTAACACGGCTACTGTTGCTTCTTGGGAAGAAGTAAAGGACCAATACCCATTCCCCGTACTGGGGGTAATAAAGCCCGGAGTGAGGGCTGCGCTGGCGGCAACGCGTAACAAAAAGATCGGCGTGATAGCTACTAAGTTTACCATCGAAAGCGAAGCATACAAGTCAGGGATCCGGACTATAGACCCGAAAGCCGAAGTTATCGGTCTGGCGTGTCCCAAGCTTGTGCTTCTGGTGGAATCTGGAAAAACCTCGGGGCCGGATGTGGAAGAAGCAGTTAGTTGTTATCTTAAAACATTTAAGGGCACGGAAATAGATACGCTTGTTCTTGGGTGCACTCACTTTCCGGTACTGGCGGACACAATTCGGCGTTACTTGGATCCCGATGTTGTCATTGTAGACCCGGCAGTGGAGGCTGCAACTGAGGCAAAGAAACTGATCGCGAAGAAAGGACTTGTGGCTGATTGTTCTCATCCGGTCTGCAATTTTTATACCAGCGGCGACCCCGAGTTGTTTGCAAAAGTGGGATCAATGATTTTGGGTTGGCCAATTGATAAAGTAGAAAAAGTTGTTTTAGGATAGATTGCAAGCTGAATCCTTTTAGCATGAACATGATATGTTTGAGTATGGAAAGAGCGTTTTTGGATATGGCAGGCGGGGGTTGTTAAGTTTTTTCAACAAACCCATCGTTTTATCTAAGCCCCCAGAGGGGGGCGTAGATAAATATTTGTAATTTATTCTTTGGTTGGCAATTCCATAGCTTCAGTCGACTCGGGGAGTATTTGTCCTCCATCAACCACTATCGTTTGTCCCGTTATGAATTTTGCAAGGTCAGATGCTAAAAATGCAGCTGCATTTCCAACGTCTTGGGGTTCACCCAAAGTGCCAAGAGGGATCGATCTTTTCATTATGTCAAGATACTCCTCTCCCAAGCTTAAGAGTCCTTCCGATACAATGTTTCCTGGCAACACAGCATTAACGCGAATTCCGTACCGGGCTAGCTCAATTGCTGCAGAGCGCATAAATCCAAGCTGAGCTGCCTTTGTAGCACCATAGTGGCTCCAACCAGCAAATCCGGTAATGGGACCTGTAATCGAGGAAGTTATGACGATACTTCCGCCTCCCTGTTTTTTCATATGAGGGATGCATTCTTTGATGCTTAAAAACATCCCTTTTACATTTATAGTGTTAATATAGTTCCACTCTTCCTCCGTCATATCTTCTATTAAAGACATAGGATATATACCAACGTTACTGCATAAAACATCGATTCGCCCATGCCTTTCCATAGTCGCGCTAACCATACGCTGAATATCTTCCGTCTTGCTTACGTCGGCCACTACGTAAGAAATTTGACCAAAACTTGATAGTTCTTCGACTGTTTTTTGGAGATCTTGTTCCTTTCTTGATGCGATGACAACTGTAGCCCCGTGTTTTAAAAATGCCTCTGCGATACCTTTGCCAATGCCTTTACTGCCCCCAGTAATTATTGCAAATTTACCTTCTAGCAAACGTGCCACTGTACATCGCTCCTTTCAGATACTATTGCACTGATTCCTTATTCTTCGCACGAAATGGGAATGCTTTCGCGTGGCTCCCTTTGACGCGATTGCTCTGACCCCCACACTGCCATATCCTCATTCAACGTCCATGTCCTGTTCTTTTATTGAAATATTATCTTCTACGCATCGAGGTGTCTACTCCCCTGCCTATTTAAATCCCTTTAAATTAGGATGAAACGATTGCGTGATGTCACAAGAAGTTTTGTGTCGTATAATTGATAATAGCTGTTAATTAAATAGCTAGTTTAATTATATATGTATGGTTTTTTCGCTCAACGAATTGATATTTGTGGCGACTCTACGAGGAGGTTTAAGAATGGCTTGCAATCGGCTTGGACTAATAGTTAATCCTATCGCAGGTATGGGTGGTAGGGTGGGATTAAAAGGTACTGATGGAGAGGAAATCTTGAGGATATGCAGGGAAAAAGGCGCTGTTCCGGAAGCTCCCAAAAAAGCGGTCGAGGCCCTGAAGCGACTTTTGCCTGCCAAAGACGAGATCGAAATAGTGACTTATCCGGGTGAAATGGGAGAGTTGGAGGCTCGTGAAGCAGGCTTCGAGCCAATCGTGATTGGTAGCATTATTCCAGGCAACACAACGTCTGAGGATACGAGGAGGGCAGCCAAGGATATCGCTGATTTTGGTGTAAAGTTATTACTATTTGCGGGTGGGGATGGGACGGCAAGGGATGTGTATTTGGCGTTGAAGGATAGGCAACAACCAGTATTGGGAATTCCAGCGGGCGTCAAAATTCATTCTGGCGTATTTGCCATAAATCCAAGGAGGGCGGGAGAACTTGCCCTCCTTTTTATGCAGGGAAAAGTAAGAGACATGAAGGAAGCTGAGGTCATGGATATCGATGAAGAAGCCTTTCGCCAAGGATGGGTAAGCGCGGCGCTTTATGGGTATTTGTTAATTCCTCACGAAAGAACTTTCGTCCAAAGCAAAAAGGCGGGTCAAGCCGCCTCCGATACGGTAGATTTGGAAGGGATATCTTACTATATCTTAGACCACATGGACGAAAATAAAGATGCAATTTATATCATAGGGCCCGGCACTACGACTAGGGCAATAAAACAGAAATTAGGAGATGAATACACACTGCTTGGAGTGGACGTCAGCCAAGACAAAAAAATTATTGCACTTGACGCCGATGAAAAGAAGTTGCTTGAAATTTTATCCGATGCCAAGAAGGCCTTTATAGTGGTTACCATAATAGGCGGTCAAGGTTATATATTTGGAAGGGGCAATCAACAGATAAGCCCGAAAGTCATAAGAAAGGTTGGCCTTGAAAACATCATAGTAGTTGCTACACGTAACAAAGTATCAGCTTTGGGCCATAATCCCCTCTTGGTGGATACGGGCGATGAGGAATTAGATCAGGCCCTCTGTGGCTACGTGAGGGTTGTCACGGGTTACCTTGAGCAGCGGATTATGAAGGTATCGGTCTAAAATTGTTTTATTTTAAGGGAGGTATTTGACGTGGAAATTGGCGAGCTCACGTCATCCGTCCATAAGGCATTGTCGGAATTGCTGTCCATAGCTGAACTCAAACCAGAAAACATATTAGTTATTGGATGCAGTACGAGCGAGGTTTTGGGAAAAAAGATAGGATCTGCTTCTAATCTAGAGGTAGCTAAGGCGATAATGGAAGGTATAGAACCGTTGGCTAAAAAGTTTGGCTTATTCCTTGCAGTACAATGTTGCGAACATCTAAATAGAGCTCTTGTGGTAGAAGAGGATTGCGCAGTGAAATATGACCTGGAGGTCGTAACCGTTTTGCCACATCTAGAGGCTGGTGGTGCCTTTGCGGTGTTGGCTTACGAAGAGTTTGCAAAGCCGGTAGTGGTCGAAAGCATACAGGGTCATGCAGGAATGGACATAGGGGATACTATGATAGGCATGCATTTGAAAAGAGTTGCCGTACCTGTGAGGAGCGAAGTCAAAAGGATAGGCGAGGCTAATCTAGTTATGGCGCGCACGCGGCCCAAATTGATCGGAGGAGAAAGGGCGAAATATCCCCCCTATTACGTAAAATGATTTCGTACAATGTGGGAACCGTTGATATAGCGTTGATCAACATGCCCTTTGCCAGCTTCAGACAGCCTTCCTTTGCCCTTGGTCTTTTGAAAAGTTCAATAAAAGATAAATTAAAAGTTAAGGTTTTTGATTTTAATGTGTATTTTGCGGAAAAAATAGGCGCGGATCTTTATGATAAAATAGCTACGTGGCATATAGTAGACTTATTGGGTGATAGGTTATTTGCTCAAGACCTTTATGGCGATCAAATTCCCCCCTTCGAGGAATATGTAGATAAAGTGCTTAATGGAAATTTAGAGGAGCACGAAGCACCCTATGACAAAAAATTGGTGGATTACGCCTTTTACAATGAACTTCTCGAAGTTCAAAAAATGACTAACCAATTTTTAGAAGAATGCTCACGTATCATTATTCAGGCAAATCCTAAAATAGTGGCCTTTACCAACATGTTTCACCAGCAGACATCAAGCTTGGCGTTGGCTAAAAGACTTAAAAAAGTTCTCCCACATGTTTTAGTAACCTTTGGCGGGGCCAATTGCAAAGGCCCGATGGGTGTGGAGTTAATAACACATCATGCTTTTATTGATTGCCTGTGCTTGGGCGAAGGAGACAGTTCCTTTAAAAAGCTGGTTAATACCTTCATAGACGATCAGGCCATAGAGACTTTGTCCAATATACCTGGGATGATCTTTCGCAAGGATGTAGAAGGCGATAATGTAAATCCTTTTATCCTTTGCAGCCAAACGCTAGAGATGGATTTAAACTTGGTACCTACTCCTGATTACGATGATTTTGCCCAGCTCTGTGACGAAAGAAAATTTATGCACAACGAAAAACCGAGAGTGTTTTTTGAGATGTCCAGGGGGTGTTATTGGGGACAGAAAAAAAGATGCATATTTTGCGGTCAATCGAGCGAAACTCTCATCTTTAGAAAGAAAAACCATGAACGAATAGTCACGGAATTAAGGAAAATTGTGAATAAATATCCAGCCTTTGCTTTATCTGCTAGCGATGAATCAGTTGACGAAAGAACGCTTGAAGCGTTGATTGAGGCGCTTTCCACTCTAGAGAGAAAACCTGAAATAGTTTACCTTCAAGTTAGGCCTGATATAGATGTGAAAATGCTCGAGAAATTGGCGGCCTGCGGGTTGAAAAGGCTCGAGGTTGGCATTGAATCACTTAGTTCAAATGTGCTTTCCATAATAGGCAAAGGCGTTAACGGGCTTCAGAATATAACATTTCTCAAAAATTGTCGCGAAGCGGGAGTAAAGCCGATATGGAACTTCTTGTGGGGTTTCCCGAAGGAACCGGAAAGCTCGTATGAGAATATGGCAAACCTGATACCTTTGCTCACTCATTTGCATCCTCCCAATTATGCAGGACCCTTTAGGCTTGATCGCTTTAGCCCCTGCTTTGAAAACCCTTACGAACACGGCATAAGAGCAATAAAACCTTACCCTTCCTACCGATTTGTTTATCCCTTTAACGAGGAAGTCATAGATAATTTTGCCTCATTTTTTACCTTCAAATTTCAAACCCCACAAAATGTCAAAGATTACACATGTCATCTTCAAGAAAACATATTTTTTTGGAAAGAAATTTACCCCAAAAGTGCTTTGTATTACAGGCAAGACTTGGTAATAGACAGAAGATCCGGCATCGACGAGTGGCACATAAGGCTTGATCCTTTGACCATGGCGGTTTGTAAAGCTTCCAGTGAGCCTGTGACCTTGCAGGGGATTGCTCAAAGGCTTAAGGAAGTGGAAATCGTTAAATCCGAAGAAGAAATAAGGCAATCCATCAAAAATTTAATTAAATACGGAATTTTGTTAAAGGAGAAGGAGATGTATTTAAGCTTGGTTACCGAAGAAAAAGAGGTGATGCCATGAGGTGCGATGATTAGGTGTAAGCGTTATAAAATTAATTAAAAATTGGGAGGGATATGGTCATGGAAGAGAAGGGAAAAAAAGTTGCTCATCCCTACATTCCCAATTCCGTTCCAGAGATCAAAGAAGAATTGTTAAAGGAAATAGGGATCGAAAGTGCGGAAGATATTTTCGGTCAAATCCCCGAACATTTGCGGCTTAGAAGACCGCTTAACATTCCCAAAGCGATCCTTTCAGAATACGAACTTAAAAAACACGTCACAGAGCTTCTTTCCAAAAACAAAAATTGTGAGGAATACAAAAACTACCTGGGCGGTGGCTGCTGGCAGCATTACGTTCCTGCGGTATGTAAGACCATAATGGAAAGGGACGAGTTTTTGTCTGCCTACGTGGGAGAGGCCTTTGCCGATCACGGTAAATTTCAGGCACAATTTGAGTATGCAAGTTGCATAGGGGAGCTTGTGGATATGGATATGGTAAACACCCCGACTTATGATTGGGCTATGGCCTGCGCCACTACGGTGAGGATGGCTTCGCGCATGACGGGAAGGAGCAAAGCCCTGGTGGCTAAATCCATAAGCCCCGAGAGGTTGTCCTGCATCAAAGATTACGCATGTTCTGCGGCCCCCGATATAGAGCTTGTTAACTACGATCCGAAAAGCGGATTGCTTGACTTAAATGACTTAAAAGACAAACTTTCAGATGATGTTTGTGTCCTTTATATGGAAAATCCTAATTTTTTTGGGGTTATAGAAAGGCAAGGGCAAGAGATAGCAGATCTGCTTCATTCAAAGGGAGCATTGTTGTCGGTAGGCGTTGATCCAATTTCTCTTGGCGTGTTAGAAGCGCCTGCTCGTTATGGTGCAGATTTTGCTTGCGGTGATGTGCAGCCTCTGGGAATACCGATGAGCTATGGTGGCGGTTTAGGGGGTTTTATTGCTACACCTGACGAACCGAAGTTCGTAGCCGAGTATCCTTCCTTACTATTCGGGATAACGGAGACGATAGAAGAGGGCGAGTATGGCTTTGGAGAGGTCTTATACGAGAGGACGTCTTACGCATCTCGTGATAAGGCCAAAGATTTCTTGGGAACGATGGCTCAACTTCACGGCATCGTGGCGGGCGTATACATGGCTTTGATGGGCCCACAGGGAATGAAGGAGTTGGGCGAAGGCTTGCTGCAGCGGGCAGCATATGCTGCCAAAAAACTATCATCTATTAAGGGAGTCAAAGCTCCTCATTTTAATTCATGCCATTTCAAGGAATTTACAGTGAATTTCAACGATACGAAAAAGACGGTCGCAGATATCAACAAGGCGTTACTAGATCACAAAATATTTGGCGGAAAGGACCTGTCAAAGGACTTCCCGGAGCTCGGGCAAAGCGCTTTATTCTGTATTACTGAGGTTCACAGCAAAAAAGACATCGATGAACTGGCCGAAGCCTTGACTTCCGTCTTGGGAAAGTAATTGAGGGAGGGGATAGATCATGACGAACGTAAGGTTAAGAAAATTTCACCAGGCCCGTTGGGACGAGCCGATAATATTTGAGCTTTCCGTTCCGGGACGAAGAGGCCTCATCCCTCCGGCTCCAGAAGAAGAAATTAAAGAGGCAGTAGGCGATCCGAAGGGCTTGGTGCCAGAGGAAATGCTTCGAAAAGAGCCACCAGCATTGCCGGAGCTTGACCAAAAAAGGGTTTTAGCTCATTACATTCACCTCGCTCAAGAGACCTTAGGGGGAAACCTTTGCAACGACATAAGCCAAGGCACGTGCACGATGAAATATAACCCCAGGATCAATGAAGAATTGGCGGCACATCCCGGCATAGCTTCACTTCATCCGTGGCAAGATGTTGATACTGTTCAAGGCATACTTAAAATATACTTTGAGTTTGAGGAAATCTTAAAGGAGATCTCGGGGATGGACAAGTTCAGCTTGCACCCCCAAGGTGGAGCGCATGCCGTTTATACGGCTGCGAGCATCATGAGGGCTTATCATCACGATCGCGGCGAACTGGATAAGCGCAGGGAAATCATAAGCTCCGCTTTCACTCACCCCTGCGATCATGCAGCCCCTGCCACTGCTGGTTTTAGGCTGATAATACTCCCCCCGAGCGAGAACGGCTATCCATCGGTTGAGGCGGTAAAAGCTGCCGTATCGGAAAACACCGCCGGCATGTTCATAACAAACCCGGAGGATACCGGAATATACAACACGGAGATCGACCAATTTGTGAAGATAGTGCATGACGCGGGGGGTTTATGTTTTTACGATCAGGCCAACGCAAACGTACTCTTGGGTATCGCCAGGGCGCGAGAGGCCGGATTTGATATGTGTCACTTTAACATCCACAAAACCTTCGGTACGCCTCACGGATGTTCAGGGCCGGGGCTTGGTGCGTTGGGCGTAAGGGATCACTTAGCAAAATATTTACCCATACCAACCGTTGAATACGATGGCACCAAATATTACCTCGACTTCGATAGACCCCACAGTGTAGGCAAAGTAAGACAATTCCAGGGACCTGCAGGCGTCCTTGTGCGTACTTACGCATGGGTAATGACCATAGGACAGGAATATCTTAAAGAGGTATCTGAGATATCCACGATAAACCATAACTATCTACAAAAGAAACTGCAGGAACAGATCCCCGAAATAGAAGTACCTTACGCACCCGGTAGGAAGCGCCTTGAAGAGGCTCGTTACTGTTGGCAGAAATTGCTGGAGGCCACGGGTGTAAGTACGACGGATATCTTGAGACGGGTGGGCGATTTTGGGTTGCAACATTATTGGACAAGCCATCATCCGTGGGTGGTTCCGGAACCTATGACACTAGAGCCCTGTGAAAGCTACGGCAAGGAGGATTTAGACGAATACGTAGCAGTTTTAAAACATATTCGTGATGAAGCCTATTCTGATCCGGAAATTGTAAAAAATGCTCCCCACAAATGCGCATCTCACAAGCTGGCCGATGAATCGGCTTTAGATGACCCGAAGCGCTGGGCTACCACTTGGAGGGCTTACGTGAAAAAGAGAAAGAAAAAATGAAGTGGAGGCGATAGATTTAAATATGTCGAATTGCAAAACAATTGCGTCCCCACGACATTGCTCTGTAATCAAATTGAACTAGTCACAAAATTCACCATTACGAGGAGGGGATCCGCAGACGTTGTGCCCAGATGCAATGTGCATCGAGCTACCCTTAGGGCTAGCTGCAATTACGATAAACTGCGTATCCCCTCCTCGAGTCTTGTAGGTTACAACAAGAAACAACATGGCTGTTATCTCTAAGCAATTGGTCCCGCTCAACTTTTTTACAGGGAGCATAGAACATGCCTGCTGAGTTTTTTGTTTTAAGGAAAACATTGGATTATAATCTAGATATGCGTTAAGGTGCATTTCCTCAGTTAAACTTCATGAAACATTAAGCATGACAAGCAGGGAATCGTCACCCCGCGGTGGCAGTTGCGTAATAGGCATTAAAAAAAGGAGGTTGAACCGGCATGTTAAAACCACATAGGCTTGTAATGATACCTGGCCCTACCCCGGTAGTGCGTTCCATTCAAGACCAAATGGGTCGTGAGACGATTGCTTTTGGAGACCCCGATTTTATTGAGGATTTCAAGAGTGTTGTTAGAGATTTAAAGGAGCTTTGGCAATGCAGCGGACAGGCGTTCGTTCTCGCTGGTTCCGGGACCCTTGCCATGGAGATGGCAATAGCTAATATATCTAAGGCAGGAGACAAGGCACTTGTGTGCTCAAATGGTTTCTTTGGCGATAGATATGCAGAAATATGCAGGCGACGTGGCCTGAAAGTGGACGTGCTAAGCGCTGAGTGGGGAAGTTCGGTGACTCCCGAAGATGTCAAAAACAAGCTATCGGAGAGTAAGTACGACATCGTCACAGTAACTCACGTGGAAACTTCAACGGGGGTTATGGCACCTATAGATGAAATTGGCAAAATTGTACAGGAACACGGGGCTCTTTTTGTTGTCGATGGCGTTGCTGCTTCCGGAGGTGCAGAAGAATATGTTGATCCCATGGGCATTGATGTGCTCATTAGTTGTTCACAGAAGGCCTTTGGGGTGGCTCCGGGATTAGCTATATTGTGGGCTTCTAAAAAAGCATTAGAGAAACGAAGATCACTAGGAACGATCCTTGATTCCTATATGGATTTCGAGAAATGGTTGCCCGTAATGGAAGATCCATCGAAATATTGGGGAACTCATCCTATTAACATGATATGGGCTTTAAAGGAATCTTTGCGGATTATAAAAGAAGAAGGCATTGAAGAGCGCTATGCCCGTCACGCAAGACAAGCGGTTATGGTAGATGAAGCCATCGCCTCCATGGGGTTTTCAATATTGGCCGATAAGGATTTTAGGGCTCCAACGTTATCAGTGTATCTTTATCCAAAAGAGGCCAACGTTGATGACGCGAAATTTAGGGCGTTGGTAGCTGAGGAAGGGGCTTATATTGCTTCTTGTCTTGGAGATTATGCCGGAAAGGGCTTTAGGATAGGTCATATGGGTAACATTGATAAGCATATATTAATATCTGCGGTAGCTGCGATTGAGAGGGCAGCTATGCGCGTCGGAATTAAACTAGAGCCAGGCAAGGCTTTGGGAATTTTGCAAAGTTGTTTTGTAGAAGAAAGCTCCAATTAGGTCTAGACGCGCAATTAATCTTATGATATCTTTAGCTAAGAAGTGCCGGGGTGGCGGAACAGGTAGACGCAGTGGACTCAAAATCCACCGGTACTCGGTACTGTGCGGGTTCGAGTCCCGCCCCCGGCACCAGACATGAAAAAGCCGCTTTTCTACTCTCTCCCATCGCCAATGGGTGAAGGGAGAGAGTTTTTTATGTCCGTAATTCCGTTTCGTGGAAATATGTCCTTTGAAAGATGCCGTGTGAATTCATTTATTTTAAAATGGCAGACTACAGGTCGAAGTGCATGATCAGTGGATAGTATTTATTAAAAAAGCTATACTTATTCTTGAGAATGGCATTGATTAAGAAGGGAAGGTTAATTTCTATGTTCAAAGTTTTAGTGACCGGCGGAGCGGGTTTTATCGGATCGCATATTGTTGATGCGCTTATTGAAGATGGACATAAAGCTGTCGTCGTGGACAACCTGTTGCAAGGCAAACCTGAAAACATTAATCCTAAAGCCCTTTTTTATAATCTTGACGTATGTGATCCAGCGCTAGAAGGTGTCTTTGAGAAGGAACGTCCCGATTATATTTGCCATCACGCTGCACAAATTGATGTCAGAAAATCAGTTGCCGATCCGCTGTGTGACGCTAGGATCAATATTTTAGGACTCCTTAATATCTTGTCTTCTTCGATGAAGATTGGCGTTAAGGGAGTGATATTTGCCTCCTCAGGTGGTGTAGTCTATGGCGAACCAGATGTTTTGCCGGTGCCAGAAGATCATCCCAAGGGCCCGCTTTCGCCTTATGGCGTAAGCAAGCTTTCTTCAGAATATTATTTATATTATTATAATAATGTTTTCGGGCTTCCCTATATTGCACTTCGATATGCCAATGTGTATGGCCCAAGACAAGATCCTATGGGAGAAGCGGGAGTTGTTGCCATATTTTCTAATAAGATGTTGCGTGGTGAGGAGCCCACTATCTACGGTGACGGCAATCAGGTGAGAGATTATGTGTTTGTAGGGGACGTGGCAAGGGCAAATTTACTATCTTTGCAACATTTAAGCAAAATGGGTTTTCCTTCCTCCATAGATGACCACGCTTTTAATATAGGAACATCGGCTGGCACATCAGTCAATGAATTGTATGCTCTTTTAAGTGAGATCATTGGTTTTACAAAAATGGCGAACCGTGATGAACCTAGAAAGGGAGAGCTCTATAAAATATATTTAGATATCAGAAAAGCAAGAGAGAATTTAGGATTTAATCCTTCCGTCTCTTTGCGCGATGGTTTAAAAGCGACGATAAGTTATTTTACTGAAATACGGTGATCTTGAACTGAGGAGTGAATCAAATGACTATACAAGGAATAAAAAAAGATCTCGCAAAGAAGGCCGCTAAGGCCATGGTTCCGCGTTTGAGAGAGGAATTCCTAAGTAAGGGAGGTCAGTTGGAGGATTTCGATGAGGAATTGGCCACAAGTAAATTGTGCGCCTTTTTTGAATCGCAACCTCCAGTTTTTTGGGATCAAATCGCTATCAGCGAAAATGCTTCTTTGGATGAAATTGCACAAGATATAGCTGACAGTTTAGAGGAAGCAATCTACTTAGAGAAGATGTCGGCCAGAGATATTATTGACATGCTCATGGAAGAAGAGGGAATTTCACGGCGTCTGAAGAGTGTTAAGCAATAATGAGAATGAACCGGCAAAAATGTCTTTCAAGGCATTTGCTAAATCATCTCAAAACCTGGGCGGTAAATTAAAACTGAACAAGGCGCATGACGAGCGATAGTAGTTGTGGTGCTTCCAACCAGAATATGTTCTATTGTGCTATGTCCTTTGAATCCAACTATTATGAGGGAAATTCCTTCCTCCTGTGCCTTCTGAATGATCACTTCTCCAGGGGATCCCTCTTCAATTAAGATCCTGTGTTCGTGAGGGGGCAAATCTTTGAATTGCGCTTCGGCCTTTTGGATCCAGTAGGATATCTTTTTGTGAGCAATGTGCTTGACTTCATCCCCTATTTGTGGCGGGATCCAGGGCTCATAACCCCTCCATATCGAAGAAATACGTGGTAGGACATGAATATATATTACTTCATCATTAAGTCTATGTGCAATGCTGTGGGAATAAGCAATTAAGGATTCCGACATTTTGCTCATATCGATACCAACCAATATTTTTCTTGTCAATTTTTTATCACCTCGCATCTTTAGATTTATCGAAAAATCGTGAAAAAACTCTTAAAGTTTGCAATCTTCATTACTAAATTACTAAAGCATGGTTTATCAACTAATCAGTCGTCTATTATTTTGTAAATAGAAGTGTACTTAAGAGCCAATCCCCCCTTTTAGTAAGCTCAGTAAAAATGGGACTTGTCGTTTGAGTAGAAGGATTGAAAACAGATCCCGAATCATACTTTATCTACACTTTGAAGCCATTGTATCACAAATAAACGCCCATGTGGCGAATGGAAGTGAAGATCATCTTTTGCCCATATTTTTGAGTTGCTGCCCAGGAAAAAGATCATGTTTTTAGTATTAGTCCGTTTTTAAGTATTAATCTGTATGGTAACTTTGCGTGAAGGTTTCATGATTTATAATATGATATGTAATATAGTAAATGCAATTTATTTGTGTTTGAGTACAAAGGAGCTTTATATGCTTTGATAAAAGGTTGTTTCGGTCGTTGTGCTTTGACATGATGATTGTTTGTGGGAGTGTGGTTTAGGTTTGATACTATTTGAAAATGTTAATAAAAAATACGGCGATACCGAAGTTTTAAGGGGCATCGATCTTGAGATGCGAAGGGGCGAAATCACAATACTTATAGGCCCCAGTGGTTGTGGCAAGACAACCACGTTAAAGATGATAAACAAATTGACAGAGCCCACTGGCGGGAAAATTTTTATAGAAGGGCGAGATATTGGGGAATTAGATCCCATCGAACTTCGGAGGAACATCGGATACGTAATACAGCAAATAGGCTTGTTTCCTCATATGACTGTGGGCGAAAACATTGAGCTCGTGCCTTTTTTAAAAAAATGGCCCAAAGAAAAGAGGGTAAAGCGTGTTAGGGAACTATTGGAGCTTGTTGGAATGCCAGAGGCAGAATTCATGGATAGGTACCCAAGCGAACTTTCAGGGGGACAACAACAGCGTGTGGGTGTGGCGAGGGCTCTGGCGTCCGACCCGGAGATAGTTCTAATGGACGAGCCGTTTAGCGCTTTAGACCCCATTACGAGGGAACAACTTCAAGAAGAACTATTTAACCTGCAACAGGAGCTTCATAAAACTATAGTTTTTGTAACCCACGACATCGATGAAGCCCTCAAGTTGGGAGATAGGATTTGTATAATGAAAGACGGTAAAATTTTACAATTTGACGTTCCAGAGGTTTTGTTAAAAAGTCCAGCCCATGGATTTGTTGAAGAATTTATCGGAAAAAAACGTTTGTTGAGTTCGCCTGAGCTCATGACAGCGGAAGATGTCATGATCAAAGATCCTGTGAAAGCACATCCCAAGAGGACGTTGGCTCAGGCTGTTGAGATAATGAGAAGTCGCGGAGTTGACAGCGTGTTAATTGTAGATGAGGATAATAAGCTTTTGGGAATAGCAACGGCAAGAGATATCAGCGAAAGATTTGATGAAAAAAAATATTTAGAGGAAATATATACAAAAGATGTCATACACGTTCCTCCAAATGAATCACTATCAAAAGTTCTGAAAATAATGGCAGAAAAGAAGATTGGTTATATCCCGGTTGTGGATGAAGAGGGCATTTTGGTGGGTTTGATAACCAGGAGTTCTTTAATTAACGTTTTGGGCGAAAGCTATTTTTAAAGGCGTGATAATTATGAATATTTTGAGCGAATACATAAGTTTTATGCTTGAAAGACAGGATCAAATTTTATCTTTAACGGGTCAACATA
>Ga0209508_1001845_pt1 | contig 15360 bp, 22 predicted proteins | sample AD_UKC129_MetaG_FD_184427 | JGI IMG/M metagenome (GOLD analysis project Ga0209508, IMG submission 184427) | Active sludge microbial communities of municipal wastewater-treating anaerobic digesters from Canada - AD_UKC129_MetaG (SPAdes) (version 2) | ecosystem: Engineered > Bioreactor > Anaerobic... | reverse complement strand
AGCGATGATAATGATAATATGGATTAGTTAAAAGAAAAACTACGTCAAATTAATAAATAGGAGGTAGACTAATGTTAAAACCTTTTTTTAAGAATGTCGGATAGTAGATTCCCAATTTGTTAGGTTCTAGTGCAGATGATTTCTTTAAAAGTACACCGTTGACTAAAAACATGAATATTAATGCTAGTACTATATCTAAATCTATTAATGATGTTGTATAGGGTATTGATATAAGACGGTATAGTATGCCAAAAAAGTTTTTACGGTTTATGACAGGGCAAGCTGGATAGGAACGTGTAGGATTATAGGCTAACAATGTATAGACTATAAGCGAAGGGTTTAAATATCTAACTGCTTAGGATTAGGTTAAAGGACAAAGACTTAAACAGTAGTCAAGACGTATATAGGGAAGAGTGTAGGTAGCTGGCGCTATTACAGTTGGACCGTATGTTGCTGTAAAAGGTGCAAGATATGTTTCTCAACCTAGACTAGTTAACAATTTAGAGTATAGAAACCCATAGTATTATACATAGCAACCTGTAAGTTATAGAGACAGATTAATACGTATGTTAAATAACACAACATTGTAAGGTCAACTACCCAACGACTAAAGTCGTGGGCTTGATAGCTCTATGTTGACCAGGCTAAGGTTTGAAACAGAACCTACGTTATCTATGTTATGACACTTTAGGATGCTCCTTCAGTCCTAAACCCTGTCGTACAACATTAAACAGGTGTAGTGGGTTAAGCCAGTGTGTTGTACATGTAAGCATAGATCACATTGCCGAGAAGGACATTACCTGCGTAAGCAGAGAAAGGAGAAATTCCTATGGTATTTGTATTAGATACAAACAGAAAACCATTATCACCTTGCCATGAAGCAGTTGCAAGAAAGTTGCTAAAACAAGGTAGAGGGAGTCATTGTAGAACAAATTTAGATAAATACGGCTTTCCGAGAGGATATTTAGCAAGACAAAAATATTTCTTTGGTTTTCAAACAGGAGATATGGTTAAAGCTGAAATACCAAAAGGAAAATATAAAGGCATTTGGTACGGAGAAGTTGCATGTAGAAAATCAGGTAGTTTTGATATTAAAGACAAGGAAGGTCAAAGAGCTGTACAAGGTGTAAATCATAAATATTTTTCAGTTGTACAACACTTTGATGGGTATAGTTATAGAAAGGAGGTAGCAATTCTTACGTAGCGTGTTTAAAATACGCAATTCCTCCACGTGGCTAAAGCCAGTGGCTTCCTTGCGTAAGAATTGTGATATAGTATGCCATCTGATTTATATTTGTATACAGTACAATACCCACATATGCAAGATAAACCCAAATTGTTTAAATCGTTATTTAAAATTGGTACTTCAGTTGCTATTTTTGGTACTATAGAAAATACCGCTGAACGGTTATAGAAATCTGTTATGGCAGACCCTAATGCAAATAAAACGTTCTTATCTTCAATACCTGGTATAGGTAAAGTTACTGATAAGATATATGAAAATTTAGTAGTACGTACAGTATACGGATTACCAAAAGGTGTTAGTTTACAAGAATAGTTTAAAAATTAGGGCATGACGTTTCCAAGACAGTATAATAAAGCTAATATAGGTATGTTTGGTAGGAACAGAGAATGGAAGATGATGGAACGTGATTTTAAACAAACTGTGTAGCAATGGTATAAAAACCCTAGTATAAAGGTTGAAGAACGTAAATAGGGTGAACGGTTAATACGAGGGTTTAATGCATAGCAAGCAATTAATAAAATATAGTTATATGAGCTGTCAGAAGTAGGATATTCGTTACTATATTCTGTAGGTAAATCATTATTTTTTGATCCATTTGTACAACGTGGTATGGCATTAGAAGAAGCTGAAAATAGACAAGAATCGTATATGATAAAACGTGATGTATTACGTGATGTGTCTAGTTAGTATGACGAGAATTAGCAGAAGTCTATGTATAGACAAATGTAGTTACAAGAAATGAGTAGTTAGTATATAGTTACACAACAATAGCAGACTATACAGAATATAAAGAACCCATATGTAATGTATCGATATTAAGGAGGATTCTTATGTTACTAAACAAAGGTTTACATTTGAAAGATGAAGAACCTGGTATAGAGTATAAACGTAAATATTAGCAACAAATACTTGGTGTAAATTATGAAGTATAGGATATGTGTTAGAACTGTGTGTATAATCATACTATTAATAAGAAATTAGACTGGGAAATAGATTGTACACCGTTACGTAAAGATAAGAAACAGTATTCGTTAAAATCAGAGAACGAATATATAGCATAGATGAAAGAAGATATAGTGTTATTTGCTAAATACGAATTAGATTTAGAGTTAAGAGAATTTCAAAAAGAGATATTGTTATGTACGTCTAGAAGTAAAGTATTAAGACTTCCTAGACAACAAGGTAAATCTGTTAGTTTAGCTGTAGCTATATAGCATTATGTGTTGTGTAATCCAAAAAAACAAGTGTTATTGTTAGCACATTCAGATTCTAAAGTAAAAGATCTGTTTAAAGAAATTAATAATTATATAAATGAAAGTATATTACTTAAATCTATATAGATACCACAACGTAGAAACAAATATTATAAATCCGCACCTGACTATGAGTTCACATTTTTAAATGGATAGTCTGTTATAGGTAAATCTACTGGTAATCCTGATTAGGCTAGAGGTAAATCTGCTGATTTGATTGTTATGGATGAAGTATAGTATATGTCTAAAGAAGCTATTGAAACTATTACACCTATTACAGGTGCTAAACAAGAAACATGTACTATAGCTTAGTCTACACCTAGTGATAAAGGTGATTATTTTTATTAGTTAACACAGTCTCCTTCAGTTAAAGAAATACATTACAGATTTCAAGAACTAGAAACGTATAATCCAAAACTAGATTAGCAGATGCGAGATTAGTTACCGTCGTATGAATAGTATGTACGTGAAGTGTTAGCTGAGTTTACTGCTACTGATAAAAACGTGTTTCCGTCAAAGATTATTGATCCTAATATAGAAGAGTACAGTTTAGATTCATTTGATTTACCTATACCAAGAGGTATATATACAATAGGTGTTGACTGGAATGAAAGTAATACTGGTGTACATATAGTTGTACTTAAATAGATTGAAAACGATAAAGTTAAACTGTGTAATTTCATTGTTATATCACCAGAGAGGTTTACACAAATAAACGCTGTTAATGCACTTATAGAACTTAATAAAATATACGATCCTAAATTTATAGCTACTGATATAGGGTATGGTAATACACAGTTACAATATTTATACAAATATGCTGACGAACATCCTGAATCTGGTCTTAAATATAAGATTGTACCTGTAGATTTTAATGGATACTTTGATTTAAACTTAAGTTCTGGATAGATTATTAGACAAAAGACAAAACCGTTTATGGTATCTATAACATCTAGATATTTAGAATAGAACAAATTAGTGTTACCAAAAAGTTTAGATAAACGCGGTAAACTAATTGACCAGATGAGAAAATACGAAATAGTAGATATATCAGAAGGTAATGTACCTAGATATTCTAAAGGTAATGTACATACATTAGAATAGTTTATGTTATAGTTACTGTTTATGTGGAAACTATCTCCTGAAGGTACTGATGTATAGTTATACGATGAAGCTGTTGAAACAGGTATACAAGCATCAAAAGCTGTTATAGGTAAATAGTTAAGACCTATTAATTACAATTCTAAAAGTGTATTAGACAAAAAAGAATTGTTTAGAAAACGGTCGTATATAAAGTTACAAAGGAGACGATAATTGTGTTAATTAAAAAATCAGTTAAACAAGTTGTACGTGTATCTGAATTAAAACAAAGTTCACAAGAAATTAAAAAAGAAGACAGTATAGAAAGTAGAGTACCTGTAAAAGATACAATAGAAAATGAGTTATTAGACAGACTCAACATAATAGAATCACAGTAGACGTTGTTAGAAAAAGCTGCTGATAATAGTTTATCAGACCAAATTGTATTGTTAGACCCTATACATGACAAAGAAGTTATACAGTAGTTAGACGATATACGTAATAGTTAGGCTGTATCTGTAGAAGAAGATAAAGGATATTTAGAAAGTACATACGCTGCACTATCACCTGATACTACTGTTTAGCAATCAACTATATCACCTGATACTACTGTTTAGCAATCAACTAAAAGATATAAAGCGTCTCCATATGCTATATATTACGACGATTATATAGCTTAGACTAAAGTTGTTGAAAATATATAGCCTACATAGGAAAAGCTTAGTAACTTTACATATTCTGATGGTAATAAAGATTATTCTAATGACTATACAGATTTATCTGTACCTGATTTAAAACAATGTGTTGATAGTGGTACATGGAAAGATAAACTGTTTTGGAAACTTATTATAACTGAAGATAGAGGATGGGATTTAACTTATTTACTTATATTCTTTGTTTTAGGTCCATTAGAACGATTCTTTAACTGGTTTTTACATAAACTTAAAAGTGTTAAAATTGTTGGTTGGTATCCGTTTGACTGGATTAAATATACATATTTCTGCGAACTGTTTTAGTATAAAATAGCTACAAAATATGCTAGTATGTTCTGTGGTGTTACTGTATTCTTTAAGAACTATAAAGGCGATGATTATGGGTTACAACAATTTTTATCTGAATACAGAAGAGGTAAAATCTAAAAAGTGAGTTGATTGTATGGGATTATTTTCTTGGATAGCTGATGGTATAAGTAAACTAGCAACTGGCGCATGGAACGCTTTAACAACTTTAGTTAAAGGTATAGGTACAGCTGTTGGAAAAGCTCTTGACGCTACTGCTAATATGTTAGATAACTTGTTTGCTAAGAAAGAGCATGACAAACTGTTAGAAAGTATAGCTAATATATATAGCGTTTCAAGAGGTGTTAACACTGGTAACTAGTTAATTGATAGTTTGTTTACTGACAACTAGTTTGATGTACCGTCATATTTCAATGTTGAGAAGAATAAATAGTTTTTACAGATGTATGATAAAAACTATAAGTTATATACAGAACTTATAACATACAGTATGAGTGAATAGTTTGATTTATATCCATATAGTCGTACATATACTAAAAATAATGATGAGTTTAATAAAGATTATTCATATAACAGTTTTGGATTACCAGAAGATGTATTTTATGTATAGGGTAAAAGTATAGTTAAACAAGCACAGTAGGGTAACTTTACGTCTATGTTGAATCATCTAATTACATTCTTTAAAATAGATAAGAGTTTTTTGTCTATAGACGAACCTGATGAATATAAAGTTATACTTATAGGTGCATAGATTAATTTGTTTAGAACATATTCTGGTAACAACTTCCCGTTTAAACAAGATTATTCTTAGTTCCCTACACAGTTTTTGTATAATGTATATCCACAGTACCAACTTAAAAAAGATAAGTCTACTAGTACAAATAGAGGTGGATAGTCTAATATAAGTTTTAAAATTAAGTATGATGATGGATAGTTGCATACTAAATAGAAAGAGTTGTTACCTAAATAGCAAATTGTTATAACTAAGTTTACTACTAGTATAAGTGATAAAGTTATAGATGGCAAAAGTGGGTTAGTACATTTGAATATAAAAGATAAGTCTAGAAGTCTTTTACGTTCTATAAGTGAGGTTAAGAAAAATGCCACTAAATAATGAGAATTTAAAAAAGTTCTTTGATAATATAGACCTTAAATCTGTAGCTGGTATAAGTGAAGAAGATGTACAAACACTTAAAAAAGTTGATACAACAAAACTATCTAATGTAGTTGGTCAATTAGATAACCTCATATCTAACCTTGATAATACTATAAACTTATATGTAGAAGATTCTGTAGACTGGTTAACAATACTTCTATGTTGTTAGCAGTATTATCAGTAGTTACTCAATGTAGCTATTAAAGAAAAACAGTTAACTGACCCTAATTTCTTTAACCAGTTTAAACGATATTTTAATAGTCAAGTAGACGATTTTAATTCTATACTAGAAAAGTTTAATGAATGGTTAATTGATCCAGAACAGTATAGAGAACAAATACAAGGTGCATTAGACTTTTTAGTTACACTTAAATCTGTATTATCTATATTTCTAGTGTTTAAAGATTTAAAGTTCCCTAAACTATCGACTATGAATATAGGGTCTATAGCAACATCTATTATAATGGCTATAGTAGGATACTTCTCACGGCAAATACTAGATTTTGTGTCTAAAAATATTACTAATACTGGTATATAGAACAAGTTCGATGATTTTATAACATAGATAGAGAACCTTATAAAAGTGTTTTATACATGTGATGATACATAGAGTTTAGCTAGTACAGTTGTTATGAGAAATATGAGTTTAAAATTAGAGTCTATGAAAAACTTTTTAAACTATATGGAATATGGTAATTTCTTTAAATAGCTAGAGAGTCTAGTTGAACTTAGAGATGATGTAGATGAAGATATAACTGATTATGAAAAAGCTATACAACGTGTTGTAAAGTAGTGGAACGAATTATAGCCTGATGATAAGAATTATGATTAGTAGGTACGTATGGTAAGTCAGTCTATATCTAATTTATGTACTGAATGTACACCATTTATACATCTGTTTGGAGACCTTTTTAATAAATAGTTTACCTAGTTACAAGAAGTAGCTAATATGATACTAGATTTGTTATAGAAAACATATTTCGATATGAACGAGTTGTTTAAAGAAGTAAACTTCTTTATGATTATAGAACAACTTATACGTATAATAAACAATCTCATATCGCTACTTAAAAAACCTGAGGATATACTAAGGAAACTAAAAGGATTAGATTTCAAGAAATGTTATTAGTTCTTTAACTACACATATGTAGATTTCGATGTAACTAAACTTAAACCATCTAAATATAAACTAGAAGATTATGTATCTAAAACGTTTAATATAGAACCATAGAAAATCGATCCTAATCTTATTGATAACATACAAAAAGGTAGAGTTATGAACGAAATACCTATACAAAGTTATATAAACGAATTTATAGATACTGGTAAATATCCTGTAGGAGAAACAATTAAACCTATAACAGATTTATTAACTGATAAAGATATATAGGATTTATACGAACAAATACAAAAACTGTTTGATAAGAATTAGAATATCAATGATATAAAAGACAACGATGTTAAACAGATGTTTAACAACTTACTTGCTGGTATGATTACAAAGAATGAAGATTACTTTAATTTATTGAAACGGTTGAATGCTGATTTACGTTAACAATTTACTGTTAATTAATGTAAGGAGTTGATATGAGTGGGATTCTTTGATATATTCAGGAATAATAAAGAACAACAACCTAGTTATGATATTAAAGTAGCTAAATCTCCTTATTTCCTTAAGAAAAATAAGAATAGTTTATAGTGGATATCTAATAAGAATAAGTATAATACAAACACGTTTGTATATAATTCATATTTTGCTGAACTATACTAGGCATATACAGGGAACGGTACTTTTTATAGGGCAGTATCTAAAATACGTGAATTAGTGTTTAGACATGATTTTTATATACATTCAAGCGATGAAGAGATAAACAAGTATATAATAGAAAGAATAAGACAAATAGAAACTGCTAGTAATAAACCATTTGAGATGTTAGTAAGAGATTTAGTTAATGATTATGTGTTATACGGTAATGCTATGTGGTATTTGTATAGAGATATAGAAAATTCATACGGTAACCCATATATAGATTTTGATGGCAAACAAACTAAACCTATATCTGCAGTGTTTAATGTACCTATACGATTTGTATCTTATGATGTTAATAATAATAGGTATGTTATAGATGAAGATATATACGAACAGTTTGCTGATATATCTGTATATAGAACTAGTGAAGAAGAACTTGTATACTCACAAAATAAAGCTATAGATAATAAGAATATTATACACATAAAATCTGAAGATAATGGTGAAATATTTCCAGGTGGATTTTAGAGTAGAGCATTAAATACACTTGTTATACTTGCATCTTTAGAAGATATAGCAGAGGATATGTTAGAGAATAGACAGTTCTATGTAACTATATACAAAGTTGGTAATAAAGAAAAACCTGGTACTTAGGAAGATATAGCTATAGTTAAACAATCGTTAGAGAATGAACCTGAAGGTGGTATATTAGTTATTCCAGGAAACCATGATATAGATATAAAGAATATGTCTAGTTTAGGTGATATAAAACAGTATATGGATTATTTTAAAACTAAACTGTTGAATGAATTAGGTATATCGTCTATAGGTATGGGTGAAGGTGGTTAGGCTAATAGAGCTACTGCAGAAGAAGCTAATTCTATAACGTATGATTTAGTTAAAAGTATACAAGATACATTTGCACAACAGTTTAATTTCTATTTCTTAAGACAGTTGTTGAAAGAGAAAAAAGGGTTTGATAAGAAGAAGATATTCAAATTGTCTGATGAAGAGTTACCTAAAATAATATTCCCTGAACCTGATTCTTCGCTTATGGTTAAATTGAATACACATGAAATATATAAGTTTGAACATTCTATACAAACAGAAGATGAAACAAGACGTAACCTTAAAATGCCACAACTAACAGAAGAGAAGAGAAAGAAACTGTTCTAGAATATGTACGGTACAACAGGGTCTTTACTTGAAACGAATAATATTGTACAGCCACAGAATCAACATACGCAAAATTAATTAAGGAGGTAAGCTTAATGTATTTAACTATAGATAACGCTGTATTATCATCTTCTAAATATGAAGATGCTATGAATCATAAAGTGTATATGATATAGACACATTCAGATTTTGTTATTAATCGAAGAGTGTATCCATAGGCAGAAGTAGAAAAAGCGTAGGAAACTTTTTATAAACCATATAACAAACCTGTGTTATTACATCATGATGACTATTCTGATCCTATAGGCAGAGTTGTTAATTAGGTATTCTTTTCTAGAGAACAGTTAGGTGAAGCAGAAAAACTGTATCAAACTAAAATAGATATACCAGAAGGTGCAACAGGATTCCTTGTTGTAGAATGTGATATATTAGATGACAGTGTATACGAAAAAATAAAATCAGGTCTCTACAACACTGTATCGGTAGGGTTTCAAGCACAAAATATTAAGTGTAATATATGTGGTGCAGATTTAAGAGGTGTGTTTGGTAGTGAACATGAACATAGACCAGGTGAAACGTATAACGGTGTTACTATGCATTATGTAGTTGAAGGTATACGATATCAAGAGATAAGTTACGTTAACCATCCTGCTGATCCATTTGCGCATACATTTAAACTTGGTGAAGAGACAATATAGAAAGATTCTTAGTTATTAGAATATATTAAACAAATATAGAATGAAACCGTAACTTAGCTTTACAAAGATGCAAAGTTAGATATCATTACTAATGTTAATTATCTTATAGACAGTGTAGTATAGTATCAAGATTTACCGCTAGCTGATGAAAATACACCGTGGGATGGTAGTAACGCTAGAAAAAATGTAGCTAAATGGTAGAGCTCGGATGGATCAGGGGATAAAGATAAGATAGACTGGTCTAAATACAGAAAAGCGTTCTTATGGTATAGTGCCGATAAACCTGATAGTATGTCTGAATATAAGTTTCCTATTGCAGATGTTATAGACGGAAAGTTAAAAGCTGTACCAAAAGGTATTATGACTGCTGCATAGATTTTACAAGGTGCTATGGGAGGAACTGATATTCCAGAAGAAGACCAAAAGAAGATGAAAACACATTTAGAGAAGTATTATGAGAAGATGGGTAAAAAAGCACCATGGCAAAAAGAAGATTCTAATGGAGGTATAGATATGGATGAATTAAATGCTTTAATAGAAAAGGTTAAACAGTTAGAAGACTCTGTAAAACAGTTTGAAAAGTTTATGTTAGATTATCGAGAAAAAGAAAAAGTGTAGTTAGTTAACTCAATTATAGAGTTAAAGAAAAAGATTAAACCTATAAAAGATGAAGACGCTGAACAACATAGACTTATGGAAAAAGATATGGATACACTCGAGACATTAAAAACAGAGTTAGAGAGTTTAATTGTTAAAAACGAAGTTGATGAACCTGTAGATGAACCTGTACAAGAAGAACCAAAAGTTGAAGAGAAAGAAGAAGTTGTTGAAACACCTGTTGATGAAGTATCTAATGAAGAAAAGCCAGAAAGTGTTGATTAGAAATAGGTTCAAGATGAAAAAGAAATCAAAATAGTAAAATCACAGGACAACGAAGTATAGAAAAAAGAACCTAAAAGTATTATTGATACATTAAAAGATTTAGGTTTATATAACGAAAAAACAGAATAATATATAGGAGGTAAAATAGTATGGCTAGAGTAAGAAAAGCAAAAGATGTATTATTTAGAGTTATAGAAGATTGTGCAAGTATAAGTGGAGGTATAAAAAACAGACCTGCTCATTATTTACCTATTATAGAATGGGATTATGAAAACGAAGTAGGTATAGTTATAAAAGCAGGACAAATTGTAGCAAGAGATAAAGATGGTTATTTAGTTCCAGCTAATGGTGGAGTTCCTTCTAATTTAACATATACACAATTAGACGTAGATGAAGGTATTGTTGGTGTAGACAGGAACCCAGTTACTGTTGGTACAGTTCCAAATGCATTAGCAGCTAACGTTCCTGTTGGTATAGCGGCTCATGATATTTTAGCGTATAAATTCCATGAAGATCCTACATACAAGTTTCAAGAAGGAGCAGTTATATTAAAACAAGGATTAGCTATGTATGCATTACCAGGATCAGATAGCAATAGCAAATTGTCATTTGAATTAGTATTAGTAGGAGTTAACGACACATATGTTCCAGGAGCATTTTTAATACCTGCAGCTTTAGGTAAAGTTAAACTTGCTGATATGACTAATCTTGTTACTCTTGTTACTGGTGACACTACTACTGGTGAAGGTTCTAATGTAAAATACACTAAATTACAAACTTTGTTAGAACAGAAGTTTGGTAGAGTAGAAATGGTTGTAAATGCTAGTACAAATAAAGAGTTATTAAATATGATGAATGTTGTTTATCCTGCTAGCGGGTTTAATTTACCTGGTTATGAAACAGGTGGAGCTAATAACGGTATTCATCCGTTAACAAAAAAAGCTTTAATAGTATATTACAACTTTGAATGATTTTAAAAATAAAAATGGAGGTATGAATAATATGTTGAATATTCACGAAATGGCAAAAATTTCAGTAGATAAGGCAATGAAAGATTAGGGATTAAGAGCATTTGACAATATGTAGCCACAAGCATTACAAGAAGTTATAGATGATTCTGCTGTTGAGATACTTAAAAACATAATTGAGAACAACGGTAGTGTTAACTATATATCAGATGTGTATAATTCTGGTAAAAAGATAAAGTTTAAAGATGAATTAATGACTTCAGTAAACTTTGTAAATTTAATACCAAAAGTTATAACAAAGATAGTTGTTGAAGCAGCTGAACCTGTTTTAGTTCTAGCTGATTTATTTGATGAAATACGTGCTGATGGTATAAGTTTAGTAGCACCAGTAGTTTCTGGATTTGGACAAGATTTAGATATTCCTGAAGGTGCTGAACCGCCTAGTTTTACTGTAAGTACAGGTGGAGTTAAACTTGGTACTATGGGTAAAAGTGGTATAACAATTAAATTAACTGATGAAGCATATGAAGCATTAGACTATTCTATGTTTAATTATGTATTAAGACAAGCTGGATTAGCTCTTGCTAGACATAAAGAGTATAAAGCGTATAAAGTTATAGACCATTTTGCTACTTTATATGCTGAGGGAGGTACTGGTGTAGATTCTTCTGGTGATGGAAACGATTCTTTAACGTTTGATGATATACTTGGAGCAGCTACACAGATATATGCGGCTGGTGGAATACCTGACACAATTATAATGAATGTATTAGCAGCTCCTATATTTATGCAAAACCCAACATTAAGATTTATGTTCTTAGCTACTGGCGGAAACTTTGGAGATTTCTATGGTTCTGGTGTAAGTGTAAATAGAAAAGTTAATCCGTCTGCTTTAGTAAGTGCATAGGGTCCAGCATATACAAAAGTATCGTTCCCAACAAATATATTTGGTAGAGGTTTAAACATTATACTATCAAGTGCTGTTGATTATACGCCTGCATCAGAAGAAGAACCAGCTAAAACAAATGTTTATGTTGCTGATTCTTCTATGATAGGGTTCAATGTTGTAAAACAAAGACCTATGACAGAAAAATGGGAAGATCCTGCAAGAGATATAAAAAATTTCAAAATAACAGAAAGATACGCACTGATACCAAAATATGTAAAAGATTTAGATGACAAAACACCATATATTCAAAAGATAGCTAATGTAGCTATTGTAAAAGGTTTCGATCTTGATTTCATAAACATTTTCAGTGCGTGATTTGATGTCTAAGTAACACAATTAACCTGGGGTTAAGGGTTATCCCGTATAAAACCCCAGGTTTTTTCATAAAGAGGTGAACTCATTTGAATGTATCTAGTATAAGTGTATCTGAAGGACAGACTATTGATTTAAGTGGTGAAATTATTATACAGTTTGACCAAATTATAAATGTAAGTACAGTTAATGAAAATACTGTATTCATATTAGACGAATATGGTGCTAAAGTTAATGTTGTTTATGAAATTCCTGATATAACAACTGTAAAGCTTATATATACTAATCTTATTCCTTCTACACAGTATACTTTATATATTAAACGAGACACTATATCTCAAGATGGTGTTAAATCTATTTTAGAAGATAGTCTACCTTCAGATTACACTTTATCTTTTGTTACAAGAGAAGCTGTAGAAACAGATTTAGTTATAGACTATGATTCACAAGAAGTAGATATATCTGATAAGCCTATAAAAATATACAGTTCAAATAATGGTGTTGTATGGGATACAAAACAGTTTATTAAAGATAATGTGCTTGTATAGTATTTTGATAATTCTAGTACATAGACTAACTTTGCTGATATATAGGTTATAGAAATAGAAGATTTATATTAGAACCCTGTACCTATATATGTATTTTATCAAGTTATAGATAATAAAGTGTTGATTAATATAACACAACAAGATGGTAATAAATTGCCTAATAACTGTATATTGAGTATAACATTAGATAATGTAACATCAGGATCTGAATTGTTATTGATTACAAAAATACATCCACAACTTATATCTAGACTTACTTTAAAACAGAATTTAGGTAATTTATCTAATAACATATCTGAATTTACATTTACATAGTTATATATTGAATCATTAGTATATTTAGAGAATTTATACAAGAAACCTATGTTAGAAATGTATACAGGATTAGTTGATGAATAGAAATAGCCAGAATAGATATCTAACCAGTCTTATATTAAAGTTAATGAGTAGTATAAGTCTAATAAGAAAAGTACTGTTACTGTTAATAAGAACAGTATGGTTTATGAAGTGTTTAAAAACATAATGCTGTATAAAGTATTAGAATATATTGTTATAAACACATCTAATTACGATACTATAGATATGGAAAATATAAGAGTTACATACAATACTAAGACGTTAAAAGATATGTAGGATAGTTATAAACAGAAATAGGATGAATTAATATTAAATAGTACACCTGTTTAGCCAGCTGTAGCTAATAGATAGATTTTTGATGGATTAAACAGAAATAAAATTAAAACGTATTCTAGGTTATACTCTAAACTTAACATATACAGAGATGGTTTAAAATGGTAAACAATATAGAAGCTGTAATTAAACAATACGGTAATTTAGCTGTTATAAGACATGTTGATAATGATTATACAGATATAATAATACCATGTTGGACACATGATATGAGTTAGTTAATAGGTACAAAGAAATTTAAATATTTATTCCCAATAGGTATAGAGACTAACTAGATTAAAGTGTTCTTTGTACTTAATAAACATGTACCTGAAGGGTTTAATATAAAAGTTGATGATTTGATTCTTGTACTTGATAAAAATTAGTATACCGAGAATAAGTTTGTTGTAATAGAAAAATATATTATAAGTTATATAGGTAACGGTATTATAGAAGGTGGATTTAAATACTATCAACTATACTGTGATTCATATCGATTTAAGGACTGATTTGCATGCTAGAAGATATAAAAAAAGGTAAGTATAAGATAAGTTAGCAAGATGTTATAAAGATAAAAGATTAGTATATAGACGGGTTTAAACAGTATGTAAATATGAAGAAAAGTTTTAATTAGAATAAAATATTGTTTAGACCATATGTTAAGTATGAATTAGATAAAAGTGTATTAGAAAAGTTTCAAACTTATGATTTTATAATACAGTATATTATTAGGAAAATAGAAATAAGAAGTTATTTTGGTAAGAAACCTGTAAATCCGTTTTTAAGTGAAGAAGAAGATAATGCAAGTATGTACAGGTTTCAGAAAAAGTATAATATATAGTTTGAAATATATGGTAAAGATTATGATACAACGTTTTAGGTATAGGACGAGATGTTTGATTATACATATCTATTTAGACATTTAAACATATTCGATGAGTTATAGTTTATGAATATAGTAGATAGCAGATAGGTTAATTAGTATTTAATAAACGATAAGTTGATATACGAGTCTGATATCAATTTAGAACTAATAACTAATGTAGATATAACTGAATACGAAAGTATCATAAGAAATATCCGTATTAATTTAGAATATTAAGAATAACAAAGGAGGAATATTAGTATGGCATTACCTAAAATTACAACAAGTGTATAGTTTTTAGAACCGCAGCAAGATATACCACAAACTTTACCTAAAATAGTATTTCTAAGTACAGAATACGAAGAGTTGTATAAAGCTAATGAACCATTTTATGTATATGGTCAAACTGATGCGGTGTCTAAACTTACAGGTTAGTTATACACAAAAGTAATAGAGTAGTTAGACACATTCTCTACAGTAGACGATGTTACAGGATAGGTTACGTATGAAGCTGTTGTAGTTCCTGTAGAAATGGCGTTACCAAAATATTTAGATGACCCAAAACCAACTCCTGTTATAAACTCTGCTGGATATGGCAAAGTTACATTAGTTTCTGGCACAAAAATATCAAGTATAACTTCTAATTACGATTTGAATTTTGGTACTAACTTAGAAATAGTTATAAAACATAATAGTAAAAACAAAAAGATAACTTAGGAGATAGTACTTGATAAAGATAGTAAGTATACTGGTGAATATTCATATGAAACTTAGCCAATTGGATAGATT
>Ga0209508_1001844_pt1 | contig 15365 bp, 15 predicted proteins | sample AD_UKC129_MetaG_FD_184427 | JGI IMG/M metagenome (GOLD analysis project Ga0209508, IMG submission 184427) | Active sludge microbial communities of municipal wastewater-treating anaerobic digesters from Canada - AD_UKC129_MetaG (SPAdes) (version 2) | ecosystem: Engineered > Bioreactor > Anaerobic... | reverse complement strand
AGGAGGGAGTTAACGAATGAAGACATCTGATTTGACACACATCGCCCTAAGTACAGCATTCTTGTGCGTTTGTGCTCAAATTTCCCTGCCGTTACCATTTTTCCCTGTTCCTTTTACACTTCAGATCTTTGCTATATTCTTTTTATCCATACTGCTGCCGCCACGGCAAAGCTTCATGGCAGTCTTAATTTACGTTGTGCTGGGGGCCCTTGGTTTGCCAGTTTTTGCAGGAGGTTCTTCTGGTATAGGCATACTACTCAGTAAAACAGGTGGCTTTTTACTGTCTTTTCCTTTCTGTGCTTACTTAGTAAGCTGGACGCACAGAAGGCTTAACAAATACGGTTACTGGGTAGGAGTCATTATTGGACTGGGTTTTACTTACGTTGCAGGCACGCTGCAGCTAACCTTCATAACAAGGACACCAATTAGTGCTATTCTCTGGGCCATGCTACCATTAGCACTAACGGATCTTGTTAAGGCTATAGCGGCTTTTGCTGTTGCATCTCCCATAACTAGAATCCTAAGGCAGCTGATTCCAACCTTTGCCGAAAGGAGGGCTAGCTAAAGTGAGTCAACTGGGGAAAACTTTAGTCTTATTCGGCATCTGCCTAACAGTGTTAGGTGTACTCTTGTGGGTTTTATCGTCTTTTAACATAAAGGGCATACCTTTCGGCAGGCTTCCAGGTGATATTTACATCAAAAAGGACAATTTTGTCTTTTATGCACCCATTGTGAGTTTCTTACTGCTTAGCGTGCTGCTCACTGTGGTCATCAACATCATCGTTCACATCTTTTTCCGCTGAATCACGGTTGTTCTTGTACCTGTGCCACGCTCCCATGACCACAGTAAGACTGACAAAAGCCAAGCCCCACCCAATGAGCATGGCAATCAGCCAGTTTTGGCTAGCATTTGCGCCAAGAATGGTGAGTAGTAGTCTTGATCCTTGCCAAGTAGCCCAAAGCCAGGCAAAATTCCAACTAAACGCTCCCATGGAAGAAAAAAGCGTATAAATTGGCAAGTTCATGCCTAGTGTACCAGCCAGTAGAATGGTTGGTGTCCTAATGGGCCCAAACCATCTCGAAATAACCACAACCCAAGGTCCATACTTGTTCGCAAGACTTCGCAAATCATCCACATCATCTGGTTCCAACCTCAAGAATTTCAGCTTCAATACAAAAGCCTCGCCAAGCTTGTTGCCAACTAAATAGCCCAGCACATTTCCCAAGAGGTTAGCCAAACTGGCGAGTATCCAGCAAAGCAAAAAAGGAGCCTTCCCCTGAGTTATATACATCGCCACAACAAAGAAGGCTGGTTGAAAAGGAACACCGGGCATGCCGGTTCCCTCTACTATGAGAAGTAGATCAAGTACCAGGTTTGCGATTATTGCATTATTGTCCATTTCTTCTCCAACTATTACCCACTACCACTTGTCTTTTGACCCTAAACCACCACAAACAGAAGTCAAAACTTATAAGCTTGCTTTTCCTGTTAACGAGAGCACTTCCACTTCACAACCTTTACTTGTACAAATACCATTCTGAGTGGCGATTGCATCTCCACTAACAGAACGCAATTATGTCAGCTACCTACATATTCTGTACCTTACAACATTTACTATTGTATCAACTAACTACGTGCTTCCAAATTTAACAGCCCTGCAGTACAAGTCTATGATTATCTAAACAGGTAACTCAAATCAGCATTTAGGATCCCAGATTGTGCTACTCTTTGATCTTCTAAGCACTATAAGTGAGAAAATGCCACGGAAAAGCATCCAATTGCACTCCTTTGTGATAGCCTTAAGCTGAGATATTTACAGAACTGGTATCTAAGTTTTGCACTCAAGGTTTATCAGTGCTGAGCACACAAGGTTCCCTGCCCCCAAACTCTCATCATCTGAGCGAGATCCAAACACGAGTATTCTGTCGCCCAGATCGTCAACGGACAAAGACTTGACCCGTTGTTCAATATCGTTTTGCGCGTTTCTACCACGCACAAATGTTGAAGTAGCAAACGTCTCCCCAAAAACAAACAGAATTAAGCCAAGAACCAATGAAACCTGTAAAGCAATCTTAAAACTTCTTTTCACACCGACCATTGTAGCAACTCATTTTGCCTGCATGCTACATAAGAAGATTTGACCAAAGAACAAAGGACAGTGGATAAAGCAGTGTGCTCAAAACAACCGTCTTGGATAAAAAAGCAGTGTCCAATCCCAATTGTTCTCCGTAAATTGTAGAAACCACCATGGTTGGCATGCTGCTTTGCAAAACTACCACTTGATGGTCAATGAGTGGTAGTCCCATCAGCTTAGACAATGCACAAGCCGTTGCCGGCAGTAAAAAGAACTTCACCAACAGCGCTGGTAAAACTCTGTGATCCCATTCCAGTGTCAAAATACAACCCGTGTAAATCATGGCTAAAGGGGAAGTAGCTTTTGCAAGCATGGAAACAGCGTCCATGAACGGAACCGGAATCTGCACGCGTTTCAACAGTATTCCGAATATGGCTCCCAATAAAGGTGGACTAAGAATACTCTTTATTCCCTTTTGCAACCACACCAAGATGATCATGATAGTATTTGCTTGGTCAAATACCACCGCCCGAGATAGCCCTTCTGGTCCCAGTACACTTTCTACTATGGGGTATCCCATAAAAGCCGTATTCCCGGCCCAACCAGCGAACACTACTTCTCCTAATGATTTATTGGAAAAACGAAAGATTAAGTACCCAAGAACATGTAAGACAACGACAACAACTGCGATGAGAATGAAAGTGCTGTCTAATGTGCTGCTTCGCATAGCTTGAAAGGCCATGCAAGGAAGGCACACATTGAAAACGAGCTTTCTAATAGTATCAGCGTCCCTTTTTGATAAAACGCCCGTGCCTTTCAGCAAATAACCCAGAACCAACAAGACCAGGAACGTGATGATAGAATCCATAAAGAGAATTCTACACTACTGCAAGAGCAACTTCCTAACCAGCTCCCACCGAACTCCCGCCAGCGCCGCCACCGATGCTAGCTCCGGAACCAAAACCGCCGCCTCCTCCTCTAATTCCGCTCTTGCCGCCTCCCATACTTAGCAGCGCTGAAGTAGTTATCCCATTCAAATCGTCAATCAACACCGGTCTGACATATAGTGTCCTGGTTATTGGAGTTTCAGGAGGTGCAGTAGGATAAAGCTGCCTAAGGTTCTTCAGAGTCTGCTTGGCAACACCCAAAGCCGTCCCATAGACTAGCAGTTCGTCCCACATGGCCACCGCTTGCGGTGGATTTTGAGAAAGTAAAGTGAAATCTGTCAAGTATTTACTTAAGGCTTGCCATTGCTTTACATACAGCAGGCCTTCTTCTGTCCAATGAGAAAATACCGCTCGATTCATAAACATCACAACAAGCCCCATTATGAAGGTTATAGCCATACCTGTTATAATATAGGTCCTCGCATCCATGAGCGGCAGTTCGGTGTCCAAAGAGTAAGTGAGCAATATAATAGGTAAGACAATTCCACCTAGGAATGCCACTATTTTAGCAATTGTGTTACCAGTGCTGTTGAAATACTTGCGTTCCTGGGCCTGGCGAGCAATTCTTCCTTGCCATTGAGTTAAATTATCCCAAAACTTCTCAACAATGGTTCTTTTCTTGAAAGTCTTTTCCAAACGGTCGAAAAGTATCTCACCATCTTTGTTAGCGATAGTTTTCAAAGCCTCATTAAGCTCCGGTCTGGTTTCGTCATCGCTCACCAGCTTTATTCCTGCCACCTCATTGGGTTTCTTCTCTATGAATGTAAGGTGCCCTTTATGAACCATGTCCAGAACGGCGGCAGAAAAGCCATTGTTGTCAGGCTCTTGGCAAATCTTCCTGACAATGGCATTTACAAGCTCTGGTGGATCTTGCGTGGGCAAATCTCGTTCGTACAGAGCATCATAGGTGATTTTTCGTTCTCTACCGTACACCAAGTAAATGGCAACGAAAACTGCAAAAAACAATATGGGGTAAAACAAACCGAGCATCTTAGTTCTGTTATAAATACTTGCGTATTCCTTCTCAGTTTGCTCAACATCTGCCAAAGTAAGGTAGACATTCCTGTAAGTAGTACCAGTGCCTAAGACTTTTGGAAATACAAAGCGCCCCTCAACATAGGTGTTTGCAGGTACATGCTGAAACACGTACTGGAACACATAGTGATCATCTTGGAGTTCCTTTGTAAAGCTCTTACTAAGCCCAAGCGGATGTACGTAAACTGAAGAAGGTTCACCAAATACCCTTGGAAAAGCAATCGTTACGGCCAACTTATCGGTCTTCACTGCAGTACCTTCACCAATGAACTTTACGAATAACTGCGAAAAATCCTTGCATTCCATCAAAATGTTCTGCAGGCGGTACGAGAATTTTACTTGAACAACCTGCCCTCCCTCGGGAACTTTTATATACGCTCCTTCTGATCCGTAGCTCATATTTCTAGGAGCAAACCAGAGTTCTAAAGAGACCACATTGTGTCTGTTCATGACATAGTTGATTTCAGGTGTCAGATTGGGCCCCTGCAAAACAGCTACTTGTAGATCTTCTATGTCTACCTCAATTGGATATTCCACCCGCCAAGTAACATATCGGAAAGGGTCTTTAAGCAGCCACGTCACAGTTTCCTCTACTTGGGCAGAACCGTCCTGTGCAACAACCATGGAAAACTTTCTCTCTGGTAAATCAAAAGAAACAGCGCTGACCTGATCTGGTAAGAATACCATGCCCATACACTGAAAAAGAACACTGAACAACAGAAGAATTAGGACCCCTTTAACTGTTTTGTTCTTCATGTGCCCATTATATATCAAACATGGCTCAAAGCTGCGTACAACGATCGCTCTATCAACGCTCTATCGAGTAGAGCCATCGGTTTCAAGATCGCCACAGTGGTACAATGGACTAAAATGAGGTTTCTAAAGAAGATATGAGCAGTGCTAAAGAGACTTTCCTGAGAGGCATAAATAAACTCTTCCCGCCACCTGTTCATCCTTTCAACTTGCAAAAAGATGGTGTAAAAACCTACGCTGAATGGGAATTCGAAAAAGGCTTAAGTACTTTACAGTATTTCTTGGATTTTACTAACTTGGATAACCTTTTCAAAGACAAAGTAGTGCTGGATATTGGTTGTGGAGCTGCAGGCAAAACAGTTTTTTACGCTACTTGTGGTGTAAAGGAGATATACGGCGTAGATAAAGTTGAGAAGTATAAAGAGCAAGCTAACTGGCTCGCAAAGCAAAAAGGCGTGGCAGAAAAGTTTCACTTTGTGGTAGCAGATGCAGCAGCACTGCCTTTTCATGACAATGCCTTCGACACCATTATCATGAACGATTTTATGGAACATGCAGCACGGCCTCAAGAAGTTCTCCAGGAGTGTTATAGGGTTCTGCAACCAGGAGGCATGCTTTACGTGAACTCTCCTCCTTACTATCACCCTTATGGAGCGCACTTAAGTGATTTGATTGGTGTCCCCTGGGTACATGTGTTTTTCGATGAACAAACGCTCATAAATGTGTATAAAGACCTTGCTAAGGGGCTATCGGACGGTGAGGACCGCATAAACCTGCGTTTCTCTACCGATAAAAACGGAAAACCATATATTTCCTACATTAACAAGATGACTATCAGAAAATTTCAGCAGTGGATAAAAAATTCGCCATTCAAGTGCGTCTATTACAAGGAGATTCCTTTGCGAAAAAGCCTGTCTTTTTTGGCTAAATGGAACCTAACCAAAGAGTACTTTGTTAAGATGTTAGTAGCCGTACTACAAAAGCCTGTGGAAAAGACCTAGCAAGCTCTCAAAAAAGAATATTGAAAGGCTTTCACTGACAAATGGGTAACAGATGTGTAACGAGGCCCTAACTTTATAGATTTGCTAAAAGTTATAATAAAGTATCGTCACTTTGGAATTGGACGGCAAGAGGAGGTAGCTTTAGTGATAACAACAAGAGATACCATTGAAAGAAAGTTGCCAGAAAACCTTAAAGATCTGGCAGTTATAGCATATAACTTTTGGCACACGTGGTCACGTTCTGCCATGAAACTATGGAGTAAAATAGATCCCGATCTTTGGAAAGCTTATCAAAATCCCGTCAAACTACTCGTCGAAACACCCACCGAGAGGTTGGAAGAACTTTCCAAAGATGAGGACTTCTTATCGCTGTATGAACTGGTAACAGAAAGATTTCACAGTTACATGAAAGAAACTAACACATGGTTCAATGCGAATTACCCGAACTGGGACACAAAGTTCGTTTACATGTGCATGGAATATGGAATAAGTGAAGCATTACCCATTTATTCAGGGGGCTTAGGCATCCTTGCCGGTGACCACTTAAAATCCGCTAGCGACTTGGGAATACCATTACTTGCCATTGGTCTTCTGTACAAACACGGTTATTTTGTACAAGAGATCAGCTCTGATCTTACTCAAAAGGAACTCTTCCCTCAATACAGTCCTGAAGATTTGCCCATAACTCCTCTGCTCGACGCAGAAGGCAAACCTGTATTGGTCAAGGTACCATTAGATGGCAGCATGATTACAGCCAGAGTTTTCCAAGCTGATGTGGGACGCGTGAAGCTCTACCTTCTGGATCCTGACACACCAGACACTCCTCCGGAGTACAGGCTCATTTGTGACTATTTGTACAACCCTGGTATGGACATACGAGTCGCTCAAGAAATACTGCTGGGCGTTGGTGGAATAAGGCTTCTAAAAGAATTAAACATTGAGCCCGGTCTAGTCCATTTAAACGAGGGACATCCAGCGTTTGCAGCCTTTGAGCGCATAAAAGACCTTATGCAGAAAGGCTTATCTTTTGAAGAAGCACTGGAAGTGGTGAAAGAAAGTACTGTCTTTACCACCCATACGCCTGTGCCAGCAGGGCATGATAAGTTTCCGGTTGACTTTGTAAGCAGCCGTCTTCAGTCTTTTTTTGAAGGTTTACCGGCAGAGAAATTCTTAAGTTTGGGTAAGGAAACGGAAAATTCTGGTGAGCTAAACATGACAGTACTAGCCATACGTACTTCGGCTTACGTTAACGGTGTGAGTCAGCTGCACGCACGCGTGTCCAAGGAAATGTTTAGGAACCTTTGGAAAGGTTATACCTTGGAAGAAGTACCCATAGAGGGAATTACCAATGGTGTACATACGCTAACATGGATTTGCTCTGAGTTTTCCAGGATTTACGATCGAGCACTAAGTAGAGTTTGGCGCGAACACACCGATCTTGAAGGCATGTGGTATGGTGTTGAGCGTATTCCTGACACTGATTTGTGGGAAGCGCATTTGAAAGCAAAAAGGAATCTCATATCACTCATGAAAGAGAAAGTTCAGAGTAGAAATGAACGCTTGAATTTAAACGATCCCGTACCAGACATCGACGAAAACAGCCTCATCATCGGTTTCGGAAGGCGCTTTGCCACTTACAAACGCGCCATTCTGATTTTCCGTGACTTGGAGAGATTAAAGAAACTTTTGAACATGTCTGACAGACCAGTCTATTTGGTCTTTGCAGGAAAAGCTCACCCCAACGACGGACCAGGAAAGGAATTCCTGAGCCAAGTGCTTCACATGACAAAGGAACCGGGCTTGGCTGGAAAAGTGTTCTTCTTAGAAAACTACGACATCTCTCTAGCCCGAGCCATGGTATCAGGTGTAGACGTTTGGCTCAATACTCCACGACGGCCACAAGAAGCAAGTGGGACCAGTGGTATGAAAGCAGCCATAAACGGTGTTTTAAACCTTAGCATTTATGATGGATGGTGGGTAGAAGGTTATAACGGCAAAAATGGATGGGTTGTAGGAGATGAATCTTTAGAGCCCGAGCATGAAGAAAACGATCAAAGAGATTCAGAAAGCCTTTATAACATACTCGAAACCCAAGTAATCCCAACCTATTATGAGAATAGAGCCAAATGGCTTTCCATGATGCGTGAGAGTATCAAGAGTATTGTCCCATGCTTCAGTACGCATCGCATGGTCAAAGAGTACATGGACAAGACGTATGTGAAGGCTTTTATAAACTCTGAACGACTGTCAAAGAACGATTTTGACAACGCAAAGCGAGATGTGGCCTGGGAACACCGAGTCATTCAAGCTTGGAGCGGTATTTCGGTGGAAAATGTAACTGTTGAAGAAAACGCATCCACCTTAAGGGTGACTGTGAATCTTGGAGAACTTTCTCCTGAGGACGTCAGAGTTGAACTTTTCTTGGGCAGGGAAGGAACAGAACTTGAGAAAGTACGGACAGTAGAACTACGCAGGTACATATCAGAAGGCGACAGTGAATTCAATTACTTTTACACAGATGGCTTCTTGCGGCACCTTAAGAATCCATGTTGGAAGTACTTTGTCAGGATCCTGCCTGATACCCCTGACACAGATGTAATTCAGCACGTACCCATAATCTGGTATGCCATCGAATAGAAAACTCTTACAGAAAAAAGAGAGCGGCCACTTATGGTAAGATGGCCGCTCTCTTTGCAACTATCTGCGCTTCTTCCTTAATCGTAGACAGAACAATCTTTTTAACTCTGGGGATGCTTGATGGTGTCATACTAAACACTCTTAAACCCAAGCCAATAAGTATTTCCGTGGCCTTATCATCCCCTGCAAGTTCACCACACATGGCAACTTCTTTCCCAAAAGTGTTTCCCACATCAATAACTCTTTTTATGAGCCTGAGAACTGCAGGATGAAGTGGCTGGTAATATTCTCTGACCTTCTCGTTGTCGCGATCAACAGCCAGAGTGTACTGAGTCAGATCGTTTGTGCCAATGCTGAAAAAGTCGACCTCTGGTGCAAGTAAATCGGCAGCCACTGCAGCAGATGGAATCTCCACCATAATGCCGACTCTGATATTCTCATCGAAAGGCTGCCCTTCTTCACGAAGCTCAGCTTTTGCTTCCTCTAAGACCCGCTTAGCTCTAACTACCTCTTCCACAGAACTTATCATGGGAAACATGATCGCACCATTCCCATAAGCACTAGCTCGCAAGATGGCTCTTAACTGAGTCTTGAGCACATCTGTGCGGTCCAAGCAATATCTTATGGCCCTCCAACCCAAGAAAGGATTGTTTTCCCTTTGCAATCCGAGATATGGTAGATCCTTGTCTCCTCCTATGTCCAGAGTGCGTATGGTGACTACTTTTCCCCGCATGCCTTCCAATGCCTTTTTGTAGGCTTCAAACTGCTCATCTTCTGAGGGTAATGTGCTTCTATCCATGAAAAGAAACTCTGTTCTGAACAGGCCAACGCCCTCGGCACCGAACTTTAAGGCTGTTTCCACCTCTTCAGGTCTGCCAATGTTTGCCTCCAGCTTTACCTGTGTCCCATCTTGGGTCACGCTGGGCAAGGTGATCAACTCCCCTAGATCACTCTGCTCCTTTTTCCATTGCTGGCGTTTCAGTTCATAGCTCCTCAGCAAATTCTCCTCGGGTTTAACTTCAACTACACCCTCATTACCATCAACTACCAAGACGTCACCACTCTTGATCTCCCCAGTAGCGTTCTTTGTGCCCACCACAGCAGGTATTTGAAAGGATCTTGCCATGATAGCCACATGAGAAGTAGGACCACCCTCATCAGTGACCAATCCAACCACGTGTTCTCGATCAATTTGAGCAGTATCTGATGGAGCCAAGTCTTTGGCAACGAGAACAGTATTTTCGGGTAGCTGAGAAAGGTCTAACAAAGTGCCCGTGAGGTTCCTGATGATACGCTCAGTAATGTCCTTTAGATCCGCAGCACGAGCTTTTAGGTACTCGTCAGTCATTTGTTCAAAAAACTGTATGTACTCTTGCCCGACGGACCAAATTGCAAACTCAGCATTCAGTTTTTCGTTTTCTATGGCTTCTTTTACCTTCTCTAAAAACTCAGGATCATCAAGCATCATTAAATGGGCTTGCATAATATCTGCCACATCTTTGTTACCGTTTTTACCTGCCCTATCGTAAAGTCGTGAAACTTGCTGCTTGCTCTGATCCAATGCCTTGTAGAATCTCTCCAACTCCTCTTTCGAATCTTCCACCGCAAAACGCGGTATGTCCAAATCTTTCTTCAAAACTTGTGCTGTCCCAATCCCAATGCCGGGAGAACCGGCTATGCCTTTTAGCTTCATGATTCCACTTCTCCAAGATTGCTATGGACTAGATCCAAAAGAGCTTTCAGTGCCTCTTCAGCGTCTTCCCCTTCCACACTGATCTTTATCTTGCTTCCTTTGTCAGCACCCAGGGAAAGTACTCCCATAATGCTTTTGGCGTTAACACTACGCCCGTCTTTTTCAAGAGTAATGCTACTCTTGAACTTTGCTGCCGTCTGTACCAGGAGGGATGCCGGCCTTGCATGCAAACCCGTTGGGTTTGTCAAGATCACTTCTGTCTCCACATGCTGTGCTTCCATTCTCTACAACGCTCCTTCCAAAAATCGGTCTAAAACTCTAAACCTACCTGCTTTACATAAGGTACATACTGGATGTCAGTCTTGGTAACGTGGTTTATCAGCCAATCTACAAGAACTTTGTTCAGTTTCACTGCCAAAGTTACACCGACACCCTTATTCTGTACTTCATCTTGAAAACTTCTTATCTGCTCCTTAAACCATTCATGTTGCTGCTTGTGTTCCTCTAATCCAGGGTACTTTGCCCTGCTCATGAGATCCTGTTCAGCATTGAAATGATAAACAGTGTAGTCCTGCAAGAAGTTGAGCATTTCCAGAACAGCATCTTTGTTGCCCTTGGGAAGCTCGTCAAAAAGCTTGTTGATTCGAGCAAATAATTCTTTGTGCTGTTCATCCACTGTCTTTATGCCCACTGAATACTCTTCCTTCCATGTGATGGCTGGCAAGTCTGTTCACCTCTCCTTTTCAGGATGGTACCGCTCCATAAATATTTTAAATTACCTGATGCAGCAAAAAACCGCACTTACCTCTTTGTCAAGCTAAACAGCTTCTTCTCTGATATAGGGGGCGAATTTTATATCAGTCTTGGTGACGTGGTCAATTAGCCAGCTGACAAGCAGTTTGTTCAGTTTCAGCGTCAAAGATACACCTAGTCCGTCTTTCTGCACTTGCTCCCTAATAGAAAGAACCTCTTTTTTGAACCATTCGTGTTCTCTTCTGTGTGTCTCAAGTTCTGGGTACTCGGATCGTGCCATGAGTTGTTCCTCAGCTGAAAAGTGGTAAATAACGTAACTGTTCAAAAAATCCAATGTTTCCAAAACTGTGGCAACATTCCCTTTGGAAATATCTTCAAAGAGCTTGTTCACTCGTCTGAACAGTTCTTTGTGCTGATCGTCTATAACTTTGACACCTACAGAATATTCGTCCTTCCAAATAATGGCGGGCATTAAGAAATCACCTCACTCGCACAAGGTAGTTAGTTACACACGTATCTGACGCACCTGCGTGTGATCCATGTACGTTACATGTTCTATTGTATTACCAAGAAACTGCAAGCAGCAATTCATACTCCGGAAATGTTAAGAACACTATAAGAGTACTCGATAACATCTATGTAAGAAGGTGGTAAAATTTATCATTAGGTGGAAGAAGTGACATACATGCAACTTGGAATGCATATGGTTTCGAACTAGCCGAGATGACCTAATATGCTTTTGGAAGAGAGACCTTCAGAAGAATTTAGAATTCTCGTAGTGGCTCCCCATCCTGATGATGAAGTCATAGCTGCTAGTGGCCTTATATCCAGAGCCGTAAGAATGGGTATCCCTATCGAGATCGTCATCGTTACCAGCGGTGAAACATATCCCAGAGCTGCAAAACATTTGACCAATCATCAGAAGCTGACGCCAGAAGATTTCTATAAGCTCGGCATGACTAGGCAAAGAGAAAGCATAAATGCAATGAGTTACCTTGGAGTACCGATTCAGAATATAGTTTTTCTTGGATTTGCAGACACTAGCCTGAAGTTCCTTCTGGATGAATATTGGGACAAGCCTTGCAGTATTGGCGGAATAGGCACAACTCACTGCCCATATAACTCAGGTGTGTACAATCCCGGCGTAGTATACACTGGCGAAAACTTATACAGATCCATGCAAACAGTAATAAGAAGCTTCAGACCAACTCACATTATCTACCCTCACGAGAAAGACACTCACGATGATCACAAGGCAACAAACCGCCTGATAGACCAGATCGTGACCAGAAACCATATTAAAGCCATTCTTCTAAACTATCTAGTACATTATCCACATTGGCCATTCCCCACAGGTCTTTACCAGGACCTTGACATGCCGCTACCTCCATCGGAAGATCCTCGGAGATGGGAAAAGCTAATACTAACCAAAGAAGAAGTAAAACAAAAATACCAAGCCATCTTGCTGTATGAATCTCAGCTTTACACCCTTAATGATTTCTTATTGTCCTTCGATCGTGGTTCAGAGATATTCGCACATTCCCACACCATTCCTGGTCCGCTGCCCGTTTCAAGCGAGAAGGCCACGCATTAACTCGAAAGGCTTGTAAATCCTTCAGCAAACGCGACATCGGCTGCTGCCATCATCCACAACACATCTTCATCAACATTAAAGTAAGGACTATGGTTCGGTGCGGTAATGCCTTTCTCAGGATTATTCGTATTAAAGAAGTAGAAAACCCCTGGTACCTTTTCCAAAAAGTAAGCCATGTCTTCTCCACCCATGTTTGCCTTTTCTGTTAGGACCACGCGGTGCTCACCCAAATACTTCTTAATGGCTTCTGTCATTAGATCGGTCATCTCTGCATCGTTAATCATGGGAATATAGCCAAAATTATAGGTGAAGCCAGCCTCTACTCCATAGGCTAATGCCAAGCCATGAGCTATTTCTTCTAACCTTCTGGAGAAATGCTCTCGATCCTGGTTAACCACTGTTCTCACTGTTCCCGTGAGCCGTACTTCTTCAGGAATAATATTGTTTGCAGTACCCCCATGAACGCTCCCTATTGATATGACCGTAGGGTTATTGGGATCACTTTCCCTGCTTTTTAGTACCTGAGTCGTCAGTATAAAATTGGCGGCAACCATGAAAGGGTCCTTGCCTTTATGCGGCTGAGAACCATGCGTGCCTGCACCCTTAAAAATCACATCGAAGTTGTCAGTGGCTGCCGAGGCTGGTCCTTTTTTTATCATGAATGTTCCCGTGGGTACTTCTTCAAATACCGGCCCCACATGCCCACCAATGGCAGCATCAACCCCATCCAAAGCACCGTGTTCGATCATGTCCACTGCACCAAAATAACCTTCTTCACCCGGTTGAAAAAGAAGACGTATTCTGCACGGTGGCTCATGTACAGCGAAATACTTAGCTACTCCAAGTAACACAGCGGTGTGAGCATCGTGACCGCATGCGTGCATAAAACCTGGATGTTGTGACGCATAATCCAAGTTCGTGAGTTCTTCCACGGGTAAAGCATCCATGTCTGCTCTTATGGCCAAACACTTTTTACCTTGGCCCACATCGCAAGTCAACCCATGGCCACACTGTTTCGGCATGAGGCCGAGTTTCAGCAAGACCTCTTCAACGTAGGTTTTTGTTTTCGGAAGTTCTAGTCCCACCTCCGGAAACCTATGAAGATCACGCCTGTATCCAACAATCTCCTCGTTCAACCCCTTAAGAAACTCCACATCCATTCAAGTCAGCCTCCCTCTCGTTTCGAAGATGACATTACTAGGCAAAAACCACATGATAACAATAATACTAGAACCGTTTTTCTCTTGTTGAACTTCTATAATATGCTAAAAGAGCTTAGCGCATTGCGCAAAAACGCGGGTAAGGAGTGATGAGCTTAATGGAACTACACAGAGTAACGGTGACACCACTCAAAAGTAACTGCTACATACTCAAATCTGGAACAGACATAACTGTGGTTGACCCCGGAGGAGACATGGAGAGAATAATACAGCGACTGGCAAAGCTCGATGGCCAAGTAAGATTCATAATAGCAACCCACTACCATTTTGATCACGTAGGAGCTGTAAAAGAGCTAAAGGAGAAGATCAGCGCACCTTTTCTCATACATAAAGATGATGTTCCCTTTCTCGACAATATTACCCCTGATCAAACCCTCACAGAAGGTGATGAAATTCTTTTGGGAGAGGAAGCGCTCCAAGTCATCCACACTCCGGGACACACTGCTGGAAGTATTTGCCTTCTGGACGATGGATTCATTCTAACTGGAGACACGTTATTTCAGTTCTCCTACGGGAGGACAGATTACCCAGGAGGAGACGATTTTCAGATGCAGCAGTCCCTAAAAAGGCTTCAGGAAATTCTTGTGCCCGGTATGACCGTGTATCCGGGACACGGCTTGCCCTTCGTCATCAAGGCATAATGGGTGATGGCCATGGTTAGCTTGCTTTTCTGGGATGGTGTGGGATGCATTGGTGGGAACAAAATACTTGTGCAGGACAGTTCGAAGGATCAGTCACTTCTTCTTGATTTTGGGAAGAATTTTGGCGAGGAAAATAAGTATTTTGATGAATTTCTAAAACCACGCGACCGTCTTGGCATTTATGATCTGCTACGTATGAGAATGCTACCACCCGTGCTTGACCTTTATAGAAAAGATCTCATTCCTGCTAACTTCGAGTTTTCAACTGATCTGCAACAAGAACTAAAACCTGTGGGAGGACTGCTCCTTAGCCATGCTCATTTGGATCATGTCGGCTATTTACCTTACCTTCGTGAAGATTTGCCTGTCATAACTTCCGTCATTTCAGGAGCTCTTCTAAAGTCCTTGCAAGATACAAATAGACAGCTTTATTCAGAGCTTATTGCCGTGGCTGCTAAGGAACTCTTGGACACTGGCATACTTAAAACAGCTAAAGGAGGCTCCCTCAAACCAAGGCCTTTCCAACTTCTTCAAAGACCAAAGGACACTAATGGCTTCAATGACAACGTTTGGAACTGCAATTACACAAAAAAACCCTACTTGCCCGCCACCCCGGACTACTTAGAAAACTCTTGCCAGATTGCCAAGTACAACATAAAGGCTTGGCCTGTGGACCATTCCATACCAGGCGCCATGGCGTATGCTGTTGAGACCTCAGAAGGTTGGATAGTTTACACAGGAGATTTAAGGCTACACGGGAGCAAAGGCAACCTGACAAGAGCATTTTTCCAAGAGGCAGCTCAATTGCACCCGCTTCTGCTAATCACAGAAGGTACACACCCCAATGAAACAAATCCAGTAACTGAGGATCAAGTAAAACAGCGCTCATTGGAAGTAGTAGCAAAAACTAAAGCCTTAGTAATTGCCGATTTTGGTGCAAGAAACGTTGAAAGGTTACTCTCCTTCCTCCAGGTCGCTTCCGAAACCCAACGGTACTTAGTTCTCACGCCCAAAGA
>Ga0209508_1001842_pt1 | contig 15370 bp, 13 predicted proteins | sample AD_UKC129_MetaG_FD_184427 | JGI IMG/M metagenome (GOLD analysis project Ga0209508, IMG submission 184427) | Active sludge microbial communities of municipal wastewater-treating anaerobic digesters from Canada - AD_UKC129_MetaG (SPAdes) (version 2) | ecosystem: Engineered > Bioreactor > Anaerobic... | reverse complement strand
CGTAGCGGCCGCCCACTGGAAGGGCTGTGGGGCACATACAAAGCTGTACTGCTGGAGCTTGATCATCTGTTGGATGATCGCCTTCGGACCATGGGCAAAGCCGACCCGCCAGCCGGGCATGCCGTGACTCTTGCTGAGGCCCTCGACAACAATGGTTTTGGGATAGAACTGGGCAGGAGACGTGAATGGTCCATCGTAACAGAAATCTCGGTAAATCTCGTCGCTAACCAGTGCGATACCGTGCTTGTCTGCCAATTCCGCGAGGTCACGGACTTCTGACTCTTTAGCCACAGCCCCCGTTGGGTTGGCGGGGCTGTTCAGAATGATCAGTTTGGTCTTGCGAGAAATTGCCGCCTTTACTTGATCAACGTCGATCCGAAAGTCGGGATACGTATTCACAAAGATAGGTACCCCTCCCGCGATGTGAACAAGGGCCTCGTACATGACGAAAAAGGGGTCGAAAATGATGACCTCATCGCCGGGATTGACCAGTGTTAAGATTGCCAGCATCAAACCGCCACTTGTCCCGGAGGTTACAAAAACTTCTCGATCACCGTGCCCATACCTGCGGTCGATTTCAGCCTGGATGCGATCTCGCAGGGCCGCAGTGCCTTGTGTGACAGTGTAGCCGTTCTTGCCCTCGCGGATGGCCGAAATGGCAACCTCCTTGATGTGATCCGGTACATCGAAATCCGGCTGGCCAATGGAAAGATTGATGGGATTCTTGAGTTTGGCCCCTAGTTCAAAGACCTTCCGGATCCCGGAGGCATCAAACTGATTCATGCGATGGGCAATCCACGATTCAACAGCCATTTTCGTCGGTCCCTAAAACAGATAGCAGTGAGGTAGTGTCTTGAAAGTCATGCCGTGCTCTCGATTTGCAGCGTTGGAGAGCCGAGAAACCTATCACAATCGGCAAATTGACTATTTTCGCAGGATAAGGAGATCGCCGGAAGGGACCGTCCCGCTTGGCTGTGGCAAATCACACCTTCGGCGGCACAAACAGAAGTGCGGCCACCGCCCACCGGCGCACCTAGGAAAAGTCCAGGCCGGCCGTCAACGTATCCGGCAACTGAAGCGAATGATGCCACCTTCGCCTGGGGGAAGGGGATTCTCGAGCTCCCATTGAAGGGTTGAGGAACCTGCTTCGTTGGGTTGAACGGTGAGTTTTGCAGGGATGCTTGATTGTGACGAATCCGGTACGTACTCCAAGCGTGTGGAGAGGCTGTCCACAATCACAAGCTGCGTGATGGGAACCGTGCCCACATTATCAAAGCGGAGCGTGAGATCGACCGTTTCGCCCGGCTGAGCACTTGCCTTTGAGGCCACCTTCACCAGCCGTAAGTTGACCTGACCGTATCGGCTTGTCACGCGGTAGATTGAGTGAATACGGGATACTGCTGCATCTTCGGCAGCCCGCTCTCCGTCGATAAACACGTGGAGGTTCTGATCACTACTCCAAACAATGGCCGCCTGAATCGCGTTAGCAAGTAGCGGCATTTCGTCGGTCTCCACGATCCCTTTGACAATGAGGCTGAAATTCTCATAGGGCTTGAAATCTTCAGCAAAGCCGCGTGGTCCCAGGGCCTGGGACACCGCACCGTCGTATTGGCGAGTTCGGAATTGGGCAATGCCACGCTGTTGTACTCCCGCCACCGGTTGGTAGTTTTGAGTTCCTGTTCCCACGGGTTGAACTTCGGCTGCCTGGGACAATTGCGTTGGCGCGGAGAAACCACTAAGCTTTTCTGCCTGCTCGTCCTGTCGAACGTTGATGACCTGACGGACGGAAGCAAACCGTGGACTATAGATAAAGACCCGATTGAACGGCTGAACTTGTGTTCGGCCGTCTTCAGAGGTGAACTGAGCAATTGTGTCCTCAGGGTTAATTCCCCCAAGGCGTTCGCTCTGAACACCCGCGAACGGTGGTAAGTCGCCGCCGTCCGCCAAGAGTTCATCCTGCGGCCACGGCGGGCTGATTCCCGGTGGGTTCCACGCCGTGAGGACCGCTCCCGGGGGCAGGCCACGGGGCAGGGGATTGCCCATGGCATCTACCAGGATGGGAGTCGTTCCTCCCGCGAAGCCCGGCTGGTTGACGCCGGGGACCGGGAAGGCGCTTGTTGGTATTCCGTGGTCAACCGCCTGGGGAGGGGCCGGTGGTAAGGGCGCTTGGGGTTGGTTACCTCCGGGAATCCTCGGAGCTGTTTGACAGGAGCATAAAATCAGGGTGCAAACACAGATCAAAAACACGCGAACTGTCGGTGGTAAAACCGCGTGTCCATACCGATTCTCAGGAGCGTCGATCATTGTCGTTCCACCTCCGAACTCACCTCCCGAGCCATTGCTTGTTCCTGCACCTTCGGGGGACCGGAAAGTAATTTGACCTGCGGAGGAAAGATCACCAGGGAGGGTGAGCCGAAAAGGAATCGGGGATCGGATTCCTCCTCCGGCAGTGGGACTCTTCCGCCGAGGCGGAGGATTGCCATGGGGCGACCGAGTGTGTCGGCTACGAGGAGCGGGTCTTGATCTGCCCGTACCTCAAACCATGGTTGCTCTTGGTTGGCTTGCCCAGCCGGCAAGGCTCGCTGGGGATCCTCCAGGTAGATCACGCGGGTGACGAATTTTCCCTCCAAAGCGAAGGCAATATCTTGCGGGTGGAGTTCAACAATGATGGGAAAATGGCGTTCCTGGCCGGGTGGGGGATAGAGCCGGTCAATTATTTCCAATGTCGGAAATAATTCAGCTCCCTCAGCCAACGGGAGGTTGATTATCTTCAGTCGATAGACCCGTCCGACGAGCAAACCTACGGTCAAAGGCAGGTTCCGCGGTTGACCAAATTGCCCCGACTCGACCAGACAGACCTGAACGCCGTGTGGTCCGCGGATTTCTACGGGTTGGTAGTAGTTATCAACCGGGCCGTTACGGGCCAATCGTGTTGCCCCAATGATTCCCGGTGGCGTCCGCGAGTCGAACAAAGGATGGACCGGTGGCTGTTGGCCGATGACGCGACTGGGCCACCCTGCTAACCCGAAACAACAGAAGAGCAAAAGTGTTACCGCGGCGTGTCCCTTACGGCCTGCATGGGAGGGGAAAACGAACATGGAACCCACGTCAGACAATGGCAACACGGCCTGCACCTCGAGATGTCTTTTGAAGTCCGTAACCGCTTAGAATCAGTACAATCGTCACAACTTAACGCAATCTTGAGCGAAACCGCCTTGTCCTCTGTGTTCGACGCTTTCCCTGCAAAAAAGGGCTGTCGGCGTTGAGAGTGGATCTCGGGCCGACAGCCCTGTGGAATACCCCCAAAAGGTCATCAAAACCACGGGGCCTCCAACATCACTGTGCCGGGGCTGAGGCCGTATCGGAAGATGCGCCGGGGTCTGTCACAATGTAGCCTTCGCCTTCGGAATCCGCAGGAATGTGTTGGCTATACGCTGAATATGGTTGACGGAACACTGTGGCACCGGGCACGGTTTTCTCGTGAATCCAGGCGTGATTAGCAGGTCGCGGGTAATTCATGCCTGGGGATTGCTTCACGTCGATGCGAACTCGCTCTGTAGGCTGTGGCACGTGCACAAACGTGTGATTCCGCATGACGTGCTTCTGCAGGCCGGCGGGACCTCCCAATGGGACATGCGGTGGGCCGGGCAGACCAATGGGGGTACCACTGATCGGCATGCCGTATTGAGGACCGGTCACGCCCGAGATGTAATTCATTGGAACGGTACCGCCACCCGCCATGACCGGCGTCTGGGCAAAGGGTGTTCCTTGAAGTGATGTGCCGTTATTAGCTGCACCGGCTGGCACGATGTCCGCAGTATTTGCCACATCGCCCGGGACCTGGAGATCACGATTTCCCACGCGGATAACGCAGAGAATTGAGCCGCGACGGTCGGCCTCGATGATCGGATCAACACCGGGGTCCAGCCGAGTGCTGACCAAGGTCTCGGCACCCGCCACGGCCAATTCTTGGTAGTTTGGATCCGGCAGATACACAACTTTTGTCACAAAGTTGCCACTGAGGACTTGATCAAAGTCTTCTTCGGTGAACTGAACGGGAATGGCATTGTGAGCGATGAAGGCCTCTGTCCGCGGCATGGCAGGGGCCACTTCAAGCGTGGGATAAAGCTCCACACCCGGTCGGCCTGGGATATTTGTGAGTTTCAGGCGGTAGATAGCTCCTTGAGGGAAGTTATACCGGCCTGGGCAGATCAAGGGTTCCGAGTCAAACGCCCCAGGGGCTGAAACATCCCAAGTTACCTGCATCCCTTCGGGACCTACAAAATAAATCTGGGACACAGGGACCTGGGCTGCCGCTAGCATGGGCATATACGCGGCTTGAACGCCAGGACCAGGTCCGCCCACACCCGGCCCCATTTCCATCAATTGTTGCGCTGGGGGTAGGTTTTGTTGAAATGGGCCTTTACAACCGGCCAGCACTGCCAACACCACACAGAGGAAAGCTCCGTATCTCATCGAGGTATCCCCCTCAAAACCCAGAACTTGGGCAATCCCAAACTGCTTCGCCATTCTCTACCTCAGGTTGCTTCGAGGCACTTCGCTTAACCGTCTTTTTCCGCGGGCTACGTTATCTCACGCGATACGATCGGGCCGTCAAAAACAGGCTCCAGGCAGTGCCTCTGAGGGTATTCGTCGGAAAAAAGCGGCTGGATTCTTTGGCAAATCCGGCAAATGTGTCACATTACGTAGTTCAAAAGCCTCTGGGATATCTCGTTGAATCTGCAAAATCCCGCCGATGGTTGCGAAGAAGCGCCGGGCGCGAATTTCAACCAGCTCGATGCCCCATACGGGGAAGATAGCAAGATTAGAAAAAATGGGCAGGATGAGATGCTTAGAGCCTATCCCAAAGTTCCCTCTCCCTCTGCGAGATGGTTAGGGTGAGCGCAGGCCATCGTCGGAGTCGATCGAGAGAACCAGTGGCGATTCAAGCCCCCCTCACCCCCGGCCCCTCTCCCGCCGAACGGGAGAGGGGTGGTTGTGGGATAGGCTCTTATAAGAGCGTCGTGTACGCTTTTCAATGGGTTTACAGCGGTCCAGAGGAAGTTCTTCAATCTAAGACGGCTGTTCGCATTTTCAGGCCGCGAAGCTCGGACGATTTTTGGAAAGCATAGCGGCCACACGAATCGCCTCGATGAGACTGCTCGGGTCTGCCCGACCAAGGCCGGCAATATCAAAAGCGGTACCGTGAGCAACACTCGTTCGTATGATCGGAAGGCCCGCTGTAATATTGACAGCGCGGTGCATCCCGAGAAGCTTGAGGGCGATATGTCCTTGGTCGTGATACATGGCGACCAGACCGTCGAATCGACCATCGCGGGCTTGGACCATAATAGCGTCGGCGGGTACCGGTCCCTCCACCCGAATTCCTTCGTCGGTTGCCCGTTTGATGGCCGGCGTTATCACCAAAGATTCTTCCCTGCCGAACAAGCCTCCCTCCCCCGCATGAGGGTTTAGGGCGCAGACACCAATACGGGGCTCACTCCCTTTGATACACCGCATGAGCTGATCGATGAGCCGTATCTTAGTGAAAACGGCCTCCGCAGTTAGTTGGTGAATCACTTCCCGCATTGGAATATGGAGCGTCGCGTGAGCAATGGCTAACCCTGCCGTCCCCCGCAAGGGCGCGCCCGGTCCCAAATACAGAACCATTGCCACTTGTTGTCTTTGACATAAATCGGCAAGCAGTTCCGTGTGTCCCGGGTACTGATGGCCAGCTGCATGGAGGGCCTCTTTATTAATCGGTGCCGTAACAAGCCCATCCACCTTCTTGGCCAGGGCCAATTCGGCAGCCAGCAGGATGGCCTCAAAGGCTGCCTGGCCAGCGCGTGGGTCGATGCGGCCCACCTGCACGGGTGGTGCTCGGTCTTCCCCAGGAGCTACACAAAAAATGACATTCGGTGAGGGTCTGGCCTTTTGAGGATCGTCGCAGGTTTCGATTTGTACGTTGGAACGTCGCAGGGCGGCAGCCCGCCGGAGATACTCCGAATAGCCAACCACGACAGGGCGACAGATACCGTGCACGCGGGGATCAGACCAAGCGGCCACAATGATTTCTGGACCAATTCCCGCAGGGTCCCCGGTTGTAATGGCGATTAGAGGACGATCATTTCCGGCGCTCATGGTTGTTATCCTCTGTCTCGGGCAGGAGAAAAATGATTTTTGTACCCTCTCGGTGATCAGGGACCTCTTTGCCCGCTATTTTAAGGTCGCCCTTCACCGTTGAGCAAATACTTTCTGCCACAAAATCGGTGTTTCCGCCCCTTCGAGAGACATTCTATGATATTAAAGGCAGATCGCGCAGATATGCCATCAAAAAACCAGGCTTGGTTTGGAGAAGTCAAATCTATTGAGCACCTTCGCATGAAAGCATGCATTCAACGTGTTCGCTGGGCAAGGGTCCGTGTAAACGGGGAAACCGTCGGCGAGATCGGCCCCGGATTGCTGGTACTCCTCGGCGTGGCCATGGACGATACCGAACAAGAGGCACGGATGCTCGCCGAGAAGATTGTCGGATTGAGAATATTCGAAGACGAGGCGGGAAAGATGAATCGCTCGGTGGGAGATGCCGGCGGATCCCTCTTGGTCGTGAGCCAGTTTACCTTGCTGGCCGATTGTCGTCGCGGGCGCCGTCCCAGCTTCACGGATGCAGCTCCCCCAGATCGCGCGAATATGCTTTGCGAATATTTCATTCAACAGGTTCGCAAAACGGGTTTGCCGGTAGCCACAGGGCGGTTTCGGGAACACATGGAGGTCGAGCTCCTCAATGATGGGCCGGTTACCATTGTGCTTGACAGCACCGAGTTGAAATCGCCGCGACGCGAACACGGCGGGTAATGGTTCGTCGGTGGGGTTGCTAAAGAATTACAGAATGCACGGAAAGCCGCAGCAGATACGGTCAAGGTGGAGGTCTTGAAGAACCGTGGTTGATCTCGGCATACCGATCTATGACCTGGTTATGGGTGCCGTCGTGCTATTCTCGATTGTGTACGGGATGTCGCGCGGCTTTATCTGGCAATTGGCCTCGCTCTCATCACTCATCCTTAGTTGCTGGGCTGCCGTCCGCTGGAGCCCCAATCTCGCCCGGATTATCAGTCACCAGGAACCTTGGAATCGTTGGGTTGCAATGCTTCTTATCTTCGTTTTCTGTTCTCTGATCGTGTGGCTCATCTTTCAGGTAGTGGGTAAATGGCTTAGGCGGGTCCACCTTGAAGGTTTCGACCGCCAAATGGGTGCAGTGTTTGGGCTAATCAAGGGCATTCTGTTTTGTCTTGTGATAACTTTTTTTTCGGTAACACTGTTTACAAGCACCCGATCCCTTGTCCTCACATCACGCTCTGGTCCGATCATAGCACGACTGATCCCCAAGGTTGCGGTTCTTCTCCCCAAAGAGATTCGGACCTCGGTAGGGGAGTACCTCGAGGAGTTCGAGACCCAACTTCAGGCGCCGCCCCCGGACTCAACGATTCCCGATAACTGAAAAGCCAGCCCGTGCGAGCGCTGCAACAGCGGGCGAGGGCCGATGGTCGCCATAGAACTTGGGGCAACACGTCACTTGGACCGGCATCCAACGATGACTGAACGGCCAAGAGTGTCGCGGCAACGTGCAACTTTTGAGAAATGAAGAATGCTGCCCAAAAACCGGACTTCCGACCGAACATAAGAAACATTATCGGACGTTCCAGGTCGCTGAAAACTGGCCCCAACCGCTGGTTCTCGCCCCGGTTGTCGCCGAACGTGCTCCTTGGGCTTGTCGGCATTCAGCCGGCGCTGGGCACCTGATCTGTCGGGTTAGGCTCGGCTTCGTTGAGTTCCAAATACACGCCCATGCGACGAAACTTCTGATATCGAGCCTCGACGAGCTCGGGGATCGGAATGCTCATCAGCTCCTTGAGCGTGTTCCGGAGATAAAGCTTGAGGCGAGATGCCATTTGGAACGGATCCCGGTGGGCACCGCCCAAGGGCTCCGGAATCACATGGTCGACGAGTCCAAGCTGAATGAGATCTTTGGAGGTCATCTTTAGGGCGCGGGCAGCTTCCTCTTTGTATTGGCGGTCCTTCCAGAGGATGCCGGCGCAGCCCTCGGGACTGATCACCGAGTAATACGCGTGTTCCAACATGGCCACACGGTCACCCACGCCAATGGCCAAGGCACCGCCGGAACCCCCTTCACCGATCACCACGCAAATGATGGGCGTGGGTAACTGGGACATGAGGAACATGGATTCGGCAATCACTTGGGCCTGCCCGCGTTCCTCTGCGCCGATGCCGGGATAAGCCCCTGGCGTGTCGATCAGACAAATGATCGGGAGGTGAAACTTGGCGGCGAGCTTGGCCTTGGCCATTGCCTTGCGATATCCTTCCGGATGAGCGCAGCCGTAGTTGCAAGCCAGCCGCTCTTTGGTTGTTTTGCCTTTTTCATGGCCGATGACCATGACCTTGAACATGTCGAGCTTGGCCCAACCGGTCCGTATTGCCCGGTCATCCCCAAAACAACGATCCCCGTGAAGTTCCACGAACTCGTCGAATGTCAATTGCAGATAATCGCTGGTCTTCGGGCGGTCTGGGTGCCGAGCGACTTCCACGACCTCCCAAGGCTTTAAGTTACTGTAGATTTGCTTCTTTAGCTCGACGAGCTCGAGACGCTTTTGCTGCAACTCCTCGCGAACGTTGGGATCTGTCTGAGCCAATCGCTCGAGTTTTTCAATGCGGCTTTCAAGCTCGTAAATGGGACGCTCAAATGCGAGGCGAAATTCGGTTGCCATGGCTTCCACTTCCTGTCTTAGTCATAAGATGGGTGGCGTATCGCTTTTAGTAGTTACACAGCTACGCCAGCGTTAACTGGACCGGGACTTCATCGGGCGGCGGTACTTTGAAAACAGGCACATCGTACAATGCTCCGGCGAACTCGCCAATCGACTTGAAACGATCGGAGGGGCGTTTGGCCAGGGCTTTCTGGATGATGCGGGAGAACTCGGGATGCACGTTCGGGTTATACGCTTCTAACGGAGGCGGGTTAGACTTCAGGTGCTTATTCAGGAGTTCGGTTTGATTCATCCCGGTGAATGGTGGCTTGCCACAGACCAATTCAAAAATCGTACAGGCTAGGCTGTAGAGATCGGCCCTCCCGTCTAAGGGCTTATTTAGAATCTGCTCGGGGGACATATAACTGCAAGTTCCTTGGATTTTCGATTTGGGGCGGAACAACCAAAGAATCTTCGGCCCTATTTTTCGGCACAAGGCAAAGTCGATCAGCTTAACATCCCCCTGTGGAGAAACAAGGAAATTCTCTGGTTTGATATCGCGGTGGACAAAACCCTGGCGATGGAGGTACGAGACGGCCTCTATGCATTGAAAGATGATCTTCCGCACGAACGGGGCGTACTCCTCGATCCCTCTGCGGATGAGATTCTTCATATTGCCGCCATTGAACCACTCCATGGCCAGATAGGGTATTCCGCGATCGATGTTGAACTCGAAGATCTTAATGATGCGTGGATCATCGAACTGGCTTGCGATCGTATATTCCCATTTCAGGCTACGGATTTGTTCGCGGTCGCGGCGAAATTTTTCTAGCAATAATTTGAGCGCAACAAATTGACCAGTTGAATCGCAGAATGCCTGCCACAACTGTGTCGTTGCGCCCAAATACACCGGATTGACCAGTCGATATCGCCCAATATATGTAACTGCCGCAGTACTCACGCTCGCACGACTCGCTTCAATTAGTTCATATCACCCAGTTTGCTCATTTTGCCCACAACCTATTTCCCGTACGATCCTTGTGATCATCTTAACGATGTGGACCAGCAAACTCAACCACAAATTTACCCCTGGGCCTTACCCTGCTCCTTCAACAAGCGGACGTACAACGCACGGATTCTTTCAGTCATCTTGTAGCGATCAAACTCTTGCGAGCAAAGCTCTTGGCCCCTCTTGCCAAGTGTCTGCCTTAAATGCTCGGTTTGGACGAGCTCCTCGAGGGCCGCTATGAGTCCTGACAGGTTACGCGGAGGAATAAGATAGCCCGTTTGGCCCGGTATGACGACTTCGCGGGCACCGTCGATATCGTAACTCACCACGGGCTTTCCGGAGAGGAGCGCTTGCGGCAATACCCTTGCCAGGCCTTCACGAAGGCTGGTATGGACAATGACGTCCATCGCCGAGAGCCAGCGAGGCAGGTCATCGGGCGGAACGAGACCTGCCAAATGAAACCTTCCTTCCCAACCGCGGCTGCGAATCTGTGCCTCTAAACGTGGGCGAAGAATCCCCTCCCCCACCCAGAGAAACCGCACCTGGGGAAACTTCGGGATGATGACTTCCGCCGCGGCGAGGATGTCTTCGTGCCCCTTCAGGTGAAACAACCGCGCGATTGTCCCGATAACCACATCTTGCTCATCGTAACCAAGTTGGCGACGCATCTCAGCTCGATGCTTGTCGCAATCGAGAAAGGGCGTGACGTCCATCCCGCTGTAGATCGTCGTGAAGCGTTCTCGAGAGGCAATGCCTGCGTTGACCATCAGGTCCGTCATGGCATCGGCCACACTGATGAAGGCGTGGCAATGCGCCGCCGCCCATTTTTCGCAGGCGATGACGAATTTTTGCGCAACTGCTGGCTGGTAGGGATGAAACGGGGCACCGTGTACCGTATGAACCACGACCGGAACCCGTAACTGCCAAGCCGCTGCCCGACCCAAAATCCCGGCTTTCGCGCTATGTGTGTGAACGACTTCCGGTCGAAACTCCTTGATACTCTTTCGGATTGCCAAGTAGGCACGGAGGTCGTGCCAGGGATTAATGGCTCTCCGTAAGGACGGCACGAGCTTGATCGGAATCCCCCCTGTCCTAGCCCGTTCGAGAAGGCTTCCTTCAGGTCCAAGTGGTGGCCCGGTCACAAGTAAGACATCATCGTGGTATCTATGAATGAGGTCTTCACACGTGAGGATCGTGTTTTCTTGTGCCCCGCCTACGATCAACCGTGTGATAATATGAAGGACTCTCATAACGAGCTGCCTGTCGTTGAGCAACGATTGCGTGCTGACTGTAGAGGAGAGAGCGGCATCTGGTTTCGGCCCTCTGAAAACACTAAATATGTTTCGCAGTATGCCATAACGATCGTGTCATACCCCGGTGAGCCCCTATTGTTCAAGGCGGGTCTCGTTTTCCGCGTGCACCATTCTCAAGGAGCCGAGGAACCACGGGTTTGCAGCCGAAAAGGTCGGCAAATTGTCGTAGGTGACCGATACCAAAAACAGGCCTTGGGGTGGGGCGGTTGGTCCGGCAAGGCGGCGGTCTCGAGAAGCCAAGACCTCGCCCAGCCACGCCACAGGTCGGGCACCCCGCGCAATCTCTACGAGGCTCCCGACAATATTGCGAACCATATTATACAAAAAACCATCTGCCTCAATCTCAATCGCGATGACCGAAGGCATATACGGGTGCACTCGGCGAACTGAGAGTTCGAAAATGGTGCGGACGGTTGTTTTTCTAGGGGCACCGCTCGTCTCAAAAGCCGCAAAGTCGTGTTGGCCAATTAGAAATTCACTGGCCGTGCGCATGAGATCGACATCAAGTGGGCGAGGATAGTGCCAAACGAACTGCCGGAAAATCACCGGACGTACGGCACCGTCGTCGAGGAGATAACAATAGCGTTTTCGCTGAGCATTGCGGATAGGATGGAAGGACAACGGGACGTCCTCAGCCGCAAGAACAACAATATCGTGGGGCAAGACAGCGTTGAGGGCCTTGCCCCACGTTTCGGCAGTCAATGTGCTTTCCGTCCGAAATGCAGCGACTTGTCCCAGGGCATGTACCCCAGCATCAGTTCGACCACTTGCCAGGACCCGAGATCGTTTTCCGGAGATCTTCTCGATGGCGGCCTCGATAACCCCTTGGACGGTCCGACCGTTTGCTTGACGTTGCCATCCCAGGAAGTTGCTGCCATCGTAAGCAAGGGTCAACCTGATGCATCGCATGGGACCTGGTCCGGGCGGAACCCGCGTTAGGGCCGTCCCCGCAACAGAAGTTCGACAATCTGTACGGCGTTTGTCGCGGCACCTTTGCGGAGATTATCGCTCACACACCAGAACGTGATCCCGTTCGGCGAAGAGAAGTCTTCCCGAATACGACCAATGAAGACCTCATCCCGGCCAGAACAGTTTAAAGGCAATGGATATTGTTTCGCTTCCAGGTTATCAATGACGACAATCCCTGGGAATTTCGAGAAAAGTTCCCTGGCCTTCTCAACGGTGATCTTCTTCTCTGTTTCTACCAGGATCGACTCGCTGTGAGAGTTGGCCACAGGCACGCGAACGCATGTCGCGCAGATCTGAATAGACTCATCCTCCATGATCTTTCGCGTTTCGAGGACCATCTTCATTTCCTCGGAGGTGTAGCCGTTGGGCCGGGGAGACCCAATTTGGGGAATCAGGTTGAATGCTAAAGGATGGGCAAAGGTTGTGTACGCGTAAGGCCTATTCTCCAAATAGGCTCGTGTCCCTTCGAAAAGGTCTTTTGTCCCACCGACACCGGCCCCACTTGCCGCCTGGTAGGTGCTCACAATGACGCGTCGAACCCTGCCGTAGTCGTGCAACGGTTTGAGGGCCACCACCATCTGGGTGGTGGAACAATTGGGGCTAGCGATGATCCCGTTGTGCTTGAAGGCCGCATGGGGATTGACCTCGGGGATTACCAGAGGCACGTTTGGGTCCATCCGCCACGCAGCGCTTTCATCGACGACGACACATCCCCGCCGGACGGCTTCGGGAATGAATTCTTTGGCCACCTCGTCGGGCGTGCTGCTAACGGCCAAATCAACTCCGTCGAAGGCCTCCGGGCGAAGTTCCTGGACGGGATATTTTTCTCCTCGAAACTCAATCGTTTTCCCGATCGAGCGCGCTGAAGCAAGGAATTTGATTCGTTCAAACGTGAGAGAACTTCGTTCCAAAAGCTGGACCATGATCCGGCCAACGGCCCCGGTCGCGCCAACAACTGCCAAAGTCTTAAACACCGAACCAGTCCTCCAATACCATCCAATTCTTCAAAATACACCTTAGCGGGGAACGTTCACGGTCTGGTTGCAGACCGTCAATGAAAAACACATCTCTCCCGCGAGCACGTTTATAAACAGCCAAGGGCTTTCTACGAAATGTCAGTCTGGAGTGTTTATTGACAACGATTGCAAGATGGTGGTTCACGCCTTGGTCTCCGCCGAGACCTATGTCGAAAACTTGATCATATTCCGCCGTTTGTGTGGCGCGAACCCCCCTACCCTGCCTAACTTGTCCCTCTTTTCGAAGGAAATCAAGTGTCATACATGGGATAACAAAGAAAAACGACGCCGTGATGGACAGCGTCGTTTTCTAATGAGCTTCCTAATCTTTCGATCTTTCTTTGGCTTGCCAACGAGGGGCTCTTATCCAACCTGCTTCTGATCAAAGACCCGCGATATTCTCCGTTGGGAACTGGAAGGAGAACGCGACCCCCTTCTTTTCTCCCGCCGTGAGGATGACTTCGCGGGTTTCTTCGTACAGTTTCCCGTCCTGTTCCACTTGGGCCGTAATGACGTAGCGATATTGGAGTCCTTCCTTCAACCCATACGAGACGTATTCCCGACGGCTTCCCGTGCTCTTGGTCGGGAGACCGTTGATAAGGACCTTCGCCTCCGCAGGGACATAGACCGTGAGTAGACCACTGTCGTTCCGTGTGGGGACCGTGTAGCTTGTGGGATTGACAAGCGGCGTCGATGGGGCCGGCTGATTAGGGATATCGGCGCCGGGAGTTGGACTGGGTGACGGAAGGGCGTCAGGGGTCGGGCTCGGCTGAGCTGGTGTTGGTTGCGCCGGTGTGGAGAAAGGTTGAGCTGGCGTCGGCGTCAGTGCTGGCCCTGTGACAATCGCCGGTTCGCATGTACATGCGACTTCGCCACAGACGTCACAGCACCCGAAAGGAACACGGTACCAGCGATACGGACCAAGAATCAAACGGCGGATGGGGCCGGGGCGGACGCCCAGGACCCAACCATCATCGTAACAGCATGGATCATATGGCTGACAGACGTCACAAACCGACCAACATGGCGCCCAGCAGGCCAAAGCGGTAAGAGGTCCCGGATACCATGGACCGCAGACATGACGAGGCCAGCAGGCCTCCGATGTCGCTCCCAAACACCCTACGCCAATCCCTAACGCAGCGAAGGCCATCAGAATTCTCGGTCGCATCGTTTGGTTCCTTTCGCAAGAAGGTCGGCCGTTCCGGCTAAGTGACACCGCGTCCTGAGAAAACCTACGAAATCTTTGTCACTTTTATCCACCTTACCCTGGCAGGAACGGGGATTTCAAGTGGTCGGGCAAAGTTTACCGATTATGCGGGCTATGTCGGGCTATACCCTCCCGCGAGGTAACGCACGTTGAAGCGTAATAGCATACCCGCGTGAAAAAAACGACAGCCCAGTGGTTGCTAACTTTTCTGATCGGTGGAAATCACCCAAGGGCTTTGCACCATTCCCCGTTGCCGTTGTAATTGTTATGGCTTCTTCTCGGAGGTTGCCAGGATTTCGACGCGATCGATGGCTAGCTCCCCCACGGCACCCGTCATGCCGATTCCGATGATCGCTTCCCTTGCCGCGGCGGGGACTTGGATTCGGCGCGATACATGCCGCCAGGGGAAAGTTCCCATAATGGGACCGATCGTTGCTTCCCCAACAGGTGCCCTATCTTCCCCAAAAAAGGTTATAATAACCCCCGCCGACTCCTGAGGGTTTCGACCAGGGCGGACGTTTTGTGCTCGGACAAAAAATGTCACTAGGATCTCCTGCACCTGGCGCCCGTCAATGGGAAATCCCTGAAGAACCCTGGCCGGCTGCCCCGGTTCCCGATTTCGCAGGGCCAGATAAACACTTCCTGAAGGTGCGCCGTCGTTCTGTCGGAGCTCAAATTGCTTGCAGTAATACCACCCGGGCGGTTCCGGGGCATCCGGGCGAATCTCCTCGAAATCTCCGTTAATCAACTGCGGCTTTGCCGGGTCTGGTTTAACTTCGCGTTGAGATTCCGCGATGCCCGTCATAGGGACGAACAACGTTGGCCTGAGTGATTCCTTCACGAGTTCTCCGCCGGTCTTTTTGAGGAGATACATTGTTTGCTGGTACCGTTCCCCTACCGGGATGACCATCCGCCCACCCTCTTTAAGTTGATCTATCAGTGGCTGAGGGACCTTTTCCGGTGAGCAGGTGACAATGATCTTGTCGAATGGGGCATGTTCCGGCCACCCCTGGTAACCGTCACCCGCTTTGACAAAAACATTTTTGTATCCCAGTCGCCGGAGGGTGGCCTCAGCCTGTCGGGCAAGGGGTTCG
>Ga0209508_1001839_pt1 | contig 15376 bp, 10 predicted proteins | sample AD_UKC129_MetaG_FD_184427 | JGI IMG/M metagenome (GOLD analysis project Ga0209508, IMG submission 184427) | Active sludge microbial communities of municipal wastewater-treating anaerobic digesters from Canada - AD_UKC129_MetaG (SPAdes) (version 2) | ecosystem: Engineered > Bioreactor > Anaerobic... | reverse complement strand
GGGCACATACTCCACCTACAAGCCACCCAATAGATTTCATCGCTGGTAGTGCACATATATGTTCTATGCGGCTACGCGAAATGGTAAATAGAAATGTACAGTGTGCTAGTTATAATGGAGGTATAGATATAGATCCATATCTACCTCCCGCACACAATGATGGAAATGAATATGAAAAGCTGCAATATTTCTACCACTCCGACCATCTCGGCTCCGCCTCCTTTGTAACTAATATAGATGGCTATGTAATGCAGCACCTCCAGTATCTACCCTACGGCGAGCTATTTGTCTCTCAGAGAAACTCTAAAGAATTTGATAGCAGGTACAAATTCACCGCTAAAGAGCTAGACAACGAGACCAGCTATACATATTTCGGAGCTAGATACTATGATAGTGAGCTGAGTGTGTGGCTGTCAGTGGATCCGATGAGCGATAAGTATCCATCGCTATCGCCATATTGCTATAGTGCGAATAATCCGGTGGTGCTGGTAGATCCGAATGGGATGGACTGGTATGAAGTAGAAAATAAAGAAACTCAAGAAAAAGAAATAAAATGGACTGATTATAAAAGTCAGGCGGAAATGAATGAAAATAAAATAGATGGCACGTATCTAGGAGAGGCAGTAGTAATTTTTAAGGGGAGTAGGGAAGAGAAAATAGGGGAAGATGGAACATTAACTGGTAAAGGATCTGTACCTGCTGATGTTACAATTTATGGTATAAATGGAGCTGATGATATAAACACATACAAAGGACTGTCTATGACATCTGATCCCTCAAGATTTTCTGGAATAGCTGATGGTGATTATAAAGCGTATTATGAAGATATGGCTACAAGCCCTTATGGAACCCAAGGTGCAATTGCAAGAGGATATGCACCTGCTTTAACATATAGAATAGCAAATTTAGATGGTTCATTATCTATACCTGCTGATGGTGGTGTAAATAAAGATAAAGGTGGTAAATATTTGACAGAGGTTTTTTTTCATAGAACAAATTGGAATGGAGGTGCTAGAGGATCAAAAGACAAACCAGTATCAAGAGGTTGCCCTGTAATAAATGGTACAGATTGGCGGAAAGTAGAAAAACAATTAGGGAAATCAAATAATATTTATTTTAGACTGATTCGTAACTAAAAGATATGAAAAAAAGATTATTTATCCTAATAATTATAACAACGTTTATGTTATGTCAGTGTAATGTATATAGAAAAAATTATAAAGCTTTCACACATCCTATTGATACTAACCATATATCTATTTATAAAAAACCATATGTTTTATATAAATATATTTCAGCAGATCCAAATGAAGGTGGTGGCTGGATTGTGAAAATAAAAAATAAACAGGATGACTTTTTTAAAGTTGATATATTGGAATTCAAATTTAGAAATATCTGGATCAAAGTAGGTGATTTAGGATTAATATTACAAAATTATGATTCTTTAAAAATACCAATTTATACAATGCCAGATACATCATCAAACATTATTACATATGTTTATAATAGTTATATAGGTATATTATATGATATTCATAAGGATTTTGCATTATTAGAACTTTATGATTATGATTATGATGAGTCCACAGGATATATAGGAGAATATTATGTAATAACAAAAGGATGGGTAGAGTTTAAACATTTATGTGATAATCAATATACTACATGTACGGGACTTCATAAATAATAAAACCTATGTTAATTATATGTTGTAAAGGGGAAAACAAATTTTATTAAATTATTTTAACTTTTTTATAAGTAAATATTTTTATGTAGTTTGGTATATTTAATATCTTTCTTTCAGTGAGTTATTTATTATCTATCTAGTCAGCCTTTGGCAAATGATTTGCAATAAAACAAGCAAGCAGGGTTGGGTAGGGCTGGCCAGCGTAGTTTTTTTAACTACCCCGTCAGGCTATGCCTGACACCCCTTCGGAGAAGGGGAATCACATCGTATTCTCCTCTTGTAGAGGGGATGTCTCACAGAGACAGGGGTGTTAAAACCAGCGGAGACCTTTCTTTTGTTACTTTTCTTTGTGTAGCTGACAAAGAAAAACTTTAAAATGATATCTGTTTTGAAAAAAATTTTTAACAACTTTCTATTAATAATGTTGTTGTTTTTGATCGATACCAAAGTATATATAATGGAATATTAACAAAAAATTAATATCAATTTTTATTTAAATTTCAAAAAAACTCATTAACTTTGCAATTCAAAAAATTCTAACATTATGGAAAAGAAGAAAAGAGTTTATGTATTTGGGAAAAAATCAGCTGAAGGTGCAGCTAATTTAAAAGATTTACTTGGTGGCAAAGGTGCCAATTTAGCAGAGATGGACTTACTAGGGTTACCAGTACCTCCAGGTTTTACTATTTCTACTGAGGCATGTACAGAATATTACACTTTAGGTAAAAATCAATTATTTGAAATATTAAAAGATGAAGTAGAGCAAGGCTTGAGACATATAGAAAATATTTTAAATGCAAAATTCGGTGATCCTACTAATCCTTTATTAGTATCTGTACGTTCTGGTGCGAGAGTATCTATGCCTGGGATGATGGAGACTATTTTGAATGTTGGATTAAATGATATCACTCGCGAAGGATTAATCAAAAAAACTAATAATCCACGTTTCGTTTATGATTCTCAACGTCGTCTAATTCAGATGTATAGCGATGTAGTTATGGAAAAAGCTGCTGGTATAGAACCAGAAGAAGGCAAAGGCATTCGTCAACAGTTAGAAGCTGAATTAGAAAAATTAAAGAAACAAAAAGGTGTAAAAGATGATGTAGAGCTTGATGCGGATGATTTGAAAAAATTAGTAGATATATATCGTGCTAAAGTTAAAGAAGTTCTAGGAAAACCTTTCCCAGAAGATCCAATGGAGCAATTATGGGGTGCAATATTTGCTGTTTTCCAAAGTTGGAATGGCAAAAGAGCAGTGTCATATAGAAGGATTGAAGGTATCCCAGACGATTGGGGAACAGCTGTTACAGTACAATCTATGGTCTTTGGAAATATGGGTGATGATTCAGCTACTGGTGTAGCTTTCACTCGTAACCCTGCCACCGGTGAGAATATGTTCTATGGTGAATGGCTTCCTAATGCTCAAGGTGAGGATGTAGTCGCTGGTATTCGCACTCCTTACCCTCTGAATGAAGCTATTAAATCTGAACATAATAAACATTTACCATCACTAGAAACATCTATGCCACAGATTTATAAACAATTAGTTGATATTCGTAATACTCTAGAAAATCACTATAAAGATATGCTAGACATAGAGTTTACCATTCAAGAGCGTAATCTATGGATGCTACAATGTCGTGTAGGCAAACGTAATGGTATAGCTGCTGTACGTATGGCATTAGATATGCTTGATGAAAAACTTATTGATGAAAAAACTGCTCTTTTACGTGTTAAACCAAATCAATTAGATGAGTTATTACATCCATTATTGGATCCTAGTAGTGAAGCAAAAGCAAAAATTATTGCTCATGGCCTTCCTGCTGGACCTGGAGGAGCTTTTGGTAAAATAGTTTTCACTTCTAAAGATGCTGTAGAGTGGACTGCTAAAGGCGAAAAAGTTATATTAGTGCGAGAAGAAACTAATCCAGAAGATATTGATGGTATGCGTGCTGCTGCTGCTATTTTAACTGCTCGAGGTGGTATGACTAGTCATGCTGCTTTAGTAGCTCGTGGATGGGGCAAATGCTGTATAGTAGGTGCTAGCGACATAGAAATTAGTCTACAGAAAAAAGAAATGCATACTGCAGTGGGTATTTATAGAGAAGGCGATGTCATTTCTTTGAATGGTACTAAAGGACTAGTTTATGAAGGTCAGCTATCTACCATTAGCCCTGCAGAGAATCCTTATTTTATTAAATTTATGAAATTAGTTGATAAATATAGGGTACTGCGTGTACGTACTAATGCTGATACTCCCGATGATGCTAAAATAGCTCTCGATTTCGGTGCGGAAGGTATAGGACTTTTCAGAACAGAGCATATGTTTTATGGTAAAGGCGGTGAAAAACCTCTTTTTATATTACGTAAAATGATTATTAGCAATAATGAAACAGAAAGACGTAGAGCTTTGGATGAACTATTTCCTTTTGTGAAAGAAGATATCAAAAATACCCTGAAAGTAATGGATGGGTTACCAGTTACTATTCGTACTTTAGATCCTCCACTGCATGAATTTATTCCTAAAAATCTCGAAGCTCGTGAGCGATTAGCTAAAGAATTAAATATTACCATAGAAGAATTAAATAATAGAGCTGAGCAGTTACATGAAAATAACCCTATGATGGGACATCGTGGTGTTAGATTAGGAATTAGTTACCCAGAAATTACTGAAATGCAAGTGAGAGCAATTTTAGAGGCTGCTGCTGAATTAGTAAAAGAAGGTAAAAATCCTAAACCAGAAATAATGATCCCTGTTACTATCAATGAAAATGAACTAAAACATCAAAATGAGATTGTAAAAAAAGTCTATGAAGAAGTAAAAACTAAATATGAGCTCAATGAACTTCATTACGAATTTGGTACAATGATAGAAATACCTAGAGCTGCATTACGTGCTGATGAAATGGCTAAATATGCCGAATTCTTTAGTTTCGGTACTAATGATCTCACTCAATTAACTTTCGCTTTTTCTCGTGATGATACAGGATCTTTTTTACAAGATTATTTGGATAAAAAAATCCTTAAATTTGATCCTTTCCAAATCATCGATAGAGAGAGCGTAGGTGAGTTGATGAAAATAGCTGTAGAACGTGGTAAAGCTACTCGTCCTAATATACATTTGGGCATATGTGGAGAGCACGGTGGAGAACCATCATCAGTAGAATTTTGTCATATGCTTGGACTTACATATGTTAGCTGTAGCCCTTATCGTGTGCCTATTGCTAAGTTAGCTGCTGCTCAAGCTGCAGTGAAAGAATAAATAATTTTAAAATAAATAATGATAACCGGAGTTTACATAACTCTGGTTATCATTTGCTTTATAAATAATTGTAAAAAATAAATAATATGGGAAAATTGATAATGGCTGCATTCGGTGGTAATGCTCTGCTGAGAGGTGACCAAAAAGGTTACTATGATGAACAAATACAAAATGCTACTGATACTTGCGAAAATTTAATTCCAATTATCGAACGTGGGCATAATCTTGTGATCACACATGGTAATGGTCCTCAAGTGGGAAATGTACTTCTACAAAATGAAGCTGGTGAAAGTAAATATGGCATACCAGCCCTTCCAATGCATGTATGTGTAGCTGAAACTCAAGGACACATTGGCTACCTTATAGAACAAGCTTTAAAAAATGTGTTGCTAAAACATGGTATAGAAAAAAATATTATCAGTGTAGTTACTCAAGTGATTGTTGATAAAAATGATCCAGCTTTTGCTAATCCTACTAAACCAGTAGGCCCTTATTATTCTCAAGAAGAAGCTGATATTTTACAACATAAATTCAATTGGTCTTTCAAAGCAGATCCTCGCGGAAGAGGTTTTCGTAGAGTGGTTCCCAGTCCTAAACCAATAGAAATACTAAATTGGCCTATCATAGAGCAATTAGCTAGGGCTGGTAATATAGTGATAGCAGCTGGTGGTGGTGGTATACCAGTTATAAAAAATGATGAGGGATCTCTAATGGGTGTTGATGCTGTTATTGATAAAGATTTAGCTGCTGCTACTCTTGCCGTTAAAATAAATGCTGATGAATTTTTTATTCTCACTGATATTTCAAATGCTTATTTGAATTTTAATAAACCTAATCAAGTAAAACTAAAAAAAGTTACAGCTAAAGAAATGAAAAAGTATTTAGAAGAAGGACATTTCGCAGATGGTAGCATGGGACCAAAAATAAAAGCTGGCCTTTATTTTATAGATAATGGTGGTAATGATGTTTTAATAACTGATGCTAATAATCTAAAAAATCCAGATGCTGGCACAGTGATTTTAAAAGATTAATATTTTTTCTACCTTTTTCTTGCAATTTGCACAGAGAGTATTTCTGTGCCTACTACTATAATTATACCTGTTATAATTAAAAGTATTGATATCCAAAACTGAGTATCTATTTCTGGTAAAAAATATTGATATTTAATGATGTATGGTTTAAAATTAATTAATTGACCATTAGCATCTACTAATGCTCCAAATTTATTTTGTAATAATAATCCATGAGTGTAATCGATACTATATTTCCAAGGCCATATTAATGCTAATGATCCAATTACAAACCCAGATAGTAAACTTAATACTTGATTGTAATATTTTTTAAGTAATAAAGATATAAAATAAGAAACTATTATTAGTCCAAGTATAGAACCTATTAAAAAAGGTATTAAAATTCTAAGATTTAATGTAGTAACAGCATCCAGCATGATAAGTTTATAATTACCAAGTAATAATAATAAATATGAACCAGATATACCTGGCAATACCATCCCAGAAGTACCTATTATTCCACAAAATAAAATGTAGAATAAATTATCATTTTCATTAATAGGTTTCAAAAAAACCATTATCACAGGGATAGATATTCCGAATAATAATAGCAGCCAATCCCACAATTTCATTTTGTTTAATTTTTTAACAATTAGCCATGATGACCCAATTATTAAGCCAAAGAAAAATGCCCAAGTGTATATAGGATAATGAAGAAATAAATATTTTAAAAGAAAAGCAATAGTAAACAATGCTATAAGTATACCAGTGAAAACTTGTAATAAAAAATATAAATCTATATAATTAATCAGTTCTTTTATCTTGCCAGTAAATAATAATTTTATAGCAGTAAAATTCAAGTTTTTTAGAGAATTTATAAATCTCTCATAAATATTTGTTATAAGAGCTATAGTACCACCTGATACTCCTGGGATTACATTAGCCGCACCCATAGCTATGCCTTTTAAAATCAACATATAATCTATCATAAGGTAAAAAATATTTTTAGCAAAATTCACAAAAATTTTTGATATTTTAAAATAAAAATTTATAAGAATTCAAGGTATAAAATTCATATTTATATATATGATGTTTGATAAAATATTATAAAGAAAATAATAAATTATTTGTAAATTTGTAGGTATGGATTTAGAAGAATTTAATATATATAAACGTATTAGCGAAGGCGAAGGGCAACAATTAGATTTTAAATTTGCCATTACAGATAGTAAAAAAATTGCTAGATCTATGGCTGCTTTTGCAAATTCTGATGGTGGTATATTATTGATAGGTGTTAAAGATAACGGAAAAATAGTAGGTATCAAAACAGAAGAAGAATATTATATGATAGAGGTTGCCGCACTACTACATTGTAAACCTCCAGTCAATTATAAGGTACTAACTCACACGATAAACAATAAAGAAATATTAGAAGTTATCATATTTGCATCACCAGATGAATTAGTATATACATTAGATGAACATGAAAATAAGGCTGTTTATATAAGACATAAAGATAAAAATTGTGTAGCAAGTAATCTTTATATAGATGTATGGAATGCTAAACATAACAATGAAATAGTCAGTATAGAGGATGTAATAGATATTAAAGAAAAATTAAACAATTTTCCTAATAGAGATTCATTCACATTAAAAGAGATACAAAATTTTTTAAAAATAGATTACAATGAATGTTATGAACTATTATTTAAGTTAATAATATTAGGATTGGTAGATTTCACATATGATGACGAGGGAGAGAGGTATAAGTTTGTAAATTATTAAATAAAAGGGAATGTTATAATTAACATTTTTATGTTATAGTTTAAATATTTTGTAATTTAAATAAATTTATTAATTTTGTACAAATTTTATAATTATGAAAGAATTAATAGAAAACATTGATAAATACTTGGCTCTGCCAAAGGATCACAAGCGTGATTTTCTGGATGAGCTATATCAATATCTCGTCAATAACAATGCTACAGCTGTAGATTACCAAAAAGTAAAAATTCAATCTACCGCAGCCATATGTCCAGACTGCAGAAGCGAAAATGTCATAAAAGCGGGCAAAAGAAATGGTAGACAAGTTTATAAATGTAAAACCTGCGGTTATCAATTCCGTGAAACGGCTCGCACCTTTGTCTATCGCATGCGAAAATATCCATTAATGCTAGACTACATGAGATGTATGCTTGAGGGTAAAAGTCTGCGTGCATGTGCTGATGAGGTTGGTATTTGTCTGAAAACAAGCTTCGAATGGCGACACAAAATATTAGCTGCAATAAGAGCATTAGAAGGTGGTATAAACTTCTCTGGTATCGTGGAAGCTGATGAACTTCTAATGAACTATTCAGAAAAAGGTAGAAAGTTTAAAAGCAAAGAAGAATATCGACGAGCTAAAAAGAAAAAACATCCAAAGGTAGCAGTATTAGTAGTTACAGACAGAGAAGGCAATTTACTTTTTAAACAAGTTGGAGAGAAAAAAGTAAAAAATGAACAATTGAGAGAAGAGCTCAAAAATAGATTATCTGAAAACAATCTGATATGTGTAAAGCCCAAGAAAGAGTTTAAAAAAGCAGTTAAGAGTTTACAAAGTAAAAAAGTGATAGTAAACAAAAAGCAATTGAAACGAGGGATATATAGTGTAAAGATAGTAGAAAGCAAAATAAGTGATTTCAAAACGTGGTTAAGTAGATTTCATGGAGTAGCTACGAAGTACTTGCAAAGCTATTTGATGTGGTTTGTGATAATGAATAAATATTTAAAAGAGTTGATAGATCCTGACATTGGCAGATTACTAAACCTATCATCCCACGACAGATGGGCATGGGACAAGTATCAAGAGATAGTAAGTCAAAGATATTATTAACATACTGTAAAGTATAACAAAAAAAATGCTATTTATAATCACCTTCTTAACTATCATTAACCCCCCCTAAAATCTTCTCCATTCAACTATTATAAGGTAATTATTAATACACAATAAAATTATTGTAAAACTAAGGGTTAGTTTTTTATTATGTTGTTTTCAAAAAAACTTAGTTAATTTTGAAATTGAATTTTTTATTGAAAAATTGTGTTTTAGCTTATAAGATTATATTTTTTTAATCTAATTTTAATACAGATAAAAATGCACTTTGTGGAACCTCGATTTTGCCGATTTGTCTCATCCTTTTTTTACCTTCTTTTTGTTTTTCTAACAATTTTCTTTTTCTTGTTATATCACCACCATAGCATTTAGCAGTAACATCTTTTCTGTATGCCTTTATAGTTTCTCTAGCAATAATTTTTGCCCCTATAGAAGCTTGAATAGCAATATCGAATTGATGTCTTGGTATTAGAGTTTTCAACTTTTCACATATTCTCTTACCAAAATTATATGCATTATCTTTGTGAATTAGTGTAGAAAGGGCATCTACTTTTTCACCATTTAATAAAATATCTAATTTTACCAAATCAGTTTCTCTATAACCAATCTGGAAATAATCTAAAGAAGCATATCCCCTAGAGATACTTTTTAATTTATCATAAAAATCAAATAAAATTTCAACTAAAGGCATTTCAAAAGTTAGTTCTGCACGATCAGCAGTCAAATAGACTTGCCCTATAAAAATACCTCGTCTATCAATGCATAACTTAATAATACTACCTATGAATTCACTTTTTGTAATTATTTGTGCTTTAATAAAAGGTTCCTCTATTTTATCAATTCTAGATGGATCTGGCAAGCCTGATGGATTATGGACCTCTATTATTTCTCCTTTTGTAGTGTAAACTTTATAAGAAACATTAGGAACAGTAATAATGACATTAATGTTAAATTCTCTTTCTAGTCTTTCTTGTACTATCTCCATGTGTAGTAAACCTAGAAATCCACATCTAAATCCGTATCCTAGAGCATTGGATGTTTCTAAAGTAAATTCTAATGCAGGGTCATTTAGCTGCAGTCTTTCTAAAGAATCTCTTAAATTATCATATTCATCTGGAGATACTGGATATACACCAGCATATACCATTGGTTTTACTGGTTTAAAACCTTCTATAGCATTTGCACAAGGATTTTCCATATGTGTGATAGTATCACCTACTCTTACCTCTTTAGCAGATTTAATCCCAGTAATTACATAACCTACATCACCCGCTTTTAGCTCATTGCATGGCTCATAATTATAACCTAAATAACCAATTTCTTCTGCTAAATAGTTAGATTTATTAGAATAAAACATTATATGGTCATTTGTCCTTAATGTTCCATTAAAAATCCTAAAATAGGCTATCACGCCTCTATAACTATTAAAAATGCTATCAAAAATTAAAGCTTCTAGAGGTAAATCTGGATTCCCCAAAGGGGCTGGTATACGTTCAATAATAGCATGCAAAACATCATCTATCCCTATCCCATGTTTAGCACTTACTGATATTATCTCATCGCTATCACATCCAAGTAAATCTATTATTTGATCTTTTGTACCTTCTATATCTGCATTTGCCATGTCGATTTTATTAATTATAGGTATTATCGTAAGGTCATGGTCAATAGCTTGATATAGATTGCTAATAGTTTGAGCTTGTATGCCCTGAGTGGCGTCAATTACCAATAACGCTCCTTCACATGAGGCAATAGCTCTAGATACTTCATATGAAAAATCTACATGCCCAGGAGTATCTATTAGGTTCAGAATATATAATTCCCCATTATAATTATATTGCATTCTAATAGCATGGCTTTTAATTGTAATACCACGTTCTCTTTCTAAGTCCATATTATCTAGCACCTGATTCATCATTTTTCTCTCGTCTATTGTGTGTGTAGATTCTAATAATCTATCAGCTAATGTAGATTTACCATGATCTATATGTGCAATTATACAAAAATTTCTTTTTAAATCATCCATATTGCAAAATTACAAGAAAATTTTAAAATGATTTTACAGTACCATTCAATGCATATTATACATTAAAATCATAATAATTTATTAGTTAATAAATTATTAATAGAAAATGTAAACAAATCAATATTATTTATCAACTTTAGCTCTGCGAATTTCCCAAATAAAATAAGAAACTATTAATGCAAAAGCTATAAGAGAAAAAACTTCTGGCCATACATTCCCTTCTAACCAGAGCCATTTACCATTTACTAATTCTTTAAATACTGGTACTGTAAGGTCTAGACCAAAAAATAATAACAATGCACCAATTACACCAAATAGAGCTGCGCCAGCAATAAAACCACTTGCTAATAAGGTACCTCTTTGTTCACGAGCTTTAGCTAACTCTTTGTCTTTAGTTTTATTAGCAACGAAATGATTTATTAAACCACCAACTAATAGTGGAGTATTTAGACCTTGTGGAATAAACATACCTAGAGCAAAAGCAAGTGGAGAAATACCCAAAAAATTTATCAATAGTGCGATGATAGCACCTACTAGATATAAAACCCAAGGGATTTCAGCATTTTGTTGCATAAAAGGTTCTATGATAGATGCCATAGCATTTGCTTGTGGAGCTACTAATGGATTAGGATGTTCAGGTGTTTTCACAAAACCATATGCTTCATTTAAAACAAATATTACTATGCCAACTGTCGCAGCACTAATTAATATTCCTAAAAATTTAAAAGTCTCTTGTTTATGTGGTGATGAACCTACCCAATAACCAATTTTTAGATCTGTGATGAAACCTCCTGCTGTAGATAGTGCTGTACACACTATACCACCGACAAGCATAGCTACTACCATGCCTGTAGTGCCTTTTAATCCGACTTGTACCAATACTAATGACATTAAAATCAAAGTCATCATTGTCATGCCAGATACTGGATTAGTACCTACTATGGCTATAGCATTAGCTGCTACAGTAGTGAACAAAAAAGCTATGATAAGTAATGAAACTAACACTATTATTGCTTGCCACCAATTGAGATTTACACTTAATATAAAAAATAAAAATATTCCGAAAATCACTAATATTAATGCTAACAACCAAAATTTAGATGAAATGTCTTTGTCTGTACGTAGTATCTCTTGTTTAGTAGTTTTCTTTTTACTGAATAAAAGTCCAAAAGATTTTGCTACTACTGGTATAGAATTTATAATACCAATAATACCTGCCATAGCTATGGCTCCTATACCAATAGGTCTTACATATTCTAGGAATATCATTTCTGCACTTAGATTTTGCATGCCACCAATATATCCAATTAATGGCACAAAAACCCACCAGGATAGCAACGACCCCATGACTATTATCAATGAATATTTCAAGCCTACTAAATAACCAAAACTAAATACTAAAGCAGAAGAATTCATTTTAAAAACCAACTTTGTTTTATCAGCAATAGCTGCTCCCCATCCAAACATTCTAGAGGTGAATTCTTCTTGAAATAATCTCAGTGAATTAATCATGAAATCATATATCCCAGCGATAATACCACCTTTTAAAAGGATAGAAGATTGTTTAGACGCATTTGCTCCAGTAACTAATATTTCTGTAGTAGCTTTAGCCTCTGGGAAAGGTAATTTACCATGCATATCTTTTACAAAATATTTCCTAAATGGAATCAAGAAAAGAATGCCTAAAAAGCCCCCTAATAAAGAAGAGAAAAATATTGGCCAAAAATTAATAGCAATAGTGGGATATTTAGATTGTAAGATATATAAAGCTGGAATAGTAAATACTGCACCAGCGACAACAACTCCTGAGCTGGCTCCAATAGATTGAATAATAACATTTTGACTCAAAGGATCAGACTTTCTAGCAGCCAAAGTTGCACCTACAGCAATTATAGATATTGGAATAGCCGCTTCGAAAACTTGACCTATTTTTAAACCAGAATAAGCTGCTGCCGCAGAAAATATGACAGCCATCAAAAGACCCAATACTACAGACCATGTAGTTACTTCTTTATAATTTTTCTTTGGATTGAGAATGGGCTTATATTCTTCGCCTTCTTTGAGCTCTCTATAAGCATTTTCGGGTAAATTTAAATTTTCTTCTGACATATTATTAAAAAATTATGGGTTGCAATTTTAAAATAAACAATCAAATTTTAACGTCTTGAGAAAGTAAATAAGCATTAATAAAATCATCAATTTCACCATCTAAAACAGCATTTACATTAGATGTCTCGAGTCCAGTGCGATGATCTTTCACCATTTTATATGGATGTAAGATATAGCTCCTTATCTGACTTCCCCACTCGATTTTCTTTTTATTTTTTTCTAGTTTATCTATTTCCTCTTGTTTTTTTCTTAATTCTATTTCATAAAGACGAGATTTGAGCATTTGCAGGGCTTTTTCTCTATTTTGCTGTTGAGAGCGTGTTACTTGACATTCTACGACTATCCCCGTAGGAATATGACGCACACGTACTGCAGTTTCTACCTTATTTACATTTTGTCCACCTGGACCAGAACTTCTAAAAGTGTCCCATTCTAAATCTGCAGGATTGATATCAATATCTATCGTTTCATCTATTAATGGAAATGTAAAAACTGATGCAAAAGAAGTATGCCTTCTTTGATTGGAATCAAATGGAGATATACGTACTAGTCTATGAACACCATTTTCACTTTTTAGATAGCCATAAGCATAGTCTCCATCGATTTCTAAAGTACAAGATTTGATACCTGCTACATCACCTTCTTGCAAATCTAATTCTACAATTTTGAAATTATGCCTTTCTGCCCATCTGATATACATTCTCATAAGCATCTGTGCCCAATCTTGACTTTCAGTACCTCCAGCTCCACTATTTATAGTTATTATAGCACTATTTCTATCTGCTTCATCCTGCATCATCTTGTAAAATTCTAATTCATCTATTGCTTTTTTTACTAACTCATATTGTCTTTGATATTCTTCTTCCGATATTTCTTGGTTTTTAAAAAATTCATCATAAACAGAAAAATCTTCTAATTTTTTTTCTACAGAATCATATTTTTCTACAAAATTTTTTTTGCTACTAATTTCTTTTAATAGCTTTTCTGCTTCCTTAGGATTTTGCCAGAAATCGGAACCTTGTGTCCCAGTTTCTAATAAAATTATATCTTGTTTAATTTTATCAATGTCAAAGATACCTCCTCAGAGATACTAATCTCTCTTTTAGATTATCATACAATTCACTCATCTTTTTTTTAATTGCAAAAATATAAAAACTTATCAATTTTATAATTTATTTTATGACTATATTTTAAGTATTATTCGTGGCATCTTACATAATTTCTACAATTAATTTATGATTATTTTTATTTCGAATAAATCATATACTATTTTTGAAAAAATTAAAATCCATTAAAAAAATTTTTTGCAATTTTGCTAAAAAATTTATGAATAAAACCAAAAAGATACTGATAGCTGTAATTTTTATTGCTTCTATAGGTTTTTTATTTTGGGGAATTAATTTCCTAAAAGGATTGAAAGTCTTTTCTGATAATACTTTGGTATATGTAGATTATAATGAAGCATATGAACTCAACACTAATAGTCCTGTGTTATTAAATGGTCTTACTATTGGTAAAGTAAATAATATTCAATTTATACCTAATAGCTATAGAGTGAGGGTAGAATTATTAATAGATGAAAATTATAAGATACCTAAAGATTCTAAAGCATTCATATCTAGTGGTGCTTTGCTAGAAGGTAAGGTAATCAAAATAGTACCTGGGAATTCCGAAGAATATATAAAAGATAAAGATTTTTTAATTGGTGAAGTAGATCCAAGCATGACTGATGTGATCAGTGCAGAGCTCTTACCCTTAAAAGAAAAAATTATGTCTTTAGTTACTTCCATTGATAGCGTAGTTTCTATCATACAAAATATAGCTAATCCTGAAATGCAAAGAAATTTAACTCTCACAATAGAAAATATTAAAAATACTACAACAAATTTAAATAAATCTATGGCACATATCGAGAGTATTAGCCAAAATATCCAAGAAAATAATAAAAAAATAAATAATATTATTAGTAATATTAATGATATTTCAGACACAATTAAAAATAGTGATCTCAATTTAGTTATTAATAATCTCAATCAAGATATTATAGAATTACAAAAAATTATTAATTCAGTTAATGCACAAGCTGGCACCTTAGGTAAATTAATTTATAATGATAGCTTATATAATTATTTAAATAGTAGCTCTCAAAATTTAAATTTACTTCTAGAAGATTTACGAAAAAATCCTAAAAGGTATATAAACTTAAGTTTAATTTCCTTCGGTTCTAATTCTAAAGAGAATAAAAATAAATAAAATCCAAAAGTATTTAGATTTATACTAAAATCAATTTAATACAGTATTTTTATACAGAGGTAAATAACTACATTGCATTATCAAGCTTGTAATTTTTTTAGAAGGTTTAGAAATAATAAATAAGTGCAATTTTCTCAATTTTTTATTAAATTTTTTT
>Ga0209508_1001831_pt1 | contig 15413 bp, 20 predicted proteins | sample AD_UKC129_MetaG_FD_184427 | JGI IMG/M metagenome (GOLD analysis project Ga0209508, IMG submission 184427) | Active sludge microbial communities of municipal wastewater-treating anaerobic digesters from Canada - AD_UKC129_MetaG (SPAdes) (version 2) | ecosystem: Engineered > Bioreactor > Anaerobic... | reverse complement strand
CATTCTTGCCTACCCGCTCTGCCTTTGCTATTCTGCTATCACGCCAACGCTCAAGATTTCTGATAACGTCCTCTACTCCCTTAACTGTCATTCTACTTCACCAACTTTAAGTCTAACTGGTATCCATTCAAGTCTGTACCTACCATAATGGGTCTACCGTTCGTTACTTCAAGCGTACCTATATTATCAATCACTATTGTGTCTGTGACATTGGCTCCCCACTTTACATCAGCAGTGCTTGGTGCGAGTGCACCCCATTCGGATTCGTCCTCGCTACCAGCGTCTTCACGCATAAACTTAGGATTCTTCTTTTTCGGATAAACTAACCATGTCTGGGGCTTGGTCCGGGTTTCTTTTTTCTTCCTAGCACCTTCATGCTCTATGTACTCGACTCTTTCAACAACCAGTGAAGTGGGATTCAGACTTATGGCATAGTCAATCGCAAACTTTTGCATTGCACTTATCATAAGTCCTTCACCCCCTAGTCTTCACTATAAGTTCTAAAGTTACAATTGGGTCATTGTCATAAACTTCTTCTATACGCAGTGACCCAACCGTAACATCAAGTTCTTTAATACTGTCTAATGCCTCTCGTATCAGTTTACTGTAATTCAATTCAACGTGAGTCAGTACAGTGCTTTTTTCTGTTCCTTCTATGTCTACAGGTTCTGGTTTTGGTATCTTCATACCTTTTGGTAACGTATCAAAATCCATCATCCTACAATCACCGCCCCCTCACCTGTACTGATGCCAAGTTTCTTAATTGCCTCTTCTCTTAGCGAGTTCGCTTGCTGGAGTAACTGAGTCGCACTAAACGAAACATTACCTATACCAATCGGTACACTCGTTATACCACCGCCCACCGAGGTGGCTAACATTCGTAGGCTCTCAGCCAGTGCCAGTGTCTCAATCGGCTGAAGTAAACTTGGCGGTACTTCTTCAAGGGTTCTCTTGTAAGCTATTTTCATTACCATCTTGCTATCGGACAATGGTGTTGGCATAATCAGTACCTTACCTGTGTCCGGATTGTATTCCCAGTCATAGCTGAATCTGCTACTTAACTGCTCCCACTTCTGTGCCACGATAACCGCCAGCGAGTGGCTATGGAACGTACTTAGGTCTCCGTCGCCTATATTCGCAAACTCTTGAAACCAAGCGGAGTCTCCGTCATAGCCAGACACCTCTGGGAATACAACATCAAGTACATTGTACGTTCCTTCCGGTACTGAATATTCAGACTTACCGGAAACCATCGTAACTACCTCATAGCCGACCTTTGGTCTTATCCTAGCCAAGTCATCAAGAGCAGAGTCAATAGCGTACTGCAACATGCTTTCTGACATCCCCGCACCCGAACTGCCGAGTAATGCCGTCAGCTTTGCTTGTAATTCATTTGCAGTCACTATGACACCCCCTACCCTACTTGCTTGTTTTCTTTTCTTCAACTGGTGCAAGTACACTAGCGAATTTTCTTCCCCAAGCTTCATCAAGAATGATTGTTCCACCCGGAACTACTTCTTTCTTGTCACCTGTCTCATCGTAGATTACCTGTAACCTAGTCGTAATGTTCTTGAATCTCTTCCTTGCGTTAGCCATCTTTCTTACCTCCTCAAATTTGTCCTGTTCAATTAAACAATAGCTTATACTAGCGCTGCTTTCTTCCAGTTGCTTACAGTTGCAGTGCAATCATCCACTGCTACATATACATATCTTTTATAAAAGGGGCAGGGCATCAACCCTGCCCCCAGCTACTACTGAGAAATCGTTACTGTGGCGTACAGGTCAGGCATCAACGCTTTTCTAGCATATCTGCTCATCACTGAACGAACTGCCTGCATAGTGTTCGGGTCAGTGAATACTGGGCTTGTGTACAGCGGCACATAAGGTGCGTATACATAACCAGTTTCAAATATGCTTGTACCTCTGCGACCTAACAGAATTTTGCCAGGCGGTGCCATCGGGTCTTTGTAAACAGTGAATCTGTTCTTGATAACACCGAATTTCTCAAGTCCCATACCAGCCTGTCCAGCCCAATCTCTCTGCACTTCTGAGAATCCGTCAAGCTTCTCAAGTCTTGCACAAGTGTCCGGGTCAGCTACAATCCAAGTAGCATTTCTGAACCTTCTCTTGTAAATCAAGTTGTTCGCATCAATGATTGCTTCCCACAGAGTCATCTTATACTCTCTGTCAGAACCCTTGTAATTCGCAGGTGCTGTTGCCGACCAGTTTACGTTACCAGCTGATGCTATGTTGTACAGGTCGTTAACAATCTGTCTGTCGATTTCCCTCCTGATTTCGTCGCCAAGAATTGCAAGCATTTCAGTCTCAGCGTTAACTCCGTGGTACGCAAGCATATCCTGCTGTGCTTCAAGAGTCCACTTAGCTTTCAATTTCTTGGTTTCGGCAACAACAGAGGTACTTGTCATATTGAAGTCAATCTCCGGAATGTTGTCTCCACCTTCAGTGGGCGTAGTCAAGCTGTAATCAACAGTAACTACCGCACCGTTAGCGGGAGCCACAGCGAGTGTGAATGATGTACTAGTTGCCGTATCAGTCTGTGTAAAGGCCACCGCCACACCATCTACATAAACTGTAGCGGAGTTAGCGCGTACAGGAAGCAAGTGTGCATCACTTACTACAAATTCTGTCTTGGTTCCATTACCTTCACCAAGCACAAGACCTCTTACTAATCCACCCGCATAGTACGGATTGAAGTTTGCCGTACCGTCTTGCCGAATACCACCGATAACGCCTCCGGCAGTGGTTCCCCTAATGCTTGTGCCATATGTGAAGTCCAGATAGAATACCATAGCTGTCGGCATAGACATGGGCTGTACGGAAACCAATTCATTTGCAATCAAATTCGGGAATACCCTTCTAATCAGCGGGAATCCGTAAGTCGTGAACGCTTTCACGTTGCTTGTATCAGAAGCTTCGGTCATTGCCCACCTTTCAGCGTTCTCAAGCAGGGTCTCCAAGGCAAGTCTCTTGTGGTCATCCAGTCCCTCAGTCAAATGTGCCCATTTCTCTCTCCTTGCTTTGTTCTCCACAAGGAACGACGGAACCAGTGCGCTCTCATACATTTTATTCATTCTTATTTACCTCCTTCTGTCAGCCCAGCGAGTCTACGCTGTCTCTTTATTTCCTCAGAAAACATTTCTTCATTAGCATCTTCGTCCTTAACTTTACCAACACCAGTCGGAACACTAGTGCTCTCAACTAACGATGCAATGAATGCTTCTTCAGATTCAAAGCACTTCTGTACTTCGCCTTCAGTCTTACACGCCGCCAGCTTTTGTCTAAGTGCCTTCTCAAATCTGTGTCCCTTTACCAGTGCGTCGATTTTTTCAGCTACCTTCTTGGCATTTTCCTGCTCTTCCAGTAGCTTCTCTGCCTGTGCTTTTTCTTCCTTCAAGGTCTCAACTACTGCATTCAAGGTGTCAATCTGTGCTTGCAATGACTCGTTCTGTGCTTGCAATGACTCGTTTGCTTTCACCAGTTCGGCATCAAGCTCCTCCTTAGGCTTTGCTTCTGGAATCATAGGCTTAACAGCATTGACTACCGCCTCAACGATAGCCTTCAACTGAACTACCTCTTCAGATTCCATTACTTCTTTCCTTGCCTCAGCCAGCAATTCTTCTTTCTTTTCCTCTATAGCTTGAGAAACCTTCAACTCAAAGTCTTTTTCAAGACTCTCCTGTATTTCCTGCTTAACTTGCTCCTTAACGCTTTCCACAACCTTAGCATACAGTTCTGGATAGTCGTTCTGGAGCCTTTCCATAGTCAATTCCATTCTCTTACCTCCTTCTTTGGATTCGAAGTTCGCCACTTTGCCAAACTCGTTGGACGCTTCCAGTACACAGTCGATGCCTTTCAGCTCGTAGTCTGGCTGAACTTCATAAATGGTACCATCTGGTCCATCTATAGGACGAACTGAACCATTACCTCTTGTTGAGATGCCGACCCCCACTCCACTACGAAGCAACAATGCGAGGTGTTCTCCAGCCTTGGTTGCAAGAACCTCACCTTCGAAGAGCATATCGTCACCTTGCATGTACAGCTTGGTGAACTTTATTGCTGTTCTTCCTAAGCTTCCGTAATCTTCCGGATGGTCAACCTCTCCCAGTAGCCTACCTTGCTTGATGGCGGCTTGTGCTTTCTCTGTGGCTTTCGCCAGTACTGATGTCGGGTACAATCTCTTGTTCTTGTTGACGACACCACCTCTACTTGCTGTACCTCTTATGGTTAACAGCTTGTAGGGCGATTCGCCCTTGGCGGCACTTCCTACCTCTTCCTCTGTCAGAATCTGAATGTCTTCAAACAAAGGCTCTTCAAACAATTCTCTGCCTCTACCCTTGGGCATTATCAAATCTCACCTCTTTTCCTTGCTTCTTTAATGTAATCGAGTACTACTGTTCCAATAGCATGCCAAATGTACACCTCTCTGCTGAATGGGTCTAACCAATTTGGCAAACTTTTACTTGCTTTCTCAAACTTGTCCAGTGCGATACTAGTTTCTTTTACTCGGTGGGCTGGCGGTACTTTCTCTTCCAATATTCTTAACGTAGCTAATGCTGATACCATCTCATCAAGCTTATTCCAGTCCAGTACTTTCACAGATTCTAAATCAAGGTCGTCCAAGTCCGGTTCCAGGTCCGGTTCCAAGTCAGCAACTTTTACTTTTGCCTTGTCACCGCCCTTTGCTGTCTGTTGGATTGCCTTGGCTATAGCTAAAACTCCAAGTGCTTTTGCCACTGATTTCGATGCTGGCTTTACGTCTAAAGGGATACTGGTCGGCCTATCGTACCTAATCCGTAGATGGCAGTTACATCTACTCAAACACATTGTACCTCCCGCTCTTGGTGTAGTCGGTAACGTGTCTGGCGTGTAGGGACTGTTCAACGCTAAATCAATACAGTCTCCACAGTTCTCAGCTGGTGACAATTCCCAGTAAATCTTTGTCCCTTCATTCGGGTATCCATCTACTCTTCCCGCATCAAAGGTCGAGTCGATTGAATCTATATACATAGAGGCTCTATCGTCATAAGACATGGAACCCTTACCCGCAATTATATCGTCTGCAAACTTATCCAGAAACTTGTACTCAGCCGACCGTGCTCTCTTTAACCATGCTAAGTCTTCACTTGGCAACTTTACAAAATCTAAACCAGACGCATCTGTTCCTAATCTATAGGCTTTCTCATAACCAGCCTTGAACAATACCCTTGACCGTGCTATGAACTGGTTCTTTGTAATCTTACCATCGGCAAGTTGCCTTGTCAATCTTTGGAAGTCTTTTCGCATCTCTTCTCTGTATCTAATCCATGCTTTCTTTGCTTTGTCATATGCCAGTTTGTCTGCCCCGGGCTTTAGCGCCTGCAAGTACGTAGCTATGATGTTCTTCTCATCTGATGTCTTTCTCCGGCTACCTATACTTTTCGCGTTCACTCTCTTGTGCAATGGGTCAAACCTTCTCTTGTTATCCAAAGCCTTCTTTACTTTGTCGGGGTCAAGCCCATCCACGTAGGCTTCGTCCATCTGTTCCGGTGCTTGCACCTCATACCAATGTTCTCCTACCTTTATATACAAGGTCTCACCTACGCTCCTTTTCTAAGTTTCTTGCCAGTCTTATGCTCGTATTCCCACTGAACCAACTCTTCCAGTGCGGATAATTCTTCCCTCAGCTTGTACCGTAAAATTCTCAACTCTCTGGGCGACAATGTTTCTAACTGTTCCTCATCTGTATCTACTACTTCAGTATCGTCCGGCTCTGGTATTTCAGCCTGTGCATATGCCAAGCCTTCTTCGTCACCTAACGCATTCTTGATTTCTTCAATCTCTTCCTCTGTCATATCTAACAGATTCTTGTAAATCCACTCGGCGCTGATACCGAGACTGTTCTTATATATAGCCGCAACTTCAGCTTTAATCTTTTCAAGTTCCCACTGCCTCAATTCGTCCACTGTGGACATTATCGGTAACTTCAGCGTATACGGATTCTCTTTTGGGTCTATCCCTCTGGTAACAAGTACGAAATCAAACAGGTCACGTAACCCACTAATCAGTGCTTGCTGTACTCTTCGGACTGTCTTTGCAAACTGGACATCCAGTTCAGTGATAACCGCTCTTGCGTGTGTCTCCCCTTCGAACCCCATCCAAGCCTTTGGCACTTTCAAACCAGCGAACAGTTTCTTACTGAAGTATTCCACGTCTTCTAACTGCCCAAGATTACTTGCACCTTCCAGTACTTTTACGTCAGAGCCATTACCGTCTCTTCTGGCTAGGAATATGTCCTCTTCTACTGATAACGGATTGTACTTGAGGTTCAGCTGCCCAGTCTGTGGGTCAATGGTTCTCTTCTTACGCATATTGTTCTTGACTTTACGCAGGTACTCAACTGTAGCCTCGCCCGGCTCAATTCCGCTTACGTCAATCATAAAGGCGAATCTTTGCTGTGCTCTTGTTAGTCTTGCAATAACCAAGCTGTCCTCTATCATAGACAACTGCTTGAACACTTTCCTTATCGGATATAACACGGAACCATCTACACCATAAGTACTGGACCTATCTCTCGTCATCTTGAAGTGAATTACTTGCCACTTCTCGAACTCTGCTACCGTAGTACCGTTTTCGTCCACTTGCTGATACGGAGTCTTGGGGTCCAGTCTACCCCACTTGTCTTCTATTACCCTCATCTCTCCCGGTGGCAAATGCTTGAGTCTATGAACCTCCAAGTCCGGATACACCACCAGCTCCTCGAAACAGTCTCCATACTTAACAAGCTGTCTTGCTATAGACCATAACTCAAAGTCTAATTTCAGCCTATCCTTTACCTCGTTCAATATCTCTACTACGGTTTCCGATTCAGAAATTACTTCAATGACCTCATTCGTATCACGGTCTCCGCTTGTGGCATTGTCAGCGTAAATGTCTAGAGCCGAAGCGACTTCTACGGATTCGGTGTCCATACGCTCATATTCTTTATACTTTAACTTTCTCTTATTTTCAACTGAGGTCTCATCCAAGTACCATGCGTAGGCAGTTCCACGGTCTATACTATCATCAAAACTAAGTCTGGTTTCAATAGCTGAATCCGTATCTGGTACCGCTACTCCGTAGGAGCTACGCTGGAACAAGTCAGATACTCGTTGAATTATGCTCTCAAACAAACCTTTTCGCTTCTCCATAGTTCGCTCCTCTCCTCTTTCTTATACTATGTCAAACTGGGTAACTTCTCCACACTTATATCAAATTTTCGAATATATCGTTGTCTTGGTCAATAACTATGGGGTCCACTACTGTACGGTAACCCCCGGACAACTCGCCCAAGGAAGGCGGCGGTACTGGTGCTTTCATACCTTCAGTAACGCATAAATAACAAACACCTGCCACTGCATCGGCTACGTCTTTACTACCATTTGCAGGGTGGTCTACCTTGTTCTTTTTCTCATTTTTCTCTAGCCTTATCGTTTCTTGGAACAGCGGCTCGTAATAATACGTAATCAAACGGTCTTCATACAAGGCTTCCTTATACGAATTGTACACCTGCGGATTCGTGTCTGCTGAAACATGCCCTGACTCAATACCTGTCCTTGCGAACTGCTGCATACTATCCTTGGACTGAAACGAGTCAAAGGTCACTTTCCTTATCGGGTATCCGTACGACCGCAACTCATATATCAGACTCCTTACGTCAGCAAGTTGAATCTCCCCGCCTTTTGGTGGATTAATCTTCAGCATGAACTCTATGACTATTACTGGCATCCTTACCGAAAACTCTTCCCCTTCCTCATTCCTACGTGTCACATCCTTAAAGCCGTCAACGTAACCCATGGCTATACCAGTGCTGTCGCTAGAGAACGACAAGTCGACGTGCACAAACCTTGGCTTACTCTTTAACCTTGCCAGTTCAGCTTCCAACTTAGCCTTTTCTGCTCCCGTTGCCTTCTCGATGTCCTTACGCAGTTTCGGAATCCTAAGCTTATCCACTAAAAACGTGGCACCATCTTGCAGTGTAGTCTCTGTCTGCGAAAACGGATGCTCGATACCATACTCTGCACCACGACTTAATGCTTCCACTACTTTATGCCTGTATCGAATGAACGGTCTAATTGTCAGCGTAGGTCTTCCGGCAAGGTCTCTTATGGCTTCATCAATATCACCCTCAAAATCCCTCCTAAACTCTACTGGAATATCCAGCAATGGCAGGCCCTTCTCCTTGGCTATACGTATATCTTCCTCTGTTTCCAGTATTCGTGGAGCCTCAGCCCCGTCCCCCAATGAAATCCAAAAGCGTTTCCCGCTCCACCGGTCCGCTGGTAAGGTATCCCACTGAGCATACCTACGTTTGAACACCAACGGGTCATCAGCCGACTCAGCCAATCTTCTTTCCGTAAAGTCCTCCGGATACCTACTGGACGAAATCTGTAACAGAATCCCCGGCAGTTTCCCTCTCTTCATAAAACGTGACTTCATACGTCTTATCAATGCCTTGTACAGACTGTCCGCTTGGTCATAGCGCCCACCAGATGCCACTGACTTGCTGTTCTCTACTACGGACATAAAGTTGACCTCATCCATTACAGCACCAAATACGTTGTAACCAATAACCCCGCTTGACCCTGCAACAGCTGGGAACACCCATACATTATTCGGGAACCTTAGTTCGTTAGTCTTCCAAGCATCATATGGAAACTCTTTCATAAAATACGGACTCGTGTGCAACTTATTCTTGATACCTTGGAACACGACCTTCCTTGCGTTGTCCAGTGTAACCCCTACATTCAGCAATACAATAACGGAGCCCTTCATCAGTCCGTAGACTCTCTGTGGGTCCCTCAAGCAACTAATCTCATAGAGCATCCTACACATTGCTATCTCAGCAAACGTTGACTTACCCCCGTTACATTCATATCAGCTCGCTACTTCTGATACCGTTCTCAGGCTTTCGCCATGAACTGCTACATGTCACCATGCAGACTAGACTATATCTTATACTCTTTCGAGTACCGCACCGCTTCAGCCACCAATCGCTTGTGGCTTACTCCCTCTCGGGATAGTCGTTACACCTTCTACTTGAACTTAAACTTGAAACCTCCGGCTGATTTCCGCCTTCCTATACATACATCTCGTATCCTAGAACCCCTACATACTCCTGTTGCTTTTGCACATTGTTCTAAACTAGGATACTCTGCAATGAACTTACCGTCCATTGTGTACTGTATTACTGGAATGCTTCTTAATCCTAAAGGTCTCAGTCCTAAAGCAAGGGCATGGTCGTGATTCTCCTGATTCGTTACCCACTCAAGATTTGACAATGCATTGTTCAACTTGTTCCCATCTTTGTGGTTCACCTGCATGTACTCCATACGGTCTACAGGTCTAAACGTTTCTAGTACTAATCTGTGTACCTGCTTATTCGTCTTCTTGCTATTCTTGGACAGATACACTTTCAAATACCCTTTCTTTGTTTTGTCTGGTACTAGTTCACGACCTTTGTACGACAAAGTGCCTCCACCTTTACGTTTCACTGTTCGGTCTACACTCCTAACCCTTCCATCATCAGACACTTCGTAGTAACCTTCAAAACCCTTTATGCTTTTCCACATAACTCCCACCTCTGTTAGAATTTTGTATATTTTAATTCTATCAGAGTGGTGTGGGTGTGTCAAGTAGCTTGGCTCGGTATTGTCTCTTTCGAGAGTTCCACCGAATTCGATGCGTTTGCTATGGCTATCACTAGCCATAGGGGCTATATTACTAACCCAATTGCTCCCGTCAGTATTGCCTCTATGTAGCCCCCTTCGAATAACTCTTCCAAGTCATCCAGTAGTCTCGGGAACACTTGTCCTCGCAAACCCAAATAGTACGGGTCCTCTACGAACTGTCTCACCCCTACTGGAACATGTCTGTACGTATACCCCATCAAATCTTGTAGTACGTCTAACTCATTTCCTCTATTTTCTTTCAGTACCTGCTTCATAAGTTCAATATCGTCACTGGAGAAACCTTTCGTAAGTTCGTCCAGTAAACCCACTATTTCTCGGTTCTCAAATATACTCATATGACATCCCCCAACTAGTCTTGTCTATTTCCTCCGAACCAGTATCTCGGCTTCTCCTGTGGTCTGGTAACTACCAAGTGTGTCCTTCGGCTTTATCCGGATGGACTGTACATTCCCGCCGAAACTTTGGGCTACCTTCTTACTGAACGAGTAAGATATAAACACATCATTCTTCGTGTACGAGGTATTCCCACCACGGTACACCGTGAACGTACCGTTTATGAAGTCATCAAACGAGATGTTCCGACCCGTCACGTCCATGTAATTCCGGTGGGCTATGTTCAATCCGGCATTACGTAGTGCGGGGTTACTTATGATTGCTGCTTCAATCTCCGGCTTGTAGTCGCTATCTGCATTACGAAACCAACCCGACAGTGCAGAGGGACGAATCCCGTTCCGGACCTCCGCTACCGCAGCTTCCAATGAGATTGGGGCGTACTTCGCACTGTTCTTGTACTTGGCATCCTTATAGAACTGCTCCGCCTCGGCACGTCCGTAGCCCATTGCCTTCAGAGCACGGACTGTCTCGGCATTTCGTGAAAAGTCAGCGAATGTTTTAGAGTCTACAGCCCTCTGAGCTAACCACGCCCGAATGCTTCTGCTGCCGCCACCCCGTGATGTACCTCTACCACCCATAACTATCACTCCTTACTTCTTCTTCGTATATCTCACTCCTTCGGCACTAGCGGAAAGACTATCCTCAACACGCCATTCTCCCTTATTTTCGAATACAGCTCCTCTTCATCCGAACAAAGCGTACTCGCATGCGTTACCATGTCTGACAAAACAACGAACGGCTCATGTATCTGGCTCTCGTCAATGTTCCACTGTTCCAAAACCAATGCCTTAACATCCGAAGCAGTCATACCCTCCCGTACTTTAACGTCAAGCGTACCACTTAGCGTCACTACAGCCTGTACTACCTTATCACTCATGCATTTCCCTCCTGTTCATTTACTCTAAAACGTTCCGGACTACCCGATTCTATCTATCCCGACAAAATCTTTGCCTTTCCGAACTATTTATTCCTCCTCATGCTTCTCTATTACGGGTTCTTTTTTCTTAGTCACAATATCTCGCATCGTCTTCCAGTAGCTGGGATACCAGCGGGTCTCAGCATAATCTTCAATTGTAAGCGGAGCCTTTTCGCCATACACCAAGATGGTCTTTGGCTCAATCTGTTTGACCATTTCTTCAAACCCAGCAATGAACAGTTTCTTGACTTCGGGGTCTCGGTTCACACCAACCGTAGAAATTGCAACGTTGCTTCCTTTCTCAATCCCTAGGAAGCAGAACTTGTACGACTCTTTCGTGCTCCAAGTCACAGACGGAATAACCTTAATGCCTCTGCTCTGCCAAAAGGCACCCATCCACCGATTCCGATACGTGTTCCATAACTGTGCTACCAGCGGGTAATCCGTGTACAGGCTGAAATCTGGGGTCAATGCATTGCCCGTGCGTTGTACCAAAGAGAAGGTCTGCTCGGGTCGTGTCCAAATGTGTTCAAAGTGGTAGTCATCTACAAAGAAATGCACAGCCCCTTTTTTCATTTCTTCTTCGGTCTTGTTGTACTGTACTCTCTGCTTCACGGGCAGTAACCATTCTGGTACGAACTGGTCGTTCTTCAAATCTGGAATACCATACTCGTTGGAGCTTTCAAAAATTTGGCTCATATGCAACTTATCGACATTCCCCGGCATCTTCTTCCACTTATGTGCTGTCCTCATTTCCTATGCCTCCTTTTCCACCCATAACTACTTACCACCTTTCTTCAGTTTCTTTGGCTTTGGAGACGAACTGACGTACACATCTCCAACGAACTTATTCGCATCTTTCTTATTCGCATCTTTCGTTGCTGTCTTTTTTGCCACTTCCTACACCTCCTACACTTCTTTCACTGTGACAACATAAATATCCCTGCTCTTTTTGGCAGTAACGGTCTGGGTGGTCTTCTGGATTCTTTGTATTTTGAATCGTGCTTTGCTAGACATCAACACTTCACCCTCACCACGTCTGGCAAAGCCATCTATGGACACCCCATTCTTTACTGATTTCGTGGCAGTTACAAATACAATACCCGAGTTCGTGGTTCCACCAATAAACTTATTGGCAACCTCTCTTGAATCTGTCCATGAACTGAGTCCACCCATACTTATGGTCTGCCCGTTACTGAAAGCTTTCTGCACTTTGTCTAGCTGGTCTATTGACGTTCCACGATACAGATACCCGCCATTCCACTTGGGTGCAGCATCAATGTATCGGTCTAATATCCTAGCATGTTCCGCAGTCATACTCCAAGCATCCGGATGTTCTTCTCCACGCTGTATTGCCCGGATTGCACGGTACCCACCACCAGACCAGTCTACAATAGCTTCCTGCACATCTTCAGGGCTTATATCTGTTACCTTTGCCCTTTTCAAATCAGCATCTAACTGGTTGTACATTGCAACCCAGTCCCCACCGAAGTCTTGGTGACCCCTTCCGCCTATGCTTCCACTGGAGCTGGTTCCTCTGCCACCCATTTTCTTATCCCTCCTACCTTGCATAACCATACAATTTTACTGCATACATATGCATTACCCCCGGCAAATTTCGAGACCCGTTGCATAATTATGCAAGCTCTTCTTCCTCTGGCTCGTCTTCTTCCGCCTCTTGCACTACTTTAGCTGTACTTTCCACAACTTTCGACATCACGGACAGAATCTTTCCAGCCAACAAACCCATCTTCGCCTTGGTCTGTTCGTCCATATCTTCACTCAACAGATTAGCTACACCAAAGCCCCCTGTCACCTCAAGCTGTTCTGGTGCCTTTTTCATAATACCGAGTTCCATCTTCTTTTGCATCATGCTATTCAATAGGTCTGCGGCAATTTTAATCTCGCCTCCTGTGCTACTGAACAACTTGTTAATCTTGACTTCGGTCTCTGCATCTATACTGATACGCCTCAGCTGTAGCAGATACAGTTTCTCCAACTCTTCAATCTCGTTCACACCCCGTGCCATCTTCTCTATAGCCTTCTGAATATAGATTGGCGGTTCCTTTACTATCTCTGCTGGCGGCAAGCTTGCCTTGTACCTGTACAACTTCCTTACTAAACTTTCCCGCTTTATGTCCGTCTGTTGGAACATATCCTCTTGCAACCAACGCCCAATCTCTTCCAAAGCTATGCCAGCCTTGACCTTCTTATCAAACTCATCAAAACATGGCATAGCCTTCAAATCCTTGAAAGCGTGGCTCTTAGCCTTTTCCTTTGCCAAATGTATCAACCTCCGATTGTCCTGTACTATTTAACACTTTCTTATTCAATAACCCTTACATTCTTATACTATTCAAACGTAGTAACTTACAATACAAATACTTAATACCTCTGTCATGGGACGGGGACCAGCCATGACAAAACAGTAGATACTGACAACTTATTTCTACTCTCTACTGTCAATACTACTGCTTTATCTTCATCTTATTACTCTTCTTTTACTCTTCGCTCCGCTCTCCCGCCGCTTTTTCTGACAAGCTATGACAGCTTATCTATTAAATCGGCTATGTAGGCTTCATCAATTTCAATCTCTAACTTCACTTTCCTCAACCTCACTTTCCAACCCAAATTCCTTCATCTTCCTTTTTGTTGCCTCCATGACCTCTTTAGCGTCAAACATTACATATATCCCTCTACCCGGGATTTCTGATACAATTTCACCTTCCGGCCCTCCCGGCCATAGCCGTCTTGTGTTTCGTTTGCCCCATTTTCCCGGCAAGAGAAAGCCTACGTTAGGACTGCCTAGCATTAGCTGTCGTTCGCAACATTGGATTAGTTCTTGTGGTGTCATCCTCCTCGACCTCGCTTTCTTATGCTTTCATATATCATTCATACCTGAACCAATCTGTGAAACGCCAGGTTATCTTTCTCTCTTCCTCGACCTCACTTCCCCTCTGTTTTCTTTTTTTCCAGTCATCCATGCAGGCTTCTATTATTCCATAGCTCGCACAGTAGTTAGCGCATGGACAACCTTCACAACACTCTGCCGTGTGTTCGACCTCGCTTTCTTCCTCGTCTACATATCCGGCACTTTCCCTCAACAGTGCCGCAAATTCGCATCCTTCTTCGTGCCCCTCTTCCTCTCTGTTGTAGCAAATAGGGCAACGCACTCCAACTGCCATGCCATACCCCATCCACTCCAACCGTTCCAACACGAGTCTCTGCTTTTCTGCGAGTTCTCTGTATGCCAGTGCAGTTCGGGCAAGTTCCTCAATGCAATCATCCATACCGTCATATTCTATACTCCATGCCCTGCACTGCATACAAGCTTCCTTGCTTTTGCACCTCGTCGCGTCCTCCAACTGCCTTTTCGTCATTTCAACCCCTCACTCTCCTCCGGTTCTGCTGATTTTTTCAAACTCATAAACCCATACCCACGGGTTTCTGTCCCACCCAAGGCCGCGTTTGGCGTTTAGATGCTCCCACAATGCGATAAACTCATCCCTTGCAGTTAACGTGCCAATGTTTTTCCATCCATCATTTAGTATCTTTGTACTACACCCTTCTGCCCTTGCATCCTCTTCCGTAATTTCCTGCAGCCGCTCAACCCTGACATTGGTAACTCTTAAAAAGATTCTTGCGGCTTCACGGGGCATGAATATTGACGGACGCCATCTTGTTGGTCCTTTACCTGGTTCCCAATGATATTGGCCGTCAGAATCTGTTTCAAGTCCGGCTTTCACAGCATCGTCGGTAGATTGAATCCAGTATTGTTCAAATAACTCTGGATTCTTTATTTCTATCCATTCCCGCCTTGCAAAACCGTCAGCCTTATAATCAACTGCAATACAACCGGTATTTTCGTTCCATGCACCAACACGCCACGTTTCCCGTACCCAGAGAATGTCGCCGGGTTGGTACTTAGGTTTAATCTCAAACCCGCCGATAACATCATCACCATGCCAGTTGAATTTACATATCTTGCCGTCGAACAAGACCTCATCAGGCTCCCTTACATTGCGTAACACTGGAGCTTTTATAACCCTTCTCGTCTGCGTTTTGCGCCCGTCAAGGATTGCCTGTACCATCGGCGTGGAAAATATAATTGGCTTCATTTCAACACCTCCACCAGTAACCCTGTTCATCGGCTCGGGGCCAATGGGTTCACAATGCTATGCCCATAATCGAATCGTAAAGCTCCTTTGTCCTCTCGCCGCTATTAAATCTATCCCTAAGCGGTCTGATTATATGGGTAAGAACAAAATATCCCACAGACCCAATTTCTGTATAGGCTTCCTCTGCTTCCTTGAGATGTTCTTCTGCTATTTCCCAATCAAGCACTTTCATGTTCCCCCCCCCCCCCCCCCCCCCCC
>Ga0209508_1001829_pt1 | contig 15428 bp, 12 predicted proteins | sample AD_UKC129_MetaG_FD_184427 | JGI IMG/M metagenome (GOLD analysis project Ga0209508, IMG submission 184427) | Active sludge microbial communities of municipal wastewater-treating anaerobic digesters from Canada - AD_UKC129_MetaG (SPAdes) (version 2) | ecosystem: Engineered > Bioreactor > Anaerobic... | reverse complement strand
TACAGAATGCCCACCCATGAATCACCTGATGCAGACCACGTTGAGCACATAAAAGCCTTGTTTGAAAACAGCGGCTTTACTGTAAAAGTGGGCGGGTAAATAAAAATCTTGGCGGAAAATCAGCCTAACTGTTTCAGTTAGTAGTAATAGACCCTGACTTCATGGAGTACGGGTGTGGTGGAAGTATCAGATGTGCTTAACGTAGCACGCCATTGTTTGTACCTGCCAGAAGGCAGATCAACTGACGCACGGTATGAGTTATTTGAGACAGCTTCAGCTTCTACTGAAGTCCAGCCTGGAGTAGCGCTGTCTCGTGTAAAAAACGTATCTGACGCTCTCACTTCAAAAGTAATAGTGGCATTCATCGATAGCGTGGCATCCCAGCAAATGGAGTCCCACTGTGCATTCTCTACTCCGCTGTCAAAGACCATTGAGGCAATGCTGCCTGAAGAATAATAGGTTGAGTAGGTAAGACCAACCTCTTTTACCGATGGTCTCCTAAAACCCAGAAGTCCACCAGCATTAAGCTGCATCCTGTAGTAAAACTCTGAACCGCCAGACCAATTCAGTTTGGACAAGTCGATGTTGCGAGCTCCATCTGAAAGATCATCCCAGCTGTCCAAAATGCCCTCCGAGTTGTACCATTTTACACCGTCCCGTGAGAACTGCACCCGTGCACTGGCTCGCCAAGGAATAGATACGTCATAACTGAACGACTCCAAACGCAGAACTGCCTGGGAAAGTAAATTCTTGGACACCAACGTGCCCTCAGCCCTCAAAGGGGCAACTTCCGCTTTTCCATCAGTCACGTTTATGTTCTGACTTTCGCCGGAGTTGATGTAACGCTCATCGTTAAAGTGGTCCAGTGTGGTTTGCATTTTCATGGCGAGCACTACATCTCCCGGGCTGGCCGATGTATCTACTTGATAAATTAAGCCTCGGTCAAAGTCGTACTTGCTGGTTTGAGTCCACACAGAAACGTCCTGGGCAATGGCTCCAGAACCAGTAGTTGGACCATTGCCAGCGGGCACATTGGCAGCTTTTTGGACAAGTTGGCTAATACCAAATAACACCGTTATGACTACAAGGCCCAAAATTGCCATTATGGCCAATCTTTGCCACAAAGTCCTTACCACATGCTGCTGTTGTTCTTTTTTTATATTTATGCTCACTTACCTCCTCTTTGAAGGTCTCCGTTTGCTTCTTGCCAATAAGTTCTCCCCGGTCTGTGACCCATTAATATCATAATCCATGAGAGCTTCCACGAACTCAACTACGCACGGAAGATGATAATGGAGTGCACACAAATCCTGCTTTTGAGCAGGTTAAAAGCGAGCTTCTACGACTTACCTCATATAAGTGAATACAACCGTTTTATGTGACCAACTAAAACTTACTTACTAATAGCCACCCATGGAAAAAGATCTAAAGCTTTCTGTCTCCTTCAAAAGATGTTGTAAAAAGACTCTGGACAAAGTATGGAAATTATTCGCTCTTCTCTTGCGGTTCAGTAAATTTTTAATGATCACTTCAGCTTAACCGTCGGGTCAGCGATAGTGGACCCGGACTTCACCGAGGACAGGAGTTGTGGAAGTGTCTGAAGTTGTCAGAGTAGCTGTCCACTGCATGTATCTACCCGTGGGCATGCCCATGCTCACACCAGAAATGGAACCAATATCTGTCCAAGCAGGAGAAGCACTACTAGTATTATATAATTCGTCAGAAGCCCTGACGGCAAAGGTTATGCTGGTCTCATCAGGCACATCTGCTTCCCAGAACACCGCATCAAAGTGAGAACCATAATGCTCTGTATCAAAAACAGTAGATGTTATGGTACCTTGGGTAACGTAGCCAGAAAACGATGTTAACTCAACAGTACTAGTGCTTTTTGCAGGAAGTTCATTTGTAGGAGTAGTTTTGTTTTCCTCACCGGCAGTTTCATAAGTAAGCACCAGCTTAGGGCGTTCAGACTCCGAGCTTTCCTTACTTGAGAATGCCCATTCCGCACCCGTTGCGGCCGTCTCGTCCTCATCCTTGACGATCCAACCGTTGTTGCTCCCGGGATCAGCAAGAAAGTTTACGACGTCCCTTGTGACATTCCAACTTACCCAGTCTTCGCTACTTGAAGCAGAAACATCCTTCACTGCCGAGCGTTCTGCGGCAAATTCGCCTCCAGCTGTAGCCCAATCGCTCCCATTCCCTGTACTGATCCAACTCACACCGGACTCTCCCCAAGAGGAGTTCACTCTGTGCAAACCAATAGTCCTTGTACCCTCTCCAAAAGGATGCTTATATAAATAAAAGGTGGCAGAAGTTATGTTAGTGTCAATGGGTACAGCTGACATGTCAAACAAAATGATCGCACGCTCAATACCGCCCGCCTTACCGGAAACATACAACACGGGACTGTCACCACCGGAAGCTTGAGGCGAAGAACTATCTAAAAAAGAGTCCTGCGATGGGTAAAGTGTGATTTCATAACTTGAGGAAAAAGAGACTTGCTCGATACTTTCAACCCCGGCGCTATCTGACGAAAAGTGGTCATACAAAACCAAACGTCGCTCCTCATAAGTTGTCGTTTCTAGTATTACATCTCCCGAAGCAGTTGTCACATCTACCTGGTTAGGCGTGCCCGCCTCAAAATCTTCTTTAGTGGTCTGTTGCCACAGCGACGACGTCCATGCACTTACTTTGTTGCCCATCGAGGACCCGTGATCATTGTAGTAGCTAAAAGAAGACTCAACAGCACTTTTTGGCGAAGTTAAAAGAAACAGCAAAACAAGAAGGGCAGCGAAAAGACATACTCTACTTTTACTTTTCAAAGTCGATTCCTCTCCTTATGTAAATTAGTGTTACCTCTAGGCTCCTGAGCCAATTCCATGCGGATGTTCATAATTTCCATGATAATGAGCACAGCGGCAGGAACCACTAAAGCTAACATGAACCCAACAGGTGTTCTGACTGCCCAAATTACATAACCTACATACGGGACGTGAAATACGACCTTGCCCAACACATTCTGAGGTGGCACAATCGTTTCATCATTGTCCTGGTTTGCATCCCCTTTTGTGATAAAGCCTTCACTGGTTATGTCAACCACCCTGTGCGACACAATAAGTTGGGGGTTACCAAGCGAGCGAAACGTGATAATGTTGCCCACCTGAATATCATTTTTACTGACAGGCTTTGTTACTTCAACGCTGCCTATATTCAGAGCAGGTTCCATGCTGCCTGAAAGTACGGCATCAACACGCCAACCAAACCGGGGTGCCAAAAATGTAAAAACAGCACAAATAACGACAATAACAAGCAAAACGCTAAATAACCTTTCCGCTACTTTTCTCATCACCACACCCCCGTTTTTGGTTTTTTAGGGGGCGGGAACCATGAGGTCCCCGCCACCCCAACTCTAATTCTGGCTTACGGCTGATCCGTTGTTTGATTAAGCTGGAACGTAAGAGTTAGCGTGGAAGTATCACCCTGCACAATGTTACCAGTGCCTGCTGGCAACTCCCACGAAAGGGTGTAAACGCACGTGTCCTTGCTGTTTTCAGCTCCGGCTTTCTCAAGTTTTTGATCTTTCGCGTCTTCGCTTGAAGAAAGCGTAGTTTGCAAGTTCTTGAGAAGCACGCCATTAGCCAACGTAACTGGTTCCGCCTCTCCGATCTTTTGTGTGAGCGTAATTTTAAGATACTCATCTAAGTTCTTATCAGTATCATCATTTTCAGTAATAGCCACCTCCTCAGGCTCAGGAGTATCGCCCGTGCCAGATTCTTGTGTGGCGGTGACTGTTAGATAACCATGTAATGACCCGATATTCTTTACCGTCCATTCAATCGTCCCCGTGTCTGAGGGCGCAATGTCTGTAAATGTGACATAAGCGTTGCCACCGTTTTGGACTTCCCCACTCGATAACGTCACTTTAGCAGAGTTACTGTCCGGATCATTAACGTCATAACCCGTTATTTCATACTGCAGATCCAGGGTACCTGCGGTGATTTTATTTCCTTCGCTTGTCTCTTTATCTGAAAAGTAGAAGTAGACTCCGACACCGACGATAGCACCCACCAATGCTACGACCAACACACTCAACAAGATGGTTCTACGTTTCCTTTGGTTCCCATTTCTAAACATATGGAACACCTCCAGGTAGTACATTGTTGTAGTCGCAACACGTTCATGACGACCCAATCACCACCTTTCCGTGATGTTGGGTTGGAGGTTGGTGGGTGTTTTCTCGGCACAGCAGATAAACAAAAAGAGGTCCTCCTACCCGCTTGTATATTATACCGTGAAATTTTTATGTTTATTCATCGTATGCTAAATTACCATACTACATCATCAAAACCAATCCACCTAATAAAAACCTTTTTACAAAATAAGGATGTGAACAGACACGAATAATCATGTAATGCTACTACTGCCATGTGCTATGACTGTTCACCACATAAACCTATTCTCAAATCTCTTTATCAAATCAAAGTCCCTTTTCCTGTTCTAGTTTCTATGCAATTGTAAGATCAAGGCGTACAAGTTATACATGTAAGCTTCACTTGTCACGTAAATTCTTGAGGTGGAATTGCCATTGCCGTATGAAAATGACTAAGGTTTTCTAGATAACTAGTTTTCAAAATGAGAGTTTAGCGGAACCCAGAGTGCGCAGCAAATTCCACACCATGCAAGTTAAAGCACGGAGCCTGCTTGCGCGGCTTTACTTTATATCAATGGGAGTTGTCTGTACGGGATTCTTACTGACACACAAACGAACTATAACTTAGTTAGTTTTGAAACACATGAGCGCACTTATGATAACGGTGATGAGGTTAAATTGTGTAGTGTTTAACTGGCACCTTTTGCTAGTCAAGCAGTAAAACATAAGGCTTAGTCAATAGGTGACTTTATCACGCCAAATAGATAGAAAATTGATGCAAATTAGAACCGCATAAACGAGGATAACAAAGAAGCATAAAAACAAAGTTATGATATGACAGAACTGACTAACCTAGGATACTGAGAAGGATGGTATCTTGTAAGCATATTTGATCTTCTTGCTAGTATATAATGCTTTAAGTAGGTGTTGCTATGACAGTTATTAAGAAACCTTACAGTGACCGTTCCGCCACCAAAGTTGGGCTAATGCATAAGGATTCGTGCTGTGGCGGTAGAAAGGTGAATCAGTAATCAAAAGGAAGGAAGTGTGGAGCTCTCTCCAGGTTATATAACCTGGAGAGAGCTCCACATACGGTAAGATTGGATCACCAAAGGTAGGTGAGACACCGTGAAGTGGTCGGTTTTTGACGTATTTACTGATTTACACAACAGAGATGAATGGGTAATTTGGAATACTCTTACGGGTGGCATCATTGCTCTCACGAAGAAAGAGAAAGCCGTAATTGAATGTGAAATGCAGAATTTGACTTATGGTGAATTAGACAACTGCCCAAGAACATCTAAAAATAGATTCTTGGAAGATTTAGCAAGGATGCGCTTTATAGTAAATGATGACACTGATGAAAAAAGCGAATTTTTAACTCAACTCAACAAAGAATGGGAAAATGACGATTTTTTGTCTTTATTTGTGTTAACTACGACATGCTGTAATTTTTGTTGCTCATATTGCTATGAATCCAGTATTAATCGTCAAAAAAAGCCTATTACACAATATTATGTGGATAGAATTTTGTCTTGCGTGCACAGCTATAAAATAGAGAAAAAGATAAGGCAGGTAAGTGTGGTATTGTATGGGGGTGAGCCAACAACTTCGTGGGACGTAGTTGAACATTTGCTTCCGCAACTAAGGGAACTATTTACAGAAAATGTTATTCAGTTTCACACCGATATAGTTACGAACGGATATGAGCTCACCCAGGAAAAAATCTCTTTCCTAGAAGAGTTTAATTGGAAAAAATTGCAGGTTACGTTAGACGGCACGAAAATGGTACATGATAAGAGGAGAAAACTAATTAACGGTGATGGCACATTTGACAGAATAATCAGCAATTTATCACATATTATTACGAATAACGTCTTGGAGAAGATAGACTTGAGGATAAACTATGACCGAAGGAATATTACCGATATTCCAGAACTGCTAAGATTTTTAGCAGATAACCTTGGTGTTGATAGGTTGAACATCAGTTTCGGAAATATCGCACAAACTATTGGTAACAGTGGTGCTGTAGCTTATATTGCCGGGAACAAGGTCGAAAATGAAAAATCTGCCATGGCTTATCTGTTTCTCTATAAATTCGCAGTAAGAGAAGGCTTTGTACTTCCTAAATTCTTTAGCGCAGATGGGATGTGCATCTCCAAGGCAAGGAATACGTTAATAATACTACCAAATGGTGATTTATATAGGTGCTTGAGTATGATTGGTCGGCAGGAGCATAAAATTGGTTCGGTTTTCGATCAAGCGATACATGACCAACCGTACTTTTTTCCGGAGCTGTACGACTACTGCTTCGATAAGGAGTGCCCATTTATTCCGCTTTGCCATACAGGATGCAGATTTGACGCACTCGTAGAGCATGGTGATATCACATCTATTGACTGCAAACAAAATCTTTACTCCAGCGTTAATCAAGCTTTAATACAGTTCTATTATCCATGATTATTTAATTCGCACAATATGGGATGTGTTCTATGATAATAAGAGCTTTTAAGAACCTTAATTCCATTTTTGATTTCTTTGAACCATTTTATCGGAAGAACCGTAAATATGTAATCTTATCTGTCATTTTTACATTCTTCCATAAACTAATGGCAGCACTGCTGCCCATATTTATTAAGCTGCTGGTGGACACCATAGAAAAAGGCACAAATTTCAAACAATTCGTTTTTTACTCTGAGGTAAATATAGTTGGTGTATTGGTCTTCCTTCTTGTTCTGTTCCTTCGGTACTTTTTTGAGAGCCGCACCGAAGCTCTTGTCAGCACAGACATAAAAAGAAACATGATAGAGCACATTTTAGGAGCCGATTACCTTTCTTTACATAAGGAGGAAACTGGTTATTTTCTGGAAAGGCAGTACGCTGATTTGCAAAACATAAAGAACCTCATAATCCACGATCCTGCTTTGTTCCTGATAAACATCCTTTATGTTGGCGCTATAGCGCTGATAATGTTCAGGCTGAATGCCATTCTTTTTCTTGCCTTGCTTACTGTTCTGCCCATATTTCTAGTCATCTCGCGGATCCTGTTACCCAGGCTAAAGGCTCTCCAGTCAAAAACGTTAACAACGGAGGAAGAAATAAACAGTTTTACAGAAGAAAGCGTAGCGGGCGCATACCACATAAAAGCCAACAACGTCGAAAGCGTTTTTAAACGAAAGCTCTCGGAGCTCATGAGCAAGTACCTTGGGTTGAACCTCAGTTACGCCACCATGGACATTCTGTATGACCTCATCCTTTTTACAGGTATCATGAACGTTTCCAACCTCATTGTCTACATTCTGGGTGGCTACTCTGTTTTCCACGGTACATTCACAATCGGTGGGCTCTTTGCTTTTACCATTTACTTCTCCAATCTGTGGGAGGCGTTGGAGTTCTACACGCAGTTTCCAAAAGAACTGAAGATAGGTACGCTGTCCATTAACCGTATTGAGGACCTCCTTTCAGTGCCACAGGAGCAGGACGGACAAATTCCCTTGTTGGAGCCAATAGAAACTATAGAACTTAGAAACGTTTACTTTTCCTATGGTGATCGCCAGTTGCTTAGGGACGTCAACATGACCATCCACAGGAATGAAAAAATCGGTATTGTTGGACCGAATGGAAGCGGTAAATCAACACTATGTAACCTGCTCACAAGAATTGTTACACCGACAAAAGGATCCATCTTAATTAATGGCAGAGCGTATACAGTTTTTACAAAGGAATCGTTGCGGAGCAGAATTATCCTTATTCCTCAAGAGCCTTATATTTTCCGTGGCACGTTGGAGGAAAACCTAAACCCTTTAGGAGAGAAAATAAAAGATAGCTACGGTGGCATTGAAGTGGAAGCCGTAATAAAGGACAAAGAAAAGGATAAGACACTGAAAAACAGTTCGGGTATGTTCTCTGGAGGTGAGAAAAAGTTAATACAGCTGATACGAGGCATAAACCGCAACGGGGATGTCTATATCTTAGATGAACCACTCGCCTTCGTAGATAAGGATTATAGGGAGTTAATCCTTCAGCTTTTAAAGACTGAATTTAGTGATAAAACGCTCATCATCGTGAGTCATCAAGCGCCTTTAGAGAAAATATGCGATCAGGTGTATACGATAACTACGGAAGGGAGCGTAACCAAATCAAGAAATACCTAAGCAATCATTTGTTGAATGCTTCCTCTGTTCCACATGTAATAGACAGTTAAAGTAATACGTAAGCCTAAAATATCTATGGTGAGATTACCGAGCAGCGTAACGAGCTGCATAAGAGACGTTATTTAGACCGTAGAGCATTCCCATCGTGGAATGCTCTGCCCACCTTCTCGCCGAGAACAATGTAATCATCATGGACAGGGTCATACGAAATAGGCTGAAGTATTGTTACATCGACTAAACCATCTTCACCCAAAATGCTTTCATCAATGCTGATATTTACGATCTCTCCGATAATGCTTCCATCTTCGTTTATTTTCACGAGACGGCATTCCAGTGTCATGGGTAGTTCACGTATGATGGGAGCATCCACAAACTTGCTTTTCTCGGTTGTAAAACCTGCTTTCTCCAGCTTATTTTGCTCCTTGTTGCCAGAAACTAAGCCAACATAACCGCAAGCCACCACATGAGCTAAATCACCGAAGCTTATGGTGAAAGCCTCTTTGGTTCGTATGTTCTTTGTCGTTTTATGGTCCGCGCTAAGGCTCAATATTACTTGGTTCGTGTCGTAAACACCTCCCCAAGCGACATTCATGGCATTGCCGTTTTCATCATAAGTGCCTACAATTAGCACTGGCAAAGGATAAAACCATGTCTTTGCTCCAAAATCCTTCCTCATAATTCATTATCTCCTTTCTACTATCTTTTGTAGCACTATCATGCACTAACAGGACCTTTTTTACTTTCAGGGTATCACTTATAAGTGAAAATAACAGTCTACAGATGCGGTTAGCGGTTTTACCAAAATTTTTTGAAGCAATGTAATACTATACGGGTACTGGCTGCTCGTGGATTGGAATTTAACTTTCCTCATTTCAGTACGTACAATTCTCCTAAGACACATCAGGGAAAATTTGTCGCGGTTGAACTGTTGTCTTAGATAACCTATAATGAATAGTGAGTACCGGGTCAGGTGCCCATTCTGTTTTGTGAGGTATGGGCCAAAAGGGAAGTTCGGTGAGAAACCGACGCTGTCCCGCAACCGTGACCGGGGAGCAAAGTCCAAAACAATGTGAGCCACTGGTTGCCAATAAAAGGCTGCTGGGAAGGCAAGGACTGAGCGTTGATCCGGAAGCCGGGAGACCTGCCTGATCTGCTACTTCCGAGCCTCTTTTGCGAGGACAAAGGAGGTGATCTCATGAGGACTCGGTTTTCGCGTATTGTTGCACTGCTGCTGGCGGCTACCATGCTGGTATTACCCGTGTCTGCGGCGGTGAAAGTAACAGATGATGTAGGCAAGACTTTAACCTTTACAACTGTGCCCAAGCGTGTTATTTCTTTGGCTCCCAATGTCACTGAAATCATGTATGCCATCGGAGCACAGGACAGTCTAATGGGACGCACACCCTTGGATGATTATCCACCTGAAGTGAAGAATGTACCTGTGATGGGCGACTACACACAACCTAACATTGAACTACTACTGACCAAGAAACCCGATCTCGTTATTGGAACTCTTAGTTTTAGAAAAGAAACCTACGACACCATGGTAAAGTACTGGAACGTGTTCATTGCTGACCCCAAGTCAGTAAGTGATGTGTCTTCCTTAATGCACCGCATGGGACTTATTTTCCAAAAGGAAGCTCAAGCAAAGAAACTTGAGGAGCAAATAAGGCTCATGCCGGTGGCACTAAAATCACTGGGTGGGCAGCATCCCAGAGTACTGCTTCTTCTGTGGCATGATCCGCCCATGACCGTGGGTAAAGACACTTTCATAAATGACGTTCTCAATCAGGTAGGCTTAGTATCGGTCACAGGCAGTTACACTCAACCATGGCCCACGTTGGGCGAGGAAACACTTCTCAAACTTAACCCGGATTACATCCTCTATCCGGAAAAATCCATGGGCGGGGAAGCAGCTTCTTTTAAAGGAAAACCCTGGAGCGATCTAAAAGCAGTTCAGCAAGGCAAACTTGTTCCCTTTAATGATGACTGGGTATTCAGAGCAGGACCCCGTATGACCCAAGGCATGGCAGAACTTTATTTGAAAGTGGTTCAGCAAAAACCCAATGCGAAAGTGCTTTTCGTGTCAAACAAGGCCAAAATCGCCTCGCTTAATGGTGCATTGTTGGATTATTCCAAGTTTTCGCTTAAGGACGGACGATTCATGGTTGATCCAACTTATGCCAAACAGCTTGGCATTACATCCTACAAAGGGAACTTAAGAAGCAGTTCTCTGCAAGCCCAATGGGTTGACGCAGAGAAAATGGGAGTTTTCTTGCTCCCATGACAAACACGCTAACACACCTCCAACGTTGGGAATAAGAACCGACCCTTCTCACCTGCCTCCGTGCACCTCTCACAGTGGGTCACGGGGGCAGGCCCTCTCTTTTTTGCGACGGACCTATTTAGAACAAAACAGGTTTGCCTGTAGCGGCAGATCGGTAAATAGCGTCAATGATCTGCGTTACCACCAAAGCCTGCTCGGCCTTAACCAACGGATCTTTGTCCTGCCTGATGGCTTCTATCCAGGACTCCATTTCCAATTTTCCCGGGTCTACTACGTGCGGCTCGTAGTAAGCAGCTCCGTGAAGTTGTGTCTCCACTTCTTTTAGGTAAAGACTGCTCATATCCTCGCCGTTTATCCGGAGTCCGCATATGTTGTCAGCCCCAGCCTTACTTGCGCATAGCACCGTTTGTGCCTCGCCTTCATCCACCGTGTTTAAAGCCCAGCTGGCTTCCACTACCACAGTGGCACCGTCTGCCATGGTAATAAAGCCAAAAGCAGACTCTTCCACCTGGAACTTGCTTGGCTCCCAAGGTCCCCAAAGGTTTGCTACATTTTCCTCCTTGGAAAGCACGTTGTAGGTAGTTCCCACAACGCTTTTCACTTGGTAATTGTTCATGAACCACAGAGTCAAATCCAAAGCATGACTGCCGATATCTATTAAAGCTCCCCCACCCTGCATATCCTTGTTCAGGAAACTGCCCCACGTAGGCACACCTCGGCGACGCAGTGCCCTTGCTTTGGCAAAGTAGATCCATCCCAAATCGCCCCGCTCAACCAATTGCTTGAGCATCATGTTCTCTGGCTTAAACCGATTCTGAAATGCAACGGTGAGCTTCTTACCACTTTTCTTCGCCGCCTCCACCATCTTCTGAGCATCCTGCGCGTTGGTTGCGATGGGTTTTTCACACATGACATGCTTACCAGCTTCCAGTGCTGACACCGTAATCTGGGCATGATATTTGTTTGGAGTGAGAACGTGAACCACGTCAATGCTTGGATCTTCCAGCATATCCTGCCAACTACGGTAGATTTTTGCATCCCTTGAGCCATACTGCTCCTTTGCCCGCCTTGCCTTTTCCTCGGTTGAGTTGTAAAACCCCGCAATTTCCACACCATCTATTTGCGACAAAAAGGCAAGTGCTTGGCAAACGCAATGCCTCCACAGCCAATGATGCCAACGCGAACAGTGTTACTGGGCATAGTCCTCGCCTCCTGTAAAATGCTGCACTTATGTTAACTTTAGCGCAGTAGAATCCATAACCGGTCAAGAACACGCTCAGTAACGCCCCCGCCAGACTAAAGTTATGCTGGCATGGAGGGAAACGATGCCACTCGAAACGAGCACAAGTTGAGACAGAGCGTAAAGAGTGCACCAAGAGCCCTTGATAAAACCGCAACATGCGAACGCTATTCACCGTCATTAATAACTAACAAATGACAAGGCTTCAAATCCCGTTGCACATAAGTTCTCGGAAGCAAAGTATTGACTACTCCGGTTTGCGAGATTATGAGAGCAGCCTTACCAAAACCTCCATCTTCGAAATAGGGGTTAAAATTTGAGAAATGAGGCAGGAAAGTTGTTCGTTTTCCTTAAAGGAAGGTAAACGATTCTGGAACACAGGGAATGTGCGTGCTGCCACCGTTGGTGACAACTGCATTGATTTCTATTCCCAGACGAGCCAAGTTTTCCCTGGTGGTAATGCAGTTAATGTGGCGGTTTACCTAGCACAGTTAGGTATTCCCGTTTCCTATGTTGGTTTGGTCGGTGACGACAAATATGGCTCTTTTCTCATTAACAAGTTAATGGAAAACAATGTGGACACTTCTCACGTGAGAGTGGCCAAAGGAGCGACAGCGCTGACCATGGTAGAAATACGAGATGGTGAAAGGGTCTTCGGTGACTACTATGAAGGAGTGCTTGCGAATTTTGAGCTTACTGACGATGACAGGAGCTTTTTACTCAAACAGGATCTGATCCACACTGCTGTTTGGGGAAAGGTACAAAAAGAGCTTTGGCGTTTCAAAGGAAAAGGGCCATTAGTTTCTTTTGATTTCTCTGACAAACTTTATAACCATATAGTGCAAGAAACACTTCCTTTCGTAGATTACGCTTTTTTCGCTTACGAGCAAGAGGATGACTTTATCAGGGAGTACCTAATAGATGCTCAGGGCAAGGGACCAAAAGTAGTAGTGGCAACACTTAACGCACATGGGAGCATTGCTTATGATGGTTCTCGTTTCATTCACTTTGGCACTTTTCCCGTAGAAGTAGTAGACACCATGGGCGCAGGCGACAGTTACATTGCAGGTTTCCTGTGCGGGGTTTTGCTCGGCAAGTCAGTGGAAGAATGTATGAAGCTTGGAGCAAGAACGGCATCAAAGACACTTTCCCATCGCGGTGCTTGGTAATAGCAAGAAAGGAGCAGTTTAATGCTTGATATTGACAAAAGCGAGGTAGATTTCTTAGTAACTGAAAACATGGTCAAGGAAGTCAAGACATTCTTGGAGCATGAAGCTAAAGAGGTGCGTGCCATTGCTGACGACATGGCACAGAGAAACATAGAGCGGCTGTATTTAGTAGCTTGTGGTTCTCCATTGTCTGCGCTTCAAACAGCACAGTTTTTGGTAGATAGATACTCCTCAATACCTTGTAGTGCATACGACGGCGCAGATTTCGTGGATAATCCTCCTTACAAGCTGGATGAAACCTGCGCGGTTGTTGCAGTGTCTCAGTCTGGAAAAACCGAAGAAGTAATTGAAGCTGTAAAGGTTGCAAAAACCAAAGGGGCTTTTACTGTGGCTTTCACCAATGATGAAAACTGTCCACTTTATAGCGAAGCTGAACGTTCACTGGCATATCATGCTGAATGCATATGGGAATTACATCTACTCATCAGTTACACACTAGTTATTGAGTTCATCACCAAAAAAGAAGGCCCCAGCGCAGAACTTGGAAAAATAACTTCCGACTTGTACAGACTGCCTCAGGTTCTAGATTACCTGGTCGGGAACTTGGAGCAACAGGGAAAAGAGCTGGGAGAACGGGCATCCAAGTGGAACCTCATTTACACTGTTTCTGGTGGTCCACTAAAGCCACTGGGTTATAAAGAAGGAGTAATCACATTGATGGAGTTTACTTGGACTCACGGATGTGCTCTGGAAAGTGGAGAATTCAGGCATGGACCTCTGGAAATAGTGGAGCCGGGAGTGCAGTTCATATTTCTTCTGGGCACAGACAACTCCAGACAAACCACAGAAAGAGCCCTCAACTTCGTTAAACGTCACACGGATGATGTCATCGTTTTTGACTACGCAGATTTGGGTCAAGGCTTACACCCCATGTTGGCTCCCATGGTTCTGTTTGTTCCATTGGAATGGTTCTGCTACTATTTAGCCATTTACAAAGATCATAATCCCGATAACCGCAGGTATTACGGTGGTTTGGTGGAATATTAAAGGAACGAAAAACACCTTTAAGTTGTGAGGATTACATTATTAAACTTTGCATACATGATGTGGCTGATGTTTTGGTCACTCTTCCTCCTGGCTGAGCTTTAACATGTGTGCCGTTAACCCAGAAAAAAGAAGGCGGGCTCAAAAAGCCCGCCTTTAAGAAAAAAGTCCTTGTACTTAACGAGTCGTTAACTTGGACAAGTCCACGACTGTTTTCGCCTTTTGACTCCAGGACGATGTATTGAATATTAAACTGTAGTTTGAAGAAGGAGAACCCTTAGGAACAGCAAAGAAGAGTTGGCCCCTCCAGAGCTTGGCGCTTCCAGAAGTCATGTGTTGCGGATCATGAGTAACTTGAGGATAAGCAAATTCTTCTTTGTCTATCAAGGAGAAATTGTCTTTTGACACGGCGTAATAGCTATCATTTGTTTGATTTACTTCTACTTCTACCATTAGGTACTGTTTACTTTCATCGTCCAACTTATTCTTATCATCTTGCGGCACCGTAGTAACCTTGTAAATACTGAGAAAACCGTAATCACCCGTGGCAGTAAAAATTGGGGTACCTAAGTCGGCCGGTGCAGGAGTAAGCTTATCCCACATTGATCTCCACCAATCATCACAACCTAAATCCACATTGTTTATGGAAACATAGTTTGGCAGCTTTACAGAAAAGACTATCCTTGTCTTTGCACCAACCGGGATGGGGCTAACATCAGCTGAGACATCGTTAGCACTAAATTTGTTGTGGTACTTTTCATCAAGAAACCAAAAACGAGGTACATACACTTGCTGATCACTAAGGTTTTTTGCTACCGCTGTTACTGTTACTGTTTGTTCTCCACTGATGGGATCAGTACTCAAAGTTATAGAAGTCACCGTTATTTCAAGTCCCATTTTGTCACTGCTTGCAGTCCAGGTTACCGGTATGATCTCCACCTTAGGCGCTAGTTGAGGTTTCTCAGTTTCAGGATTAGACTTTTCTTCGGAATTACTGGCTTCTGAATTTCCTTGCTTTTCTGAAGTGGTGGAGTTTTGAGCACTTTCTTTGAACTCTGGATTCTTTATTATGCTTCCCCCTTCTCCTTTTTCATACCGGACATACATGCCTACTACACCATCGGTGCTTGAGTCAATGAACATCCCCTCTAGGCTCTTCAAACTCGGAATTTTACTCTTATCATTGAAAAAATAAATAGTCACTTCATCAGTGTTCTTATCAAAATTATTACCGAATTCTTCTAATTTTTTCCACGTGGCATCGTCATTTTTGAAACCACTAACGTAAGCAGTAACAATTTCTTGACCGAGTATTTTTTGCTTCTCAATTACTTTAACAGACACGCCGCCGCATCCAACAAGTAGCGATAAAGTGAACACAAAG
>Ga0209508_1001827_pt1 | contig 15433 bp, 12 predicted proteins | sample AD_UKC129_MetaG_FD_184427 | JGI IMG/M metagenome (GOLD analysis project Ga0209508, IMG submission 184427) | Active sludge microbial communities of municipal wastewater-treating anaerobic digesters from Canada - AD_UKC129_MetaG (SPAdes) (version 2) | ecosystem: Engineered > Bioreactor > Anaerobic... | reverse complement strand
ATTTATAGGTCGGGCCAATTCTATGGGAATTCACGCCGGATATTTCTTTACTGGTTTGAATGCATATTTTAATATGTATGAAATTACTATCCAGAATTTAGCTCCAGATAATTTGAAGGAAAGGGCACTTTCTTTCTTTTATCCATATAAAACCATAAGATATGAGGATGGAGGAGAAAAGATTATCTTCTGCGTAAATGGTGTCTGCCATGAACCTTTTCAGGTATAATCTATTTCAAGAACTGGTTAGCTATTTTTGGATACCTTTAAAGAGTCCTGGCTGGCTAAAATATATTGGACAAAAGTCCTTTAAAATGTATAATTAAATTCAAGTGATTGCCAATTTATAACAGTTTATATGTGAGCTACTTGACCACACCGGCTATTGTTAATATGGGCTATAACATCAACCTCAACTGTTGCTTCTACAAGCACAAGGCCATGCAAGTTGACCTTATGATAATAGAAAAGAAGGCACAGAGAAAAATATTTTAATTTAATCGAAAGAAAACAAAATGAAAAAGATAAAATCTATACCTGAATTTGATAGACCCCGTGAAAAGATGGAACAAAAAGGGGTCAATGCCCTTTCTAACCTTGAGCTTTTAGCAGTATTACTTGGTAGTGGTATAAAAGGTAAAGACGTATTCGAAGTTGCAAAGGAAATTTTAAAACTGGTAGAAAATGATTTTAATAATCTAAGTTTAGAAGGTTTAAAAAATATAGACGGTATAGGTCTGGCAAAGGCGTGTCAGATAGTGGCAGCTATTGAGTTTTCAAAGAGGTTTCTAATAAAGGATGGAATAAAGGTCAAGAATGTAAACGATATTATGCGACTAACCGAAGAGTTGAGAGACAAAAAGCAGGAATATTTTTTGAGCTTGACATTAGATGGCGCATCCAATCTGATACAGAAAAGGACAGTATTCATTGGGACATTAAATCACAGTATTGTCCATCCGAGAGAGGTGTTTGCAGATGCCATAAGCGACAGGGCAGCAGGGATAATATTTGTTCATAATCATCCCTCAGGTGACCTAACACCAAGCAGGCAGGATATTGAAATAACCAGAAGACTTGTGGAGGTTGGTAAAATAGTGGGGATTGAGGTTCTTGACCATGTAATTATAAGCAAGAAAGGTTATTATAGTTTTCAGGCAGAGGGGATGTTAAAATAGACTGGAGATAAATAGAAAAGGACAAGAACTTTAGAAAACATGCGCTTCCATTTAATCAGAGATGGTTTACCAAAAGATGAATTTAATAGATACCAAAATAATAGGAGGCCTTAACTCTTTTCTATTCTTGAAGGAAATGGTATGAGGGCATATTCAAAGGCAATGGCAGGTCTTATTGATTTTAGCAGGTTTTTTCATAATGAAGAAACGAAAGAGAGATTAAATGAGTTTTTATGATTCTAAAAGAGGGTCTTTTAAAAAGGTCTCGCAGTTGATATTTTTAATTTAAAGGAATATTTAAAATGACTACCTTTGAGTCTATAAGCACTGGTATAAAGGGTCTTGATGCTGTCCTAAATAAGTTAAGAATAGGTGATAATGTTGTTTGGCAGGTGGAAAATATAGATGACTATAGCCATTATGTTATACCTTTTGTCCAAAAAAGGATTGAAGAAGGAAAAAGGGTTGTGTATTTGAGGTTTGCCGAACATAAACCTATCTTGAATCAAAGTGATAAAATTAAAATTTATCAGTTAGATGCGAACAGTGGTTTTGAGGCTTTTACAACGCAGGCATATAACATTGTCTCGCAAGAAGGCAAGGATGTATTCTATATTTTCGACTGTCTTTCTTCTCTTCTTTCAGCATGGGCCAATGATTTGATGATAGGTAATTTTTTCGTTATTATGTGCCCTTATTTATTTGAAATGAATACAATAGCATATTTTTCAATTCTAAGGGGACATCATTCTTTTAAGACCATTGCCCGAATAAGAGAGACGACCCAGCTTTTAATTGAGGTATATAATCATGAGGGAAATTATTATATACATCCATTAAAAGTTTGGAACAGGTATTCTCCTACCATGTTTCTTCCTCACCTTGAAGAAGATAATGATTTTATTCCAGTTATAAATAGCATAGACGCAACCCAATTGTTTTCAGATATTTCAGAAAGAGAGGCAAAGAGTGCAAAAAGACACTTAGACTATTGGGACAGGCTTTTTTTAAAGGCAGAGGATATGCTAAAAGGCACACGTAATCAAGATGAACATAGGGAGATGATTGATGAACTATGCAGGATCATGATAGCAAGAGATGGCAAGATGTTTGAGCTGGCAAGAAGGACCTTCACCCTTGAAGACCTCTTAAATATAAAATCAAGACTTATAGGAACAGGCTTTATAGGTGGTAAGACAGTAGGGATGCTCCTGGCAAGAAAAATACTTGAAAAAGACAGATGGCTTAATTGGAATCAGTATCTTGAGCATCATGATTCTTATTATATTGGTTCAGATATTTTCTATACATATATAGTTCAAAATGGTCTTTGGAAATTAAGAATGGAACAAAAAACAAAGCAGGGTTATTTTAAAGCTGCAGAGAGGTTAAAAGATGGAATACTTAAAGGGGTATTTCCTGAAGAAATAAAAGAGCAATTTCAGCAGATTATAGAATATTTTGGGCAGTCACCCATCATAATCCGATCAAGCAGTCTTCTTGAAGATGCCTTTGGAAACGCCTTTGCTGGTAAATACGAAAGCATCTTTTCTGTAAACCAGGGACCGCCAGATTACAGATATAAAAATTTTGAAGAATCTATAAGACATGTATATGCAAGCACCATGAATGAAGATGCCCTGACATATCGTTTACAGAGAGGGCTCGATGAACTCGATGAACAGATGGCATTACTTGTTCAGAGGGTGTCAGGGACATACAGAAAATATTATTTTTTCCCTGATATTGCCGGTGTGGGTATATCCTATAATACCTTTGTTTGGAAGCAAGGACTGGATCCAAAATCAGGTATGTTAAGGCTTGTTTTAGGTCTTGGAACAAGGGCAGTCAACAGGGTTGAAAACGACTATCCAAGGATAGTTGCCATTGATAATCCTTCATCTAATCCAAACGCTGATATGGATGATAGAAGGAAATATTCCCAGCATTACGTGGATTTGCTTAATATAAATGAAAATAAATTCGAGACAACCTCTTTCTTAGAAATAATAGAAAAAGGTTTAAACATTAGACTTGATCTTTTAGCTACCTATGATCATGAGTCCACAGAGAAACTGAGGGCATTAGGAAAAAAAGACAAAAAAATATGGATACTTACATTTGATAATCTCTTAACAAAGACTTCTTTTATAGGTGTTATGCACAGGATGATGAAAAAGTTAGAAGAAATATACAATTATCCTGTAGAGATAGAATTTACAGTCAACTTTACCAGATACAATGATTATAAGATAAACCTCCTTCAGTGTAGACCTCTCCAAACTAAAGGCATAGAAAGGCGTTTTTTTATGCCAGAACGGATTCCTGATGACATGATTTTATTTAAGTCAGAAGGACACTTTATGGGTGGTAATATTTCAAAATCAATCAAAAAAATCATCTATGTAAATCCATTTAAATATAGTGTGTTATCCCTTTCAGACAAATACACTATTGCCCGTCTTATTGGTAGGCTGAACAAAAATATAAAGAACAGAGATGAGGAATCTGTTTTACTCCTTGGTCCAGGCAGGTGGGGGACCACAACACCATCCCTCGGAGTTCCTGTTAGATTCTCTGAAATAAATAATTTTTCCGCCTTAGGCGAGATTGCCTATCTTGATGGAAATCTCTTGCCTGAATTATCATATGGAACCCATTTTTTTCAGGATTTAGTAGAGACAGATATATTCTACCTTGCCCTTTTCCCTGATAATCCTTCTTGCATCTTAAATATAAACCTCCTTGAGAGCTTTGATAACATTTTAAAGGATATTTTAGAAGAAGGCTATAAATATGAAGATGTTTTAAAGGTTTATGATACATCTCAGATAGATTTAAAATTAGTAGCAGATATAATATCCCAAAAGGTCATATGTTTTGGGACATTTGAAAGATTACCGGAAAAGAAAGGCACTGAGGGCCTCATTAAAACTTTGAAGTCTTGAATATTCAAAAAGAGTTGACATGGCCATGTTGTCTGTAAAGATACCTGACTCTTCAACAGCAGCAATGGGGTTCAATCCACCTACTATAATCATGCCAACCTTATCAACCCCTACTGGAACATCCAATAGGGGTTGATTTGGTTTGCCAAAGACAATAGTCCCATTAAAACCTTTTGCCGCCATCTTTTCTGTCAGGTTCACAGCTTCCTTTAGGCTCACTATTGGTATCTCTCTGAGGCTTGCAAGAATTTTTCCTGAGGATGTCTTCATTGCCTTTATGACGTCTGTCATTTTACCTTTTATGAATATCTCAAGGGGATCTATGGATGAACCTTCATAACTTATAAGAGATGTGAACCTTGATAGTGTTCCATTAACTACCTCTATAACACCTCCGTATCTTGATGTTACAGGTATACCTGCCTTGAGGAATATACCATTTAATGTTATGCTGCATATTGTTCCTAAACCTATACAACCTGCAGGGACAACAACATCACCTATTTGTTCCCCAGCCTTTGCGATCTTTACCTTGTCACTCATTACATATTTTGATGCAAATACTGGTGCCATAATCTTAAAGGCATCCTTTGACCTTTTTTCAGAAAAGAACGATATGTTTAATATCACATTGCCCTTTAAGGTATCTAAATTAAAATCAGTTAGATAAGCAAGGCTGTCAATCTTGCTGATAATAAAGTTCACCCTCTCGGATACAAAGGCATGGTTTAACTCTTCCCTTCCCTTATCTGTGATTATCCTACCTTTTTTACCATTGACTCTTGTCATATCCTTTTCATCAAGCAACTTAAGATAATACCGGACAGTTCTCTCTGATAGGTCAATGCCATAGGAAAGGAGCTCCTTTGCAAGTTCTTTGGAACATAAAGGCTCTTTATGTCTGTCAAGTATCCTGAGGATTGTGAACATTATCTTATTCATTATTATACAATCCCATAAGCAAGCATTGCCTTTGCTACCTTAAGAAATCCGGCTATGTTGGCACCAACTACATAATCACCTTTTTTCCCGTATGCCTCTGATGCATCAAGACATGCCTTATGAATGTTTTTCATTATATTGAGGAGCATCTTATCTACCTCTTCCCTTGACCATGATAGTTTTAAGCTATTCTGGCTCATTTCAAGACCAGATACAGATACGCCACCAGCATTTGCAGCCTTTCCAGGGCCAAAGAGAACATTATTGCTCTGAAATATCCTAACTGCATCGGGTGTACAAGGCATATTGGCACCTTCTGCAACACAAATACATCCATTTTTCACTAATGCTTCAGCATTTTTTCCATCGAGTTCATTCTGCGTTGCACATGGGAGAGCTACATCTACCTTAAGACCCTGTTCTCTTATGACATCCCATACATTGTTTCCTATATAACAGACTGTTCCAAATCTATCAGAATATTCTTTTATTCTGCCCCGCCTTATGTTTTTAAGTTCCATTATAAAATCACATTTCTCTCCACATATACCTTCCTCATCTACAATAGTAGCAGTGGAATCACACAATGTTATTACCTTGCCTCCTAATTGATTAACCTTTTCCATAGCATATTGAGCCACATTTCCAGAACCGCTTATAGCAACCACCTTGCCTTTAAAATCAAGTCCTCTTGTTGCAAGCATCTCTGCTGCAAAATATACTGCCCCATATCCTGTTGCCTCAGGTCTTATAAGGCTTCCGCCATATTCAATACCTTTACCTGTAAAAACACCAGAATGCTCATTCATAATCTTTTTATAATAACCGAACATATATCCAATTTCTCTTCCACCAACACCAATATCACCAGCGGGGACATCTATTTCAGGGCCTATGTGTCTAAAAAGTTCTCTTGTAAAGGCATGGCAGAATCTCATCACCTCATTGTCTGATTTGCCCTTAGGATCAAAGTCTGAACCTCCCTTTGCTCCTCCCATTGGTAAAGTGGTAAGAGAATTTTTAAATATCTGCTCAAAACCAAGAAATTTTAGGATACTTAAGTTTACTGATGGATGAAAACGTATACCCCCTTTATATGGGCCTATGGCGTTATTGAACTGTACTCTAAAACCTCTGTTAACCTGGACCTCTCCTCTATCATCAACCCAGGGCACTCTAAAAATTATTGTCCTGTCAGGTTCAACTATTCGGTCATATATCTTTGCTTTGACAAATTCAGGGTGTTTATTTTCTGTGGGCTCTAAGGATTCCATAACCTCTTCTACAGCTTGATGAAACTCTGGTTCATTAGGATCTCTTTGTTTTACCTTTGCAATAACATCTTTTACAGCAGACATAAAACCTCCTTTTTTAATATTTTTTTCCTAAATAGCTCTCTAAGTAATAGCGAAGTAGATGAAATTTATCTCTCAATTCTACATTGTTGTGGTCAAGTTCCCATATCTCTTCCAGCTCCTTAAGAACATTTAAAGCTTTAACACCTAAAAGTTCTTTTGTTTGTTCATCCGTATCTATGTATTTATTTGATTTATCCTGTGTGTCTTCTTCAGTTCTATACAGGATGCCATTTACATTTTTAAGAAACAAAACCTTGGCATTGGAGTTCATATCTTACACCTCTTAAAAAATGGGACTTTTGAAAAAAGTCTATAAACATTGTTGCATCTTAATTACATCTTTGTCATGAAATAGTTTGTCTAATTTTCACGCCATGGCAATATTTGAATGTTTAAAATAAAACTTAAAAACCTGAATTTAACAATAAGGGGTAGGATAATTAATAAATAGGTTATTCTACTATTTAAATTATAGGGGAAAAGATTATGATTCTTGAAAAGGCTTATCTACTTTCCTTCAACCCAGTGGATTGCGTGTTTAATAAGTTCTGTTGCATTTTTTAAATTGAGTTTTTCTTTTATATTTGAACGGTAAGACTCAACCGTTTTAACACTTACATGGAGCATATCTGCTATTTGACGTGTTTTATAACCCTCACCTATTAGATGAAAAACCTCTAATTCACGGTCACTTAATATCTCCAAAGGAGAGTTTTTTTCCACTTGTTTGCCATCTATAAATTTTTTTACTATATTTGCACTTACATTTTCACTTATATAGAATTCGCCTCTTATGACCTTTCTTATTGCCTCCATCATCTTTTCTATTGCCTCTTGTTTCATAATGTAGCCTTTAGCCCCTGCCCTGAGTGCGCGCTCTGCAAAAAGGGATTCATCATGCATGGAGACAACAAGCATTGGTATATCTTGATAGCGTTCTTTTATTTTTTTTATAAGCTCTATACCATCAATACCTTTTAGTGATATATCAATTATTGCAAGATCTGGTTTAATTTTTTTTAGAAAATCAAGTGCTGACTGGGCATCTTCTGCCTCACCTGCTACAATAAGATCCTCTTCTTGGTTGATAAGCTGGGAAAGCCCCTTGCGAACAATGGGGTGGTCATCAACAATAAGGATTTTATTTTTTTTAAATCTTTTAGTTATATTATGTTTTTTATTCATCCCTTCTCCTTGATTTTGAATGTGCAGGTCACTATTGTTCCGCCTGATGTACCTTTTTTTATATCCAGAGATGCACCTATTATACCTGCCCTGTACCTCATTATACTTATGCCCATGCCTTGATGGTTTTTTGGTATCTTGCGAAAGGGTTTACCGTCGTTTTGTATGGTCATGGTTACTTCATCTTCTCTTTTATCAAGTCTGATTATTATATTTTTTGCCTTGCCGTGTCTTATAGCATTATTTATTGCTTCCTGGGTTATCCTGTATAAATGAGTTGCCATAATGTTATCATGGATAAGGAGTGGTTCATTATATTCAAACTTACAAACAATACCAAAAAGTCTTTCCGTATTTATAGCAAGGTCATCGATGGCCGTGGTGAATCCGTGTGCCTCAAGCCTTACAGGGTAAAGGCCTCTTGCAAAACCTTTTGTTTTTGTTATGGCATCATCTATCAAATGCACTATCTCTTCTATTTCTTTTGATTCTTGTAAAGATCTTGAAGCAATTTGTTTTTGAAGGCCTTTGCAAAGAAATGCTATACCTGCAAGCTGTTGAGAAAGGCTATCGTGAAGGTCCTGTCCTATTCTTTTTTGTTCCCACTCGCTTATCTCAAGAATTTGTTTTTCAAGAAGTTTTCTTTCAATTATTTCGCCTATGCGTTTTGCAATGACATCTAAAAGATACCGCTCTTCCTTTAAAAAAGGACCTTCGTAAGATTCTGGCTTTTCCTGGAGATAGTAAACTTCAAGATAGCCTGCCTTTTTACCCTTTATATATATGTTGGATGACTGTCTCCATGGCGTTACCTGGAAGTTATCAGTATAAAATGCATTGTCGTCGAGTATTATCCTGGCACAAGTTATATCAGGGTACTGCCAGGCATTGGGTATTATTTTTACAATACCATTGAGGATCTTCTCAAGGGATATGCCGTATTTTTCTACAATGTGGGATATCTTATAAAGACAGTTAAGCTCTTTTATTCTTTCTCCAAGGGCATGGGTCTTTTTCTGTAACAGAATTTTTGTATGCTTATGTCTTAGTTCAGTTTTTTTAAGTCTCAATAACTGGGCATTTAACCGTTCTATTTTTTTTATTAATCTTTCAATATCGTTTTTAGAATAAGACATATTATAAATTTATATTATTTTGTTGAGGATAGCAAAAGATACTGAAAAGTTTAATTTATTATTGAAAAACGCCTTTTTATATATGAGAATAAAAGTTAGCATTATAAATAAATTTTTAGCAACAAGGAGCTTAATTGTCTGTTTATTATTTTCATCCTTTTCTTATGTTTTCAGGTTTTGTTTTATTGTGTTCAGGTTTTATAGCTGTAAAATTTTTTAGAAGAAAGAGATGGTGGCTTAAATTCCATAAAATAACCAATGTAGTGGGTTCTTTTTTAATCCTTACAGGCGTCTTTGCCATATTAATATATAAATTTACCATAGGTGGACAGCATCTTAAATCACCCCATTCTTATATTGGTTTTTTTATTGCAATATTGACTATCATAAATCCTTTTATTGGTTTCTTGCAGATTAAAGGGTTCCACAGTAGTATAAATATAAAAAAGATTCACCGCATATCAGGGAGACTTCTTATTGGGCTTATGGCATTTAATATCATATTAGGACTATTTATTGTATAATCTATAAAACAAAGACCTCGCAATATTAAAACTAATTTTTTAATTATTCTATGGGAAAATCAAAATAGGTATCTGGGAACGGCTCATTGATTAGGGTAAAATGCCACCACTCAAGGCTTAAATTTTTGAATCCATTTTTTTCCATAAGGGTTTTTAAAAGCAACCTGTTTGCCCTTTGTTGAAAACCTATTTTAGGATTGGCTGTATGGGATAGTTCATGGAAGCAATCAAATCCTGTCCCCATATCAATGCTATTGTCCTTGAATCTGTTTTCTGCTGGTAAAAAACAGGCATATAATTTCATATCCTCTTTGTATTCCTCCTGTTTTGGGACCGGGACAGGGACTATCGTTAGGTCTACTGTGCTTCCTCTGCTGTGGCTTGAATATTCAGCAATGTAGCCGTCCTTAAATAGATTCTTTTTATCTATAGTGGGATAAAATTCTTCTTGTGTCTTTGTGTCTTCTATGTCTTTTGCCCATCTAACAAAATGAGCCACTGCCCTTTTAGGTCTGTAACAATCGTATATCTTCAGGGAGAGATGAAATTTTTCAAGCTCTTTTTGGACATTAAGAAGTGCCTCTGCAGCCTCTTTTGTGAGGATGCATTTAGGGGCATTATATCCATCTACCTTTTTACCTACAAAATTATGGTTAGTGAAATATCTTATATCTAAGACTACAGAAGGAATCACATCCTTAATATCTACAAATCCTTTGGGATAACTGGTCTCACATAAGGCCTTTGTCGGCAGTATTAATAAAAACCATAAAGATACAAATAGAAAAGTTGACCATTTTTTAAAATTATAAATATTCAACAAAAAATAACTCTTTGCGATTTCATCGAGTTCAGGCCTTAATTCTTCAAGGGCTTTTTCTAATTCTCTTCTTTTATCCATTGATAGGTAATGTAAATTATTTTTATTCTTTTGTCCAGAACAGTATTGTATTTCGTATTAAATAATTTAAATAATTTTTTTATGCGCCATTCGTTTTTAATTAAGCTCTCTTAGATGAAATAAACTCAGTGCGGCACCAGCCTTCACATTTGACAGCATCACTTTTCAAACAAGCCCTGGCCTGACAGGGTTGAGATGAATGTATCTACTTAGCTCAATGAGGTAACTGTTTCTTTACAAAGGTATTCAATCCGAGTCAAGGTTGAAAATATTTTTCACTGATCCCTGTTGTAAATAATAGACACGAAACTTTACTCATACTGCCTGCCTAAATCGTTGATATGGTTTATCTCGTTTATCTGGTTTATTTCGTTTATTTCGTTGGCAATGTCTTTGATTGCCTACTTTTTTTAAATTGATAATCCACCTTCTATAACCATCTTTACTGCTTCTTCCTTAAATTCCTTTGTAAATACTGCCTTTGGAATCACATCCATTTAAGACATCCCCGTTATTAATGTATTAATTTATAAGTTTGGGGTGTATTAAATTCATCATGGGTCACTTTTGTAAAGTAAAGGTGGTAGGAAAGGGCTTATAAAAAGCCCGTTCGGATAAAATCGGAATCAGTGTTCGAATAGAACGGAATAGACACATTACTTGCTGCATCTGCCAGTATAGATCGGAGAAAATGAGATAACATAATGGCTATGATGGAAGCAGTTCGGGAATAAGGGTCTTATGCTCTAAGCACACAATAACAGATTGGAACAGAACTATCAATCATAAACGTTCTTTTTTAGCCTTTTTCCAGTGATAGATCGTGACCGGAAGCAAAATAGTAAGGCCAATCATGTCAAAAGTGTATCCAGGAACCATTGTGATGACACCAGCCCCGATCAAAAATATCCTGCTTAAAGCACCCAAAGGTCTAAAGAGATAGCCTTCCAATCCCCTTGCCAAAACATTGACCCCTATAATAGCAAAAAAAATGGCTTCAACAAGGTCCACCGAACTTCCCTGGAGAAGGAGTGCAGGTTTGTATGCGAAAATGAACGGAACAAGATACGCAACAATCCCAAGCCTCATAGCATTGATTGCCGTGTGCCAAATCTTTGTGCCAGCGATGGAAGCTGCAGCGTAACATGCAAGACAGACAGGAGGGGTAAGAAACGACAGGACCCCATAGTAAAAGACAAAAAAATGTGCAAGCAAAGGTGAAACCCCGACATTTTCAAGGGCAGGAGCGATAACAGCAACCATCAGAAGGTATGAAGCCGTAACCGTCATACCCATTCCCAAGATGCTCGCCCCTATAGCTGCAAAGAGCAGTAATAGAAAAAGCTTTCCATGCGCAAGACTTACGAGAAAGGATGAAAAACTTAAACCAAGCCCCGTTATTGTTAAGGCTCCTATAATGATTCCCGCAACTCCACAGGTTACGCCTATCTCAAGAACCAGCATACCTGTCTGTCTCAGAATATGAAATATCTTTTTAAACGTTATCCCTGTTTTATCCTTAATGATAAAGGCAAGGATTACGCTCGCTATTATACTAAGAAGACCCGAAGTTTCTGGCTCCATCCACAGAAAGAACAGTGTACAGATAAGAACGAAGAAGGGTATAAGGAAGGGCCAGTCTTTCTTAACAACGGTCAGTAGTTTTGGTAGTTCGCTGGGGTCTAACCCTTTAAGCCCATCCTTAGCCGCTCTCGAATCCACTTGAACAAACACAGACAAATAGTACAGGATAGCCGGTATAAATGCAGAAAGTGCTATCTCTCTATACGGCACACCTATATATGTTGCCATGAGGAAGGCAGCTGCACCCATAATTGGAGGCATAATAAGCCCTCCAGTTGAGGATACCGCCTCCACAGCGCCCGCAAATGCAGGATTGAACCCCATTTTTTTCATGAGGGGTATGGTAAAGGAACCTGTTGTAACTACATTGGCAACCGCACTTCCAGAGATCATGCCAAAAAGACCCGATGCAAAGATGGATGCTTTTGCAGGCCCCCCACGATACTTCCCCATAATGGATATGGCGATGTCGTTAAAAAATCTGTCTATACCTATAGCATTGATAACCGATCCGAATAGAATAAAGACCAAAACAAGAGTGGTCCCTACCCTTATGGGTATCCCGAATATGCCGTGAGAATCTAAATACAGATAAGTGATGAGATTGAAAAAGGGAACACTTTTTGCCTTGAGACCTGCCGGAAAATATGAAGCAAGGAGAGCATACGCTATAACCACAGAGGCTATAACGACAAAAACCATGCCGACCTGTCTTCGAGCTGCTTCCACAAAGAGAAAGACAGATAGGGATCCGAGGATTATTCGCTCAGCCTTAAGTATGCCTATATCTATGCCGATCTGCTCGTAATTTACAGACACATAAAGACCTATCACTATTGACAAGAGAGCAAAGATAAGATCGTAAAATGGCACCTTATTTTGCCCCCCTTTTACCGGAAAGAAAATAAATGAAGCTGCAAGTATCAACCCAACAATAATGCCGATATACTGCTCGAGAAAAAGGGAGACACCAAAGTGTGATGGCAGATCCAGGATTCCAACGATAGCAACTAAAGGGATGAATACGAGTATACAATCAGCTACGATCTTTAAACCGCCCTCTATCTTTCTCATCCTCTCTTTTTCAATCTTTTGCATCTCTTTTTATTCCCGAGATTAGTTCATCTCATAAAACTAAGTCGTTCAAAAAATACACCAAAAAACGTTCCTTTAACAGATAGAACTAAAAGTACACTACCATGAGCTCAGCATAACCTTTATATCTCTATCCAGCTTAATCAAGATCTTCAGTCTTTTTTCATACCCAGAAGCTCCTTCTGGAGTACATCCATCTCTTTTGTCCAGAGACCCTTTTCCTTGTAAAGTTTTACAGCCCCTGGATGGAACGGTATGAGGGCCTCTCTTGACACAAACATAGAAGGTTTCAGGTCTTTAAGCCCTACATGAAAAGCACAAAGTTCACTGTAGTGTTCAAATATGGCCTTCATTATCTGGTAGACCACATTCTCATCAAGATCCTTTCTTACTATGATATAATTGTCGTAGGCCCATAAGTACCGTTCTTTTTCTATGCCGGTCTTACCGGGCCCTGGAGAAACCTTAACTGGATAACCGGGAAATACACTTTTCGTTCTCCTTACCGCCTCAGGTGAAGGGTCAACGGGAAGGAAACGTGCACCTTTTTTTGCGTTAAGTTCCTCGTTCACAGGTGTTCCAAGTGCAACAGATGCAGCATCTGAACGACCTTCGATAATGAGTTTCACAGCTTCAGAGGGAGACTTAGCTAGCGCAGGTTTTATGTCAGACCACTTTAGCCCTCCATTGGCGAGAAGACACTCTGTCTGTAATTGCATGGCGGCATTAGGTATGGGACCAGAAACCCTTTTTCCTTTCAAATCTGGTACGCTGTTTATATTAGATGAACCAGCCACTATCAAACCTATCATGTTCGGAACGCTTATAAACATGAGCGCCACTGGGAATCCCTTTCCCTTTGAAAGGTCTTTATATATGGATTCTCCCAAATAGCCTTTCTGGGCATTCCAGTTGCTCGCCACTCCTAAATCTATTTGCCTTGTTGGCATTAAGGGCATCCATGCATGGGCTGCATCCATAGGCACGACTTTCATCTTTAAGTTAGTGTACTTTTCCACTATCGTGCTTATCCCGACACCTATGATATGATAGCTTAACCCTGTTGGATTTGTGCCTATACTTAAGACCTGCTGGGCATAAGTCTGCCCAACGCATGCCATAAAGAAAAAGATAAAACAGGCTCCTATAACGGTATACCTTCTCATGTAAACCTCCTTTTTGTCTTATTTTTACAAATGTAATAACCTTCGCGCATTTCCTTCATATATCTTCTGTTTGGTAGAATCTGGCAAACCCATTTTCTCAATGCCTTCCATTGTGGCTCTGACAGCAATATCTCCATTTTCCACATCGTATGGGAAGTCAGTTCCAAATAGAACATGATCCTCTCCAAAAAAGGCAAGCCCGCATTCCATTGAATGGGTACTATTCCCGTTTGTCGCGGTATCAGCGTAAAACATTTTTAAATACTCAATAGGATGCTTCGTTAATCCCGGAAAATTGGCCTTACCCAGACGTTCCAACCCGTTATTCCAGTGGACGAATGCCCTATCTGAATAAAATGGAACCATACCACCGAAATGATGGGTTATGAATTTTATGGTGGGGAATTTCTCAAAAACTCCCGCAAAAACGAGTCTTACCATGGCAACCGTGGTATCATAAGGCCAGCCGAATATCGAAAAGATCTGGTTGTAAGAGACCGTCTCAGTTGAGTAATCGGGCTGGTTTGAGCTTCGCATCGGGTGAATCCATATGGGGAGATCGTATTCAACCATAAGTTCGTAAAGTGGAATAAGGTAGTCTGAACTCGGTGGTTTGCCGTTCACCCTTGTATAAATTTGAACACCTTTAAAACCGAGTTCTTTGATAGCTCTTTCCGCTTCCTTCAAAGAGGCATCCATGTCGTTCAGAGGTAGGTTGGCAACAGCGGCAATAAAATAATTAGGATATCTCTCTACAAGTTCTGCCATCTCGTCGTTGCATATACGGGCAAGATCGACTGCTTCCTTGGGATCAACAATTTCCTCAAGGGGGGGCATGGTTGTATTGATCACCTGAGCGATGTTACCATACTTTGAAAGTTTCTTTACTCTTGCCTCATAGTCTGTGAGTGTTGGCCTTTTATCCTGAACAGCCCTTTCTGTCGGGAACTTATGTGAATGTTTGTAAAGTCTCTCCTTGTACCTGGGCAGGAGCACGTGTGCAAAAATATCAATAATCATAATACCCTCCTTCTCTTTTAAAATTTTTCCTTTTTTATTTTGGTCGATCATGCTAACTCAAGGAAATGACGACGTTATTGTATAAACCCCCTTCTTGCCCCCCTTTTTTTCAGAACTTAAGGGAGCTCAGTAAGTGCTAAACTGTAACATCTCATTTTGGTACTGTCAACATAATTGTATTCATCTTTAGTTTCATAGATGTTCCTACTTTTTGAATATCTGTGATTTTGGTTAATCACTTTATTTTATAGAAGGTACATCCTTTTTTCATACCTTAGATAAATTTACACAAAAGATGTACCATCCCCCGTTTAGACCTGACACCCTCCTAACCAAAATAAGTTGTCCCGCTGAGGCGGGATAGCCATAGAGTTATTACTATAATTAAGAGATAAG
>Ga0209508_1001826_pt1 | contig 15446 bp, 12 predicted proteins | sample AD_UKC129_MetaG_FD_184427 | JGI IMG/M metagenome (GOLD analysis project Ga0209508, IMG submission 184427) | Active sludge microbial communities of municipal wastewater-treating anaerobic digesters from Canada - AD_UKC129_MetaG (SPAdes) (version 2) | ecosystem: Engineered > Bioreactor > Anaerobic... | reverse complement strand
ATTTGGGGCGAGGCGAAGCGTGTAAAATACCGTGGGCGTCGGTGAAGAAGAATCGGATGCCTTCCGAACGGAGAATTTGGTCTACGCCCGGCATATATCCGCATTCGGGAAGCCAGATGCCCCGGGGCGCCCGGCCGAAAACCCGTTTATGGAGTTGGACTGCGATGCTAATCTGAGCCTGCATGGCGGTTTGGTTGAGCATCAACGGCAAATAACCATGGGTGGCACCACAGGTGATAAGCTCCAAGCAGCCGCTGTCCATCATCTCTTTAAAGGCCAAAGTCAGATCACAGCGGTATTTTTCCGCAAAAAAATAATGACAAAACCGAAAATGCTCCAGATACATGTGGGCTGTTTCTGCAAATTCCGGCAGCCATTTGGTCCGTTGCACTTCTTTTTCAGCCAATTCGATGAGTTTTTCGATTTTATTCAGGTATCGTTGTTGGAGCAAAGAATCTTTGAACATGGAGATGAGCGTGGGTGAAAGACTCATGGTGATGCGGAACGGGATACCGTCAGCGACTAAGTGTTGATAAGTTTTGAGTAACGGAATATATGTTTCGGTAATCGCTTCAAAAAACCAATCTTCTTCTAAAAAATCCGGAAATTCCGGATGTCGCACAAAAGGGAGATGGGCATGCAGAACAAGGGCTAAATACCCCTTTTCCATGGTTGAACACTCCTTATTTGGTTTCTTTGGTCACGATGGGCGTAATCGTGATCGTGTCAATACCATCTGCGGATTGGGCAACGACCGGAATACGTTGACATCCGTCCGGTAAAGCGAAGCGTAACGTAAATGTACCGTCCGGACGGAGTTGAATGGGTTCTCCCTGAATCGTTATATTTGCATTGGGTTCGGTGGCTCCATAAATGATCAATTCGGTGTTAAGAGCTAGCCAGAATTGGCGTTCCCGAGGTTCGTATTTAACCGGACTGGATAAGCTGCTGACTGTACCGAAACTCATCTCCTGTTCCAGTCGATGGATTAAAGACTCCACCAATTCGATGGAACTGTTTCCGTCGCCTAAGCCAGCCAGGCGGTATAGACGTTTGAAATTCTCTTCGATGAGCATCCATTCTTCGTCGATCACATCGGATACGTTGTCCCGCGGAGTCGTTACTGCATTGGAACGGGCAATAGTAAAGAACGTTCCGTCCGGTTGAATAAAACCCAGATCAACACAGAAGGAACGGTTTGGTTTACCGACATTGATATACCAACTGTTCGTATTATTATTTACTGTGACATCAAAAAAATAATTACTGTTGGAACCATCAAACGAAATATCGGTAATATCATACACGCGAATACATAAGGGAATATGATAAAAACCACCGAAACGTTGTGACAATTTGTTCTTTGTTTCGGTATTGATATCCCAGTATGCATAAAGCCAATAAGGATCACGTACCATCAGTGCAATCCGGGTTTCATTGTATGAAGAAGGAATATCCAATTCGCCTTCGCCGTAAGTAGCGACCTTGGTCAGGTGTTCTGGTATCGGTGGTTGTTTATATAAGGAATGATCTCCATTTAACGACTGATCCAGGTGATGGGATATTATTGGCGCATCTTCGGGATTGGCGGCAAATGGGGGATCGAGTAGCATGATGTGTTCAATCAGCTCTTCCTTGGTCAATTTGGAAGTTCCTTTTACACCCAATGATTTGGCGATTTCGGTCAGATCCTTTTTTGATTTATTCGCCAACTCCTCTCGGGTCATTGTTATCCCCTTTCTGTTCCAGATAATTTAAAAAAATTACTCTAATAATATTGCCGACTGTTTTTTCTTCTATACCCCAAATCTTAAGGTGTGGCGGTTATGGAGGGAATCTGAGAAGAATACGGCATTAATTGGAAAGCATATCTGAAGGAAAATATTCCGCATGTCTCGAATTTTTACTAAAGATTCTGTTCAAATTACTCACGGACGTCGTGGACAGGAGGTTTATCCGATGATCCGATTCGCCCGCTGGTACATAGTGTTAGCATTGTTAGTTTTTTCTATTCAAGCTTTTGCCGGTTTTAAAGACTATCAAATCGCTTTTGACAATAACGATTTTTTGATGGAAGGCGTATTTCAGGTTTTAGCCACGGATCTTGACGGAGACTTAAACGAGGAACTGTTGGTTGCCGGGAAGAATTATATTGGCCGGGAGCTTTTTGTGTATTTGCTCTCTGTAAAGGACGGCTATAAACCCTCGGTTCAGTGGCAAAGTCCCAATTTATTTGAAGAACGGAGTGTGATTTGGATCGCTTCCGGTAAGTTCAATGATTTGGGAAAAGTGTTACTGGTGATGACTAATACCCGGTTTTATCTATATCGGATGGAAGGTGATGGGCTGAGGTTAGTCGGGGAGTATCATCATCAACTGGAACCTTTGGGCGTAACTGCCGGTGATATAGACGGCGATGGTTGGGATGAACTGTTGGTTACCCGGGTTGGCGATGTGACGTCGAAGATGTACCGGTGTTATCTTCAGGTATGGAAGTTAACGGAGAATGGTTGGCAGGCAACAACCAAGACCGATTTGTTAGGGAATATCCGCGGGTTAACAGCGGGGGATATTGATGGGGACGGTATCCACGAGATTTTTGTGGAGGAAGGATTGCGGGTAGAACCCGGTACCGTACACATGTTGCGTTATAAAGACGGTAAATTTGGAGAGGTTGCAAAAGTCTCCAATGAAATCAAAGGGGCTGCCTATAGTTTGAAAGTGAAAGCTTTCCCGGAAGGCGTTCGTTTGATGACTGCATCAACCCGAGGCAAGGTTAATTTCTTCAGGTATGAAGGCAGCAAATTGGTTAAGGACCCAGAGGAATTGTCGTTTAACAGTGAGCTAACGGACAGTGATGCAATAGAGTTAGACAATGATGGGGACTTGGAGATTGCGTTAATCGGCTATCCGCGGCGGTTGATGATCCTCCATCGTTAACATGGATATTGGGAGAGGTGGAGCAGTGCCAGGACATGGGAAATATATTATAAGTGTACTTATTATATTGGTACTGATATTAACGATTTCCTGGGTTGCTGCTGCTGAAACCGATATGGGGAGTCAACCATCCATGGCAGAGTTGCGTCTGAAAGTATTGACCATGAATATCCACGGCGGCGTCAATTGGTATGGAGAATTCGATTTGGAAGGGTTAGCCCGTTTTATCGAAAGCGTCAATCCGGATCTGGTCAGTCTTCAGGAAGTTGACCGGGTTTGGTCCAGTCGCAGCCAGTTTCAGGATATCGGAGTGGAATTGGCCAACCGATTGAATATGTTTTATGCCTTTTCGTCGTCGCTGGAACGGAATCAAGGCATGTATGGGAATTTGATTTTAAGCCGTTACCCGATCATCCAGACATGGTCCGAAAAGCTGCCGGGTACTTTGGAAACTCGTAGTTATGTATTTTGCCAAGTTTTAATCGGCGGTGTCCGGGTTAATCTGCTCAATACGCATTTAGGGCTTTCGGAGACAGATCGGTTGCTTCAGGCGGATCAGGTGATTCGGTTTACCAATCAAATTAATGGACCACTAGTGTTAACCGGAGATTTTAATGGAACGGCGGATGATCCGGCAGTAGCCAGTTTGACCAAAATCTTTCGGGATTTGCAATTGGATAGTAATTGGAGAGAACACGGGACTTTCCGTTTGAAGGACGGCAATATTGGCGGGCGGATCGACTATATCTTGGCTTCCCCGGAATTCTCTCTACATCATTTTGAAATCATCGATACTTTCCTTTCCGACCATTTGCCTTTAGTCGCCGAGCTAGGATTGTGGATTGAGCCAATCGATCTGAGTCAGCTGGACGGGGAGAAAGTGTTATTCTAAAAAAAGATTTTTTAGATGCAAATTTAGGATGAAGCCGCTATGCAAATGGGCATGGCGGTTTTTTGTTCATCTATCCGTCTGGCAATACATCCCGGTTAGGGACACCTAATTCTCATTAGTCTATAGCCATTTTCGCTATGGATTTATTTTTGCTGGAATTTTCTTGTATGGCAGATTTGTTTTTATATATTTTAATTTAAAAATAAATACTTTAAGGTTACCCGTGAAAGCGTTACTGAACGCCTACTGCCGCTTTTTTACCGCCAAAAAAGCGGCGCAAAAAGGCGCCGGCGAACCTAGGGTTCCCGGACTCTCCTCTTATTCATCCGGGGTTCTTGAATGTCTTCACCAATCCATGGCCTTTTGACTGTCAATAAAGCCCAGGCTTCCGATGGCGACCGCAGTTTTTCGTCCTGAAAAGATGCGTCGCAAGCCTCCATCCCTGGAGCCTTTGGTCAGCGATAGATTTCGATTATACAAGGAAAATTTGACATAAAAGTGGCCCGCCATGGATGGCGGGCCCGCGGCTTTGATCTTGGATGAATCATAGCCGTCGGGCATTCAGTATGAACCCTGAAACCGCCGTAATGGATGCGGCGGCAATGATAGCAATGGCGAAGCCTTACTACTCGAAGGGCATGGATGCCCGAAGAGATTGCAGGGGTCCGGGGAGTCTCACTCCCCGGCGGTGGGGTTTCCAAAGGGGTTGACCGCACAACCCCTTTGGAAAAACCCGTTCATTGAGCTCACTCCGATAGGCCGTTAGGCCGATTCATGAGGTTATTTATTATTTGGAAGTGTTGAACTTGATCATTACATTAAGCCTGCAAATGTAATCGGTCGTGAGAATATGTGGATAGATTAAAAAACATGTCCAAGGTAGTTGAGCGAATATTGTAACGCGATAATCTACGAAAAATCTCAATTAAGAAAGAAACTCCTCCGGCAACGTTTGTTCCAGTGTCAACAGGGGCTTAAAAAGATCCCCGGTACGGCGGATTCGCTCCGGCGCAGTGACTATGGTGAACATGGACGGATGGCAGTCGGGGAGTTCTTCCCAGGAAACCGGCATGGAGACCGGTGCTTTGGGGAAGGGACGGATACTGTAGACTGAAGCAATGGTCTTTCCCTCCAGGTTTTGCAGATGGTCGATATAGACTTTACCGCCGCGGTCTGTGATTTTTCGTTCGTTGGTAGCGAGTTTGGGATCGTTTTGAATGATGATGTCTCCAAGTTTTTTCACAAACGTACTGGTCTGGCGGAAGGTATATCTGGGTGCAATCGGAATATAAATATGAATTCCAGTGGCGCCCGACGTTTTCGGGAAGGACTGGAGCCTCAGTTCTTTCAGGAGCAGCCGAAAACGGAGGGCGATGGTCGCTGCATCGCTGAATACAGCGGGTTCCATCGGATCCAGGTCGATGATGATATAGGTCGGGCAAGTCAGGTTCTCAAGCCGCGATAACCAGGGATGAACTTCAATGCATCCCAAATTAATAGACCAGATTAAGGATTCCAAATTGTTGAGGACGGCGTAACGGATGATCCGATCGTCTGATGGGATCGGGCAGGTTGTAAGCCATTTCGGCGGTTTAGGTACGTCCTTTTGATAAAAAAAGTTTCCGGTGATTCCCTCAGGATAGCGAACCAATGAAACCGGCCGGTTAGTCAGATGGGGTGCCAATACCGGCCAAATATCGGCATAGTACCGCATAATATCCCCTTTGGTAAACCCATCCTCCGGCCAGAATACTTTATCCAAATTTTTAACGGGAACATGATGACTGTTGATGGTTAGGGTTGTTTCCATAGCGCCTCACTAAAAATTATTAGGGAAAAGAAAAGTAGATAGTGCACAGTGAACTGTGTACTGTGATCCCTTTTTTCATTCTTCGAATATACAGTCTTCCGGCCTCAGGTCTGGGCGGAAACCTTTGAAGCTAGGGTGACGGAGGTTACCATCGTCTGTGAGTTCCAGATATTCCACATCACAAACAAGAATCGGTTTGGTCCAGATGACATTTTTCTGGGAGACGGCAGTGCCGGTGAAAGGGCAAATATTGCTTTGAATGGTAGCCAGTTCAGCTTCGATGATTTTCAACTCCTCCATGGTAAAGCCGGTTCCGACCATTCCGAAAGGTGTTAACCGATCATTCGTATAGGAACCTAGGATTAGAGAACGAAGACTCCCCCGGGTGGTCGGGTTAATAACGTACCCGCAGATAATAAAGGGTTTGATCAGTTTTCGTTTAAACTTCAGCCAGGCTTTACTCCGCTTTCCCGGTAAATAGAGACTGGCTTTTTTTTTGGCAATTACGCCTTCCAATTCTAATTGGCAGGCAGATTGGAAGTATTTTAAGCCGTCACCGGTAATATACTTAGTGAGGATCAATTCGTCCTGATCGGCAAAATTTTCAGCCAATATGGTCCGTCTCACTTCAATAGGCTGATTTACAAGGGGCTGATGGTTGAAATAGAGAAGATCAAAGACAGTAAAGACCACCGGTATCCGGGCCGAGGCTTCCTTGATGTGGTCCGGTTTGCGGAGCTGTCCCCGTTTTTGAAGTGCGGAGAAATTGGGTTTCCCGTCCCGGATGGCGATGATCTCACCGTCCAGTATGCATCCGGAAATGGAGGTTCGTTGGTGCAGATGGAGTAGCTCCGGGAAGATGTGAGATATATCTTTAAGGTTACGGCTTTGCAATCGGGTGGCTCCGTCCAGAAATGCCAGGCAGCGATAACCATCCCATTTGATTTCATAGGTGAAATCATCGGAATCAAAGGGCTCGGCCATCGTTGCTAGCATCGGGGAGATAGCGTTTGGAAGCATGGCGTTCGTCATTCGATAAAACCATTTAAATCAGGAGGGGAACTAACTGGCCGATCATCAGACTCCTAACTCCTGTCTCCTGACTCCTAACTCCTAGCTTTTTATATCTGCTTTCTTTTGTGATAGTATGTACAGCTAACAGTCAAAAAATTAAGCCTGATGAAGAATTCTTTAGATATTTTGCATAAATTAGCCATAAATTAAGAAAATAGTTCCATGTGAAGATTTACCTTTGTTGTGTTACCTATGCCAGTTGGATAAAATCATGGGTAGAGATATTAGCACTCGTCTTAAGTGAGTGCTAACAAGTTAACTCACTGAGAGGAGGGAAATTTATGAATATTAAGCCTTTAGGTGAAAGAATCGTTATCAAAGTGTTGGAGTCCGAGGAGAAAACCAAAAGCGGGATCGTGTTGCCGGATACGGCTAAAGAGAAACCGCAAATGGGTATCGTGAAAGCGGTTGGAAACGGGAAACTCCTGGACAACGGGCAACGGGTGGCATTGGATGTGAAAGTCGGCGATAAAGTATTGTTCGCCAAGTATGCCGGTACCGAAGTCAAACTGGACGGGGAAGAGTTTATGGTTTTAAAGGAAAGCGATATTTTAGCTATTGTTTCTGAGTAATTATGTGAATGAGGATGGTGATTAACTGATGGCAGCCAAACAAATTTTGTTTGCTGAAGAAGCCCGTCATGCGTTGGAACGGGGTGTAAACACCTTGGCCGATGCGGTCAAAGTGACCCTGGGTCCGAAGGGGCGGAACGTCGTTCTGGATAAAAAATATGGTTCGCCGACCATCACCAATGACGGTGTAACCATTGCTAAAGAAATTGAACTTGCTGATCCGTTTGAAAATATGGGTGCTCAACTGGCGAAAGAAGTGGCGACCAAAACCAATGATATCGCTGGTGACGGAACCACGACCGCTACCATTCTTGCCCAAGCGATGGTTCGTGAAGGGTTGAAGAATGTGGCCGCCGGTGCCAATCCGATGATTCTCAAAAAAGGAATCGAAAAAGCTGTTAAAACCGTCGTCGAAGAGATTAAGAAAGTCAGCAAATCTGTTGACAGCAAAGAAGATATCACCCATGTTGCAGCTATCTCCGCTGCCGACGAAGAAATCGGCCGGTTGATCGCTGAAGCCATGGAAAAAGTGGGTAAAGATGGCGTTATCACCGTTGAGGAATCCCAAACCATGGGGACCAACCTGGAAGTTGTGGAAGGTATGCAATTTGACCGGGGTTATGTTTCTCCCTACATGGTTACCGATTCCGAACGGATGGAAGCTGTTCTCGATGATCCGTACATTTTGTTAACGGACAAAAAGATCTCCATGATCAAAGATTTGCTCCCGATTCTGGAGAAGATTATTCAACGTGGTAAGCCCCTTTTGATCATCGCAGAGGATGTTGAAGGCGAAGCTCTGGCCACGTTGGTTGTGAATAAACTCCGTGGCGTCCTGAATGTGGTTGCTGTTAAAGCTCCGGGCTTCGGCGATCGTCGTAAGGCTATGCTCAGCGATATCGCTATTGTCACCGGTGGCCAGGTGATTTCCGAAGAAGTCGGTATGACCTTGGAGAATGCTACTGTGGAAATGTTGGGTCAAGCCCGTCAGGTTAAAGTCACCAAAGAAGAAACCACCATCGTGGATGGCCGTGGCGATTCTCAAGAGATCAAAAACCGGATCAATCAAATCAAGATGCAAATTGAAGAAACCACTTCCGATTATGATCGGGAGAAACTTCAAGAGCGTCTGGCCAAATTGGCTGGCGGCGTAGCTGTCATCCAAGTAGGTGCTGCCACTGAGACCGAGATGAAAGAGAAAAAACATCGGATCGAAGATGCTCTCTCTGCAACCCGCGCTGCAGTTGAGGAGGGTGTCGTTCCGGGCGGTGGCGTGACCTTGCTCCAGATCGCTCCGGTTCTCGATAAACTGAGAGAAACCGAATCCGGCGATGTGGCTACCGGTATTTCCTTAGTTCGGAAAGCCCTCAGCGAGCCTCTCCGTCAGATTGCCAACAATGCTGGCGTTGAAGGTTCCGTTATCGTCGAGAAAGTCAGCGAAATGGAATTTGGCATGGGCTACAATGCCTTAACCGGCGAGTATGTGAATATGGTTGCTTCCGGTATCGTAGACCCGGCTAAAGTGACCCGCAGTGCGTTGCAAAATGCAGCCAGTATCGCTGCTATGCTGTTGACCACCGAGTGTCTGGTTACTGAAATTCCTGAAAAGGAAAAAGCAGCACCGATGCCTGGTATGGGCGGTATGGATATGTAAGATGAAAAACCCGGCTTTGGCCGGGTTTTTTTATTGCCCCAATCTTCCTCCAGTTTTATTTCCCTTCTTTTCTGATTAATTTTTCTATGAAAGCCTTGCCTTAAAAGTCCAAAGCACACTCCTTAACAGTATACGAAAATATTTCCCAATAATAAGTTTAAATATCTTATTCAAAAACCAGAAGCTCCAAGGAACACGGAGATTGCGAAGAAGTAAATAACCATAATGCCGGGGTAAACTAGAAGGAATTCCGGCGGTATGATCCGAAGATAAATGACGGTGATAAATATGGATAAACAAGAATTGGTGCAGATTTTGAATGAAATCGGATTGCTCTTGGAATTGAAGGGCGAAAATCCTTTTAAGATAAAAGCGTATTACCAGGCGGCCCGGACGTTGGATGCGTTAACGGATGATCTGGAGACGCTTATTCGGGAAGGACGAGTAGGGGAACTACCCGGTTTCGGAGAAGCGCTTGTTCAAAAGGTGGATGAATGGTATCGAACCGGGACTGTCCAATATTATGAGAACCTTAAAGCGGATATTCCGCCAGGTTTGATCGATATGCTCCGGGTGCCGGGATTGGGCGCGAAGAAAGTCAGTGTGCTTTATCAAACCTTAGGGATCGCCGGATTGGACCAATTGGAGGCTGCCTGTAGAGAAAACCGGTTGGTGGCTTTATCGGGATTTGGAGCAAAAACCCAATTGAAAATTTTAGCCGGAATCGAGTTTATAAAGGAACATAGCCGGGAGTTCTTGTTGGCGGATGCCTGGCAGCAAGCCATATCCTTACTGCAGATGCTGACGGAGGAACCGGACGTTGTCCAGGTGGAAATCGCAGGTAGTTTGCGCCGGTTTAAAGAGACGGTAAAGGATATTGATCTGGTGGCATCTTCAGAACATCCGGAAAGTCTCATTCGGCGTTTTTCCCGGTACACCGGGATTCAACATGTGGTTTCTAGTGGACCGACGAAGGTTTCGGTGATTCTGGAGAGTGGATTGGGTTGTGATCTGCGGGTTGTGGCGCCCTGTGAGTTTGTTCATACGTTACAGCATTTTACCGGCAGTAAGGAGCATAATACCGCATTGCGCCATCGGGCTAAAGAATGGGGTTACAAGGTCAATGAATATGGTCTATTCCGGGGAGACACACCGGAATATTGTGAAACGGAAGCTGAAATTTATCAAAAATTGGGATTGGAATGGATACCTCCGGAGCTTCGGGAGGATCGGGGAGAGATTGAAGCGGCTCACCAAGGCCGTTTGCCGAAATTGATTGAACCGGAGGATCTGTTGGGGATCTTTCATATGCATACCAATGCCAGTGACGGAACGGCTTCTTTACGCCAAATGGTGGAGCAGGCCATCGCTATGGGGTATTCTTATTTAGGTATCGCTGATCACAGTCAATCGGCAGTTTATGCTCACGGGTTGACGCCGGAACGTTTGGTACGGCAGTTTGAGGAGATTGATCGACTGAATGCCGAATATCCAGGGTTTAAGATATTTAAAGGCATTGAAGCGGATATTTTACCCGACGGAAGGCTGGATTATGACGATGAACTGCTGGCTCAATGTGATTTTGTGATTGGGTCAATTCATTCCCGGTTTAAGATGGATAAGGCAGAGATGACATCGCGCGTTCTCCGAGCGATGGAAAATCCCTATTTAACCATACTGGGCCATCCGACCGGCCGTATACTCCTGCAACGGCCCGAATATCCGCTGGATATGGATGCTGTTCTTGCTCAGGCGGCCCGGTGCGGAGTGATTTTAGAGTTTAATGCCAATCCGAACCGCTTGGATTTGGATTGGCGATGGTGCAGGAAAGCGAAGGAATTGGGCGTATTGATCTCTATCAATCCGGATGCTCATAGTACGAGAGATCTTAACCTGGCCCGTCTTTACCTGATGGTTGCCAGAAAAGGCTGGTTGGAGAAGACCGATGTCTTTAATACCCGTAGTGCAGTTGAGGTGGAATCTTATTTTAAAAACCGGGTTTGCCGCTGAGAACCGAGTAGGTCATTCGACTCTTTTTCGCTGAATCAATGCGGTACTGCTTAAGTGCTTATAATATCGGGTGGCAAAGATGAGGGTCACTAATTGTAACAGATGAGTGAGGGCTATCCCAAAAGGCCATTTGCTGACGGAGAAGCGAATGGCTGTATGCAGCCCGATATAAACTAAGCAAGCGCAAAAAATCGGTTTAAAATGTTTTTTCAGTAGTCTGCAGCTGATACGGTAGGCCTCGATCAGACCGATATTCTCCAGAATGATCACAAAGGGTACAGCAAACAGCCGATAGGCCACTGGAATAAAGATGACTTTAGCCGCATATTTTCCGAAGATTGCAAAACGGTCAGGTAGAAGAACGGCTGATAAGATAACAGTCACGTAGATGGAGGCAAAATTGACGGCTGTCACCCAGAAAACCGGTAATTTCCGATGGGCTTTCCGAAATAACAGCTTATAGTTGAAGAAACGGTGACTGTCGCGGGATGCTGCTCCTAAAATAGTTATCAGTATAGCCATGGATGAAATATAAAGCCCAATGAGGGCAACGACGGCCATTTCCACAACTTGACCGGTGAAGGATACCCCGATAGGGTCTTCCGGTGCCGGGAAAAGCAATCGGAAAATGGCGCTGAAGGTTTTTGAAAAGAGAAAGCCTTGAACGGTCATTGTTATAGCTAATATCAACAGCCAGTCATAGATATGGGAAAAAAAGCATTCTGCCGATTGACCGATAATTGTTTGCCGCCAGGTGAAACGGTTGGTGTTTTTTTTCGGGTTAATCTCAGCCTTTTCCGCAGGGGTTATTTCTGTTGACAGACTGGGATAAGTGAAGGCTGTTCCCATACTACTTGCAGCCGCTGTTTCCTTATGAGCCGTTTCGGCTTGGGGGTTTGCAGGAAACGGGTATGGCGATGTCCTGTCGACAGGGGTGGCGAAGATCAGATCGGTTTTGGCCAAGCTTTGAAATTTAAGCGTTCCTTCCGGGGCTACCAGATCATTAAAGGTGAGGATACCGGCGGTTAGCAATTCCCGGATCTCTGTTTCGTCAAAGGGCCCGTATTGGTGTTTGTTATGTAATACGTAATAACGCACGATTTCACTCCCTCTTAACCAGCTGATGAATATTCTGCGTGTTAGAAGGCAATTCCTGCTTAATCCCTATGTCTTGATGTATAATTTTGGAATTTTTAAATGAATCTCTTAATAGAAAGGGGTTTTGTCATGGTTGAACATCAAGAAAGAATCATCAAATTGCAGCAATTTTTGAAAGTGCAAGGCATTGAGGTTGCAGTCTTTAATCTCAACTCGGATCTCTATTATTATAGCGGATCGGTACAACCTCTTTATTTGGTGATTCCTGCGGAAGGGACCGGAGTGTTGATTGCCCGGAAGTCCCTTGAACGGATTCGGGTTGAAGCTCCGTTTTTAACTTTGGAAACGTTCCAAAATACCCGGGATTTGCAACGGATCGTGGCAGACAACGGTTGGAGCGGCGCCCGAAAAATCGGGTTTACACTGGAGAATACGGCTTATGCAACGGTCATGCGCTGGATGAAACTTTTTGAGGGAGCTGAAGCCGTGGATATCTCTTGGGATGTTCGGCGGTTACGGATGGTGAAATCCGAAACTGAACTGGCCATTTTCCGGGAAGCCGGCCGGAGAATGGCGGAATTACCTCGGGTGATTCGGGAAAGTTTCCGTCCGGGTATGACGGAGCTGGAGTTAAGTGCTGTGATTGAGCATTTTATGCGGTTGAATGGCCATGGTGGCTTGGTCCGTTGCCGCCGGGAAGGTATTGAAATGAATTACGGCGTTTGTTCCGGAGGAAGGGGGGCCTTGGCAGGAACCAAATTTGACGGAATCTGCGGGGGGGAGGGTTTGGATCGGGCGGTGCCGTACGGCGCTTCCTGGAAGCCTATTGCTCCCGGAGAACCGGTCATTCTTGATTTTGCCTTTGTTTATCAGGGGTATCATCTGGATCAGACCCGGATGTTTTACTGGGGTGTGCCTCAACCGGAAGTGGTGAGGGCTTTAGAGGCCATGTGTCAGGTTGAACGGATGATTGCGGAACGGTTGGTTCCCGGTGCTGTTTGGAGCGAAATTTATGATGAAGCGGTCCTATTGGCAGAAAAGTTGGGCTATGGGGAATCCTTTATGGGACTTGGCCCCGAAAAGGTGAAGTTTGTCGGTCATGGGGTGGGTTTGGAGTTGGACGAGCCGCCTTATCTCGCGCCTAGGATGAATGAGCCGATCGAAGCCGGCATGGTTCTGGCTTTAGAACCCAAAGTCTCCCTTCCCGGCATCGGCGTGATCGGCAATGAGGATACTGTCATCGTCACCGAATCGGGAGTCGAATGGGTTACCATTGCACCGGGTGAAATGATAGTGGTTGCGAATGAGTTCTAGGTATTGGGTACTAAGTGCTAGGTACTAGGTACTAGGTACTATAGGTGAGGAAAGCTACGCCTTCCTTTTATAATCCAAAAACCGGAACCTCGTATCTCGAACCCGACATCGTATTTTTATTTTGTAACGCTGGAGTTTGCATTCTGATCGTTAATACGTTAATAGTTGCGCCATTTTTTGTTAGGAGGTGCAGCATGAGTGGGTTTAAAGATTTAAATGTTTGGACTGGATGCCGAAAATAGGAACTAGGTGCTAGATACTAAGTACTGGTTTCAGGAATAGTGCTGCATCCGGGCTAGCAATTGATAGTTTTAAGACCTGTGTTTGAAACTCCAGTTTCATATTCTGATGGTTATAATCTATAACCAATGGGTAGAGAGTTTGAACCCGGATTCCAGAAACTAGAACCTCGAACCCCAAATATCCTAGAACCCAGAACCCAGTACCCCGTACCCTCTTTGATGACATAGTTTTCCTTTCCCCTTAATAAAATGTGATGATCGAAAGTGAAGGGGGGATTGGGATGAAGAGTTATGAAATTAAAAAGATAGGGCTTGGCTCTGTTTTTAAGTTCCATTTTGCCGTTGGGGTCGTGGTGGGATTAATCGCCTGTATATTGTTGTTATTAACCGGGGCGTCATTAAAACATTTGGGGATTGAGGTCGGAACCGTAATCCTTGGCAATCAGGGGCCGTTGCAAGTGGGAGCTGCTTTGGTGGGTTTGATCATCGGCAGTCTGGCGTATGGACTGATGATGGGGTTGGTCGGATTGGTGGGAGCTTTTTTGTATAATGTGTTTGCTAAGATAACCGGCGGAATTGTGATCAAACTGGGAGACGGAGAGTAAGGGCCGCAAGGCTCTTTTTTGTTGGAGAAAATACACTTGGATGGTATAAATTTTTCAACTCAGTTATGAGGAAAATTGTCGTTTTTTAAATGGCAATTTTTTATTAAAAAAATTATGAAAGTGAGTTCTTGTTAATCCTGTTATGGTTCATATCATTTCATCGAAATATCAACGTGTTTACCAGGTGTTTAGTGATATTTGCATAAAATGATTATAAAAAAGTTTATTAAAGTTTATTCCATTTTTGCAGTTGGCATAACTCGTTTTTTTGTGCAAAAGAAATGCAAATCTCGACAATTTTATACATTGGTTTATGATAGAGTAATAAAGGATTGCAAAAAACGGGTAATTTACCATATAAACTTAAAAAGTGTTTCGATATCATGATGATTGTCGTAAATAATCAAAAGGGGAATAAAAAAAACAGCCTTTCGGCTGTTAGTTATTTTGATTGATTGGTGCCCAGGACCGGACTTGAACCGGTACGGTTGCCCATACGCCCCTCAAACGTACGCGTCTGCCAGTTCCGCCACCTGGGCATATCGAATTGACTCTTATAATTATAAAGGGGTTCCTTTTTAATGTCAAGACCATTTAAAAATTTTAATAGGTTTTAACTTGCCATATAAGGAATTCTTTAGTATTTTTTAAGAGAATGTGAAACCAATTTCAATTGACGATTTCTTGCAGATTCAGGCAGGGTTTACCAAGTTAAACGCGAATAAATGGAAAAGACGCGAATATGACCGGAGGTTCGAATGTTCGATTTACATACGCATATTATTCCCGGAATCGATGATGGTGCTGACAATTTAGACATATCCCGAGCCATGATGGATTTGGCTGTATCCCATGGTACCGAAGGGTTGGTGGTTACTCCTCATGTGGTTGAAGGGGGATGGCTGCCCGAATGGGACGAGATTGTAGCAGGGTGTGAACTGTTACGAAAAATTTCAGAGGAATCCGGATATACCTTGAGTATTTATCCTGGGGCGGAAGTAGCGCTAAGTATGGATATTTTAAACCGGATTGCCGGACCTGGGCCCTATTGTATCAATGGAGGCTCTTATTTATTGACTGAGTTGCCAGCTCTCGAGATCCCGCCGTATACCGAAGATTTTTTCTTTACGTTGCAAGCCCGGGGAATAACTCCCATATTGGCTCATCCAGAACGTAACCCGATGGTGGCCAGAAATTTGGAACGACTGGAAGAGTGGGTTCGGCGAGGTGTCTTG
>Ga0209508_1001823_pt1 | contig 15469 bp, 10 predicted proteins | sample AD_UKC129_MetaG_FD_184427 | JGI IMG/M metagenome (GOLD analysis project Ga0209508, IMG submission 184427) | Active sludge microbial communities of municipal wastewater-treating anaerobic digesters from Canada - AD_UKC129_MetaG (SPAdes) (version 2) | ecosystem: Engineered > Bioreactor > Anaerobic... | reverse complement strand
CACGTATCCCGAGTCACCGTGGTCCCGTCAAATCCCGAAGTCCCAAGGAACCAATTGAGCGACCTTTTCCGCAGGGATAGGTTCAGAGCCTTCTGACGTTTGTCACTGCTTGCCGTGCCTGTTTAGTTCACGATGACACCCGAGAGAGGAACTCCCCCGTCCGTGTATCGACTTTGACGACTTCGCCTTCCGACATGTACTCTGGAACCTGAATGACCAACCCGGTTTCCAGAACAGCTGGCTTCGTGCGACCTGTGGCGGAGGCACCTCGGACGTAAGGATCGCACTGGACAATCTTCAGCTCAACAGCCACCGGCAGTTGAATCCCAACGCATGCTCCCTCAAAAACAAGGGCAAAAATGCCTTCCAGTCCCTCTTTGAGATAATTCAGCTCGTCGCTGAGTTGCTCCTTCGGCAAGACGTACTCGTTGTAGTCCACCGAGTCGAGAAAATGGACCGAATCTGCATCCGCGTACATGAAGGTTACGGGGCGGCGTTCAAAGTTTGCCTCTTCCAGCCCCTCTGTCCCTTTAAGCGTAAAATCGACCTTTTGTTTTGACAGCAGATTGCGGGCACGAAACTTGTAAAGCGTGGCGGCGCCTCGCGCGCTGGGCGTCTGAACTTGGACGGACTCAATCAAACAGGGTGCGTCCTGATACGAAACGATCATTCCACGTTTGATATCCTTTGCCGGTAGCATCGAAAAAATGTCTCCCTTTGTGTCCCAATCTCCCCGAACCTTTGCTTTCCTCTAGTACTTAACCAAATTACAAGAAGGTGCCCGATTGAGGATCAATGGCGACTCCGTGTGTCAATTTGCAAAAGGCCTCAAGGACGATGATCAGTGCACTGGGATCGAAAAAATCACCAGGCTCGTCGCTTTCGTCATCCTCATCGTCGTCCATTAATCGTTCGAAATGAAACACATCAAGCCTCGCGTTGCAGGTCTTTAGTCTTGCAAGTTGTTTCCGTTCTTCCGCTGTCAAGTCAGACGCCGAGAGGTCTTTCACCTGTTTTTCAACTTCTTCCACAATCTCCGGGCCGTCCAGATAGCAAATGTCCATGGCTGAAAAGGCATCGGGCGCGATCACAGTTATCGACTCAAACCGCCCTGCCTGATCGGCCTGCGCATTCATAACCTGATATTGAGGCCCCACGGTTCTCAAGGTCCTTATGACCTGTTGTAGGGTCGGGCGATTTTCGCGAGAGAAGTAAACAAAACACGTTTCCCGCCAGTGATAATTACTATCCTGAAACATAGACATGGCGGTGTTCCATCCCTCGGTTTTATGTCGGTCCGCTTTACGGACTGTCAAAAGTGGTCCTGTTCCCCCGTGCCTAGGCACAGCTGACAGCGAAAACTTATTTTACGTTCTGGCGACTACCCTGCCAAACCCATCTGCGTCGAGAATCGTCGAAAACGCATTCGCGAAAAAAGCCCCCACTTTCAAGCGAGAAACGGGAGAAGGTGGCGACGATAACCCCATCTCACTGATTCGCGCTCAGCTCGCGCAATGCACGTCTCTCAGGACGCCCATTCGGGCGGGACCCGCGAAGATATGAAGATGAACCTAACGCCCGCCCGAACGGCCGGAGAAGCCTGACGATCTTCCGAACTGCGAGGAGCTTCCGAAGGGGCTTGAGCGACTGAATCCTCCCCCAAATGGCGTTTGCCCAAAGGGAAATCCAAAGCTGCCTGGCTGGAATTGCGGTCTGCCAGAAAATGACGAGCTCCGACCAGAACTGCTTGTTGAACTGGATGATGTGACCCGCGAGGAGCTCGTACTACCGCGAATTTGGACCCCCGATCCTAGAAGCGCCGACAAGGCAGCTCGAACGGATTCGGGACTGGCTCTTTGCAAGGTTACGACTTGTGTCGTCTCTTCGGAATCCGTCGCTGCCTTTTGGTCAAGTTGCTCCACAAGTTGACGAACCTCGTTTAGCAATCGCTCGGGTGCAGAAATGATTAGGGAATTGGTCCGAACATCAACGCCAATAGACATGCGTTGAACCTCTTCCGTGGGTTGATTTCGTCCGGGGCCCCCTGGGCCACCCCGCCCACCACCCCGGAGAAGTTGAATGATTTCCTGCGGACTTGGGCCACGATTCGCGCTGGCAGCCGTCACAAGCCGATCTTGATACACCGAACGCAAAATATTCGCAATCTCTTCCGCCTGGGTATTCTTGACCGGGATGATAATGGTCTTCGGTTGAACTGCGACATCCTGCGGGCTTTCCGGTTGATCAAGGACCCGCAAAATCTCCTCAATCAACTGCAGATCCTGCGGATAGGCCTGCACGATGAGGGCATTCAATCTAGAGTCCGGCGTGATTTGGATGCGGCTCGTCGTTCTCGTGGAACTCGTGCTTGAGGTCGAGGAAGTTGTCCCTGTGTCGATGCCCAAAAGTGAGCCTACCAATCCGCCACCGACATTTCCAAAAGCCGCCCGGGCTATTTCACCGATTAGGGACCCTCCTCCGGAACCGCTGGTTGTCAGCGTTCCCCCGCCAAGAATTTGATCGAGGATAGATGCCACGGACTCGGCCTTCGAGTTCTTGAGGTAGTAAACCACCAACTCAGGACCACCATATTGAGTCACATCTTGGCTAACCATCCGCCGAACGAGGTTTTCGAACTGATTAAGCGCCTCCGGGTCCTGACTTGCCACCACCAGTCCTTCCGGCGTGATGGCCACAATGACGGGTGGTGCACTCGGCGGACCTTCGAGGGGTGCGGGAGACTCTGTCGTACGCTTTTCCCCGGTTTCGCTGGGTGCGCTGGCTTCGGGGCTGGGCTCCGACGAGGTTTGTGCGTTACCGACCTGTTGCGAGCTGCTGTCCGCCAAGTCCGGCAGTACAGTCGAATTTCCCTCGTTCACGACTTTTGACTCCTGAGAGACGAAAACAACAGGTGCCCACGGTCGCCCGGTAGGCGAGTCACCAGAGGAAGACATGACACCAAGGGCGTCGCCAGACTCTGCTAACTGGATGTTATCGCCATGGGCATACGTAGTCCTGTCACTTCCCCGCCAACGATCGTAGCCGCGGTCGCCCCCGTCGGACCGCCGCTCAAAGAACCCGCCCGGCCCTCCAGGCGAAAACCCACCGGGTGGTCCCCAGGGTCTGAAAAACGGTGGTTGCCCCGGTATTGGCTGCGGGAATGACGGCTGCTGTGGTGCGGGTGAGGAGGTCGAAGAGCTCGTCGTACTTGTTGAAGATGTTGAACGTTGTGGACTTAGCCCCAGAACCAGGCGGCTGCTGGACGTCATGACACTAGGCAAGGGAATTCGTTGCGATTCAATTCCCCCGTTCGTTTGCTCGTTGCCAGTCCGTGATTGTTCCACGTCGTTTGCCGCCGGTGACGGTCGGCCTGCGTCAGCCGGTACCACAGATCTGATCACCTGCAACCGGTTGGGTCTCACTTGCGGCCAGAGGTTTTGCATCTGGTCGAGCACGGCTTGCGCGGTTGCCGCGTCCATGGGGATGGTCCGCATGAGGCTGAGATTAGCACTGCCGGAGGTGTCAGCGGGTTCCCCCATCTTGATCAGAAGCTGACGAATCTGTTCGATCTGCCCCTTTGTCCCCTTGACAAGTAACATTCGTGTCGACAAATCAGCGTCCACCGTTGGGGCACCGCCGGAAGCGCTGTCCCCTGTGCCAAACAACTTGCTAATGGCAAGGACAGCCAATTGTGGATCGACGACGCGGAGCGGAATAACCTCCACTTGGCCAACTTCACCCTGTAACTGTTGCAACGTAGCTCGAATCGTCGCATGCTGGGCTGGCCTTGCCCATGCCACCAGGGCCCCCGTCTTTGGGTCAATCGCCAGCCGTACGTCGGGCAAGCCCGCCAACAACGTTTGCAATACCTGCAAGACCATCTGCGGGTCGGCCGATGTGATGGGATACACTTCCAACTGTGGCGTGCTCTCTAGTGCTGACCCGCCATCGGTTGCCGAGGGATCAAGTGCCTGGAGCAGTTGGCTGAAGCGATCGAGCATCTCAGGCGACCCGGATACCAAAAGCCTACTAGCGCTAGGATCAATAGCAAAACGCAGCGTGCCGTCAGCGTTAGCCGTCTGGTCCGCCGGAATCTGGAACATCTGGCGGATAATACTGAGCACCTGGTCAACCGTCGAAGGATTGATCCGGAAGGTCCGAACCATGTCATTAGCTGAGGGATTTTCAATCGCGTCCAGCATTCTTCGAATGGTTTTGAGCCGCCCTGCCGTTTCCGTGACGAATAGCTGCTTCGCTTTCGCTAAGACGACGACGCTCCCTTGCGGTCCCAAGAGCTTTTTCACCTCCTGCTCTGCTTCCTCGGGTGTCATTCGGCGGAGCTGGAAGAGACAGCTAACCATTTCGTAATCCCCCCTGTTATCTAAGTCTTCCGGGGAGACCGTATCGACCAAATTCGGGGGAATCCCGTCGTCCACGTTGAAAAGAATCAGCATTCGTTCTCGCCGCACAAGGACATAGCCCTTTGTCAAAAGGACACTATTGAGAAGATCAATAGCCTGCGCAGGCGTGAACTCGTGGTCATCGACATAGTTGAATGTCCCCGGCGGCGGAGCCTCCATGACAAGCGATAAGCCTGCCTGGCGTGCAAGCCAATCAAGCACTTCTTTCCACGGTTGGTAGCGAAAGTTAAAACGCAATTTCACGTCCGCTGACGGAAGTTGCGGAATCTGCTGGTCAGCACTTGGCGTTTGACCAGGTCCGGCGACCTGCTCCGGTCGTGGTGCCGCCGGTTGGGGAGCTGGGGGTGGTGCCATACCAGGGATAGTGCCGGGCAGTCCAGGAGGTAGAGGGCCAGGTCGCTCCCCGAATCTTCCCTTGACATCCCCAGGACTTGGCCCTCCGACTGCTGGCTTTGGTTCGGCGGGTTTCGGGGGTTCGGGCATTACGGTCACGGCCTGCGGCGCCGGTCCCTCACCCTTCGCATCCGGCGGCGGAACCACGGGCGATGGAGATGCACTCGTCCCGGACTGTGTGTCCTCCACTTTTGGTGGCTCCACCTTTGTTGGCTCCGCAGGAGCTAAAGTGCTCGGCTGATTCTCGCCCGGTTTTGTCTCAGGATGATCTTTCGCTTCACCCTCCTTCGGCGTCTCTGCGGCAGACTCATCGCTCTTCTCAACGGGCGCAATAGCTGGTTGGTTTGCGGTTTCGGTTGTCCCCGCAGCAGGCCCCGGAGGTACCTGCGAGTCGGATGGCGGACTAGGTGTCTGCGACTCAGGAGTGCGTTCCTCTACTGCCGATTGGGACGCGGTAGCCGCCGGCTGATCCGTATCCTTTGATTCCCCACTTGGTGCCGCGCTCGCGGTGTTGTGGCTCTCCTCAGACTTTGTTGCAGTCTCATTGGCCACGGGGGCCGGCGGTATGTCCTCCGACGGTTCTGCATCAACAGGCGTTGCCATCCCCACGGGCGCGTCGTCATCAAGATCGGCAGAAACGGACGGTGCCTCCTCATCGTCTGGCAGGTCAACAGGTTGAGCCTCGGAATTCATGACCACACCATTTGCTGGAGCGGCCGGAGAAGCCGGCAACTCTCCCAAGAGCATCGAACGAAATGCCTGACGTTGTGATTCGTTCAGGACTTGGATAATCTCATCTCCACCCGCGCCTCCGTTATCAGCTACCCCACCATTAGTTGCGCGCTGGGCAAGCGTTTGCTGGATGGTGGCCGCCTGTTCCGGAGAGATTTGCAAACGCCGGGCCACGACCGGATCGGTAAGTACCCGAAGGCCATACCGCTTTAGTCTTATTTGTTCCAGCTTGGCCCGCTGCTGGGCGCTCAGCACTCTGAGGCCCGCTTCTTCAGCAGCCAATCGGAAATCGGCAAGACGGGCACTTCGTTCCGCCGGTGTCAAATTCCTCAGCTCCGAGGAAGAGGCGAGAATCTCCGCCTCCTTGTCGGCAATCAGGTCCTGAAGTTGGGCTAATTGGTTTGGCGTAAGCCCCAGTTGTTCTGCCGAATCTGGTTCGACAGCAATCGCCAGGACCCCCACCACGTCGTAATCCGCCGCTTGCGCGGTTACTCCGCAGACGGACAGTTGCCAGAGCGTCACAATGAGAACTAGCAATGTTTTACCCCACGTCAAACGAAAACCGATTCGTGATTTCATCGGCGTATATCCTCAAAGACAAAAACCCAACCCTTGCAGTTGCCCGAAAAAACCATTTCGGGTCAGAGCAACATCCTCAAAACGCCTCGGTTTTTCTTTTTCAAGCAACACTTGATGATTGCCAGCGGAAGGAAGCTAAACCCAACCCTGATCGTAAGCAGAAAGCCTCTACTTCGATCGTAGCATCGAAACCCCCATAATTGCTAACCATTACCAAGTGAGAAAGTTTCGTTTTGTGTGCGTCTCTAGCGCATCACCTATATAGGGCATTTCGTGCTGCACGGATCGTGGTAGCGGTCAAAACTCGAGGCGACGGAAGTGCTGCAAACCAACCCAGAGCGTAATTCCCCCAATAACGATCGTAAAAACCACTGCCCCAAGCGGCCCATAATTAAGCCACGCCACAACGAGGGGATTGAACTCGACCCGGGCCGTCACGGTCGGCAGTAGCCCGGGACTCTCTGCCACAATTCTAACGTGGGCCGGTAATGATCCTAGGCCCAAGACCACAATAATGAATGCCGTACTAATGACTAAATTAAGGGTTCCACCAAATCCGGAGGCAATCCGGGCGGCCGACACGGCACGAAAATTGGGATACCATGCCCCTAGCCCGACGGCAATGGCGGTAAGCCCCACACAACACATTACTGTTGTGGCTTGGTGAGCCAAGTGAACCAAAGCGTCCACCCCCAACATTAAATCGCTGAGGAACACCAACCCGCAGCAGGGGATAAGGCACAAACAAAGCGCAAAGGCGACTTTGCTCCAAACAATCGCCGGCCGTGAGATCGGCATAAGTCCCAAAATCCAAAACCGGGGACCTTCAAGGCTAATCAGCGGGTAAATAAATCTTGTGGTAAAGGTTGACAGCAGCAGGGCGACAACGGCCACATTCAAGAAGCTGATTAAGTTCATCCACGCGAAATAAAACTGCTCATAGTACATCCGCCTGATGTTGACAAAATAAAAGATCAAAAGCCCGATGAAGATCAACAGCTGCGACCACTGTACCGGGTCCCGCCGGAACAACCGGATGTCCTTCACAATCAATTGGCGAATGGCGGGGGCCACCCGGGGAACGCGGTGGAGGAGTAAATGATCCACCAAGCCCGTGTGGGCATTCCTTTTCTTCCGTCCTGAGTCCGCCAACCGGAAAAAGACAGTCCGGTAGTACTTTCCCGCAACCACAACGCATAACGCGTGAAGTCCCATCGCATTTGCCAGAATGACCACCAAGAACATCACACCATCAACGATATTGCCCCGGGCGGCAGACATGAGCCCTGTGGTCAACCACCAACTTGGCAACAGACGGAACTGCGTAACACTTAGCCGATTAAGCATATTCTGTAGCCACTCCACGGTCAGGGCGTCATTCCTCGGAAGCCAACTGATCCAATTGAGCAAAATCACGGCGAAAACGACCAAGCAGATGATTGCTGTGACAACTAGAAACGACTTCAGCCGTGGTACGTGCTGGGCAACAATGAGACAGAACAGGGCACCTAGACAGCACGGGATATAGACGAACGCTATCAAATACGGGACCATAAGGACATAAAACAGGACATGGGCCTCTTGCACCAGGGCAAACCCCAATAGCAGGGGACTTGATAGGATGATGAAGGCCCAGCTACTCAGAATGACCGTATCGAAGAGCCGTGAGGCAAAAAGGCGCTCAATCCGCACGGGTTGAGTCAGAAGAAAAAGGGTGTCCGGAGATCGAAAAAGTCCACCGTAAAGAAGGATGGCTGCCGACACGATCAGCATCACCATCAAGGCCATAAAAAACGTCCCGAAGACGTAGCGGATAATCTGCTCGACGAGATCGCTGTAAGGAATGGCCGTCTCAAGAAATTGGAACCCCTCCGCGAAGACCCAAAACAGTCCGAGCCACAATCCTCCGCCCAACAGGATAATCAACCAGATTCGGAGCCACGCGGTGACCAACGCCTGCTTGACAACGGTACGCGCCATCCGTAGCCACACTTGGCGGAACGCTCGCGCCTCCGCTTGCTGGCTCGGCAAGTCCCAAATACAAATGCCTTCCACGTTACCCGTCGTCATAGTCATCGATTGATTTCCAAACGGACCCCGGCAGAGTCTTTGCCAGTTTCCTCACTTGTTGGGGATTTCACGTGTTTGAGCGTTCCTCAACGGCGCGCCCAAGCACTTCCTTTGTTTCGGTCTTCGCAAGGATTTCGCTGTTTTTCCAATCTGAATGTGGTTGCTCCACCGGGTCGGAATGACTGGGTGGGTCCTTGGACGCCCACGCTGGGTCACTTTGTGACAATTCTGTCGCGGCTTCGTCTGTAAGTTCCAAAAAGATCTCTTCTAACGAGGCGTGGTCACTTGCTCGCAGAGCCCGTAATTCCTCTACTGAGCCGGCAAAAATGAGTCTTCCCTTGTGAATGATCCCGATCCGGTCAGCAATTTCTTCCGCAATACTCAAGGTATGGGTGGACATAAACACCGATGCGCCTTCCGCGGCCTTGCTCTTTAAAAGGTCCTTCACCAGCTTGGCACTCTTCGGATCGAGGCCAACCATCGGTTCATCAACGATGAGGACGCTCGGATCATGCAAGACGGCCGAAGCAAAGACAAGCCGCTGCCGCATCCCGTGGGAGTACGTCTCGGTCAGATCATCCACAAACTCGCTCATACCAAAACGCTCAATCTCCCGGTCAATACGATCCTTGAGTACCGGCAGGGGAAGTCCCCGAAGCTGACCCACGAACTCAAGAAACTCGCGTCCGGATAACTTGTCGTAAAGATACGGTTGGTCAGGAACGTAGCCAATCAGCCGGGCGGCCTCACGAGGCTGCGTTGCCGTATTAAAACCACAAATCGCCACGGTGCCTTCATTGGGACGAAGCAAACCGACGAGCATACGAATGGTCGTCGTCTTACCTGCCCCATTAGGTCCCAAAAACGCAAACAGTTCCCCCCGCGGAATGCTAAGGTTCAAATGTTCCACTGCCGTTTTTGGTCCAAACCGTTTTGTAACGTCAGAAAAGACGATCATTTGATTCCCTTATTTGCGGTCGGCCACGACTCTGCATCCAGCCCACGAACCAATCTTGCCGTTTCTTTTTCTCCCAAACGAACAAGCACAATCTTCCCCCCGCCTACCCTAGCCTCTTGTTTCAATACCCGCCCTTTTGAGTCCACCCACATGCGACCCCGCGGCTCACGGCGGGAGTTTAGCGACTCTGCAGGGTCGCTCTTATACACAACGACCCAGCATTTGTGCAGTTCTTGCTGCCAGAGAATCATCTCCTGACCCTGTACCTCTGCGTGGACAACTTCCAAGGGTCTCGCCCCCACGGCTTGTTGGGGAAGCTGGATCGGGCTGTACACCTCTATGGTCCACTTCTGACCCTCTCTCAAATTAGGCAAAGTTGCTTGAGGCGAAAACGAATCCGTTAGCAGCGTGTTCGATTGGAAAGGCAGTTCCGTATCATACACAAATACGCCCGATTGAATGGAAAGCTGCAATTTTCCTTTGTCAATGCTGCCCCGCACGACAACAAGGGGCTCCTGGGAATTAGGCGTTTTGAGACGCGTTTGGAATGATGAAAGCCTTTTCAAGGGATCGAACAAGAGGTTAGTTTCCACGCGCAAGCGCAACCGGCTCACCGGCAATTCAGCGGCCAGGACCTGGCCAATCAAAGGAAATATCTCGTGGATCGGTAACTCGCGGAACTGCAAGACGTTTTTTACCTCCGTGAGGTCATCCCCGAGAACCTCCGTCCGTATCAGCGCCCAGCCGATCTCCCTATCCCTCCATTGGATGGTCCATCCGATCGCCTTTTGTTGGCGGTAACTATCGACAATGTCAGAGTAACGGGGAGGGTTTCCCACTAACAGGGTTGGCACAATTTTCTCCATGACCAGCCAACCCATGGCTCCCAACCAGAAGACCCCAACACTTACTAAATACGCACGGCTGAAATACATATGAAAAGGCACCTTCTCCCATCCGAAACCCATGACCCCACTTGATCATTTTACCAAACTTGTAAGATGAGGAAACAATTACCCGAAGGTCGTGCGGTTGCATCAAACGTGACAATGAATCACAATCCAAAGTGGTTGTCGTTGCCCGGGCGAGATTTGCCCCGTTGTTACAGACGCCTGAGATGCCAAAGGGCAGGCCTGGCTTTTAGGATAAACCGATCACTGCACGTATGGTTCCCACGCTATTCCTCATCGCTTTGGCAGGGACCGCGGTTGACGTCGGGTGGAAGCCGACGCCCGACGGGCGGATTGAATACATTATTCAAGTGACCCCCGAAGAAGTGCAAAATCTGAATATAGGAGACATCATCGCCGCCAGCGATGTGCCCCCTGGATTGCCTCCGATCGCCGCCTATCGGATCGTTGTCGGCCGAGGTCCTTTGCCGCGGGAATTGCCCGATCACCCCTCCACAACAGAACCTCGTGAAACTATCGCCAGTGATCCGCGACAAGACAATGATCCAAGCAAAGTCACCCGTGTGGCGCAACCGGCCGTAGGTGTCTTCCCAGCCGACGCGGAACAGCTCCCAGCCATTCCCACCGAGGCTGGTCCGACCAGCGGCAGCTCACAACCGAGTGACCCGGCCAAAGCACGCAATGCGTCATCAGAAGACGCGGTACCCTCAAATGCCGCCGAGAATGCACCTGATCGGCCACAACCCGAGAATCTAAGCAACGACTCTTCATCCCAGTCGCACGTCCTCCCGGTAGTGGCCGCGATCCTCTTCGCCCTCTGTTTGGCTTCTGTTGCCCTTGCGGCATGGATCGCTACCGACTATCGCAGGAAGTATCGAGAACTTGTCAAGAACGTCGATTCAAGTCTCCTGCCCCCAAACGATTCCCAGGAATCCCCTGCCCCATCCGAGGACACCAACACGCCCAAAGTGCAGCAATCGCCCTCATGAAATCAACACACGGTGAGTTAGTTCCGTGATGGACCAGCCCTATTGAGTGCGTCAATCACGTCCTTCTGGGTGTAGCCGCCGGTAAAGACGATAGGTTGGTTGGGCTTTTCTGCGGGAAATATGGCCAAGACAGGAACTTGTCGGAAGCCCAGCCAATCCAGAAATTGGGTCACCTCGGGGGCGGCATGGGTCCAATCGGCTTTCAAAAGGATAACATTATTTTTGCGAATCACGGCCTTTACTCTTTCAGTGTTAAGGACCGTGGCCTCCAAGGTTTTACAGGTAAGACACCAATCGGCTGTGCAATCCACCATCACTGTGTAACCGCCGCCGGTGGTCGGATTTCCATTGTCAAGCAAAGCTGGCCGAGGATTCCTCTGGTTCGCAGCTTCCCAAGCCACCTGGAAGGCACGTTCCTGAAACCGCCGCTCCATCACACCAAGCAGGCCCGTGATTCGTTTTTCCCCTAGTGGGAGACCTGGAAACAAGATGATCCAAACGACCACCAAGAACGCGAGGCCCTCGCCCCATGCGCGAATCTTTTCTATGCGGCGACCTCTAAGCGCCGCCCGCTCAATCCACCAACACACGGCCCAAAGCCCAAAAAGCAGTCCTACGGTTGGAACAACATACGGCCAATCCAGAAACGTAAAGATGAAGACCACGGTCCCCAATAGCACGAAGCCCATGATTCGCTCAAACGTCTCCATCCAAGCCCCCGGTTTTGGGAGAAAACGGATCAGCTCTGGAAACGCCCCAATCACCAGATAGGGAAACGCCATCCCTAATCCCACACTCATGAAGACCGTGAAGACGACAAGGGGCGGTTGCGTGAATGACCAGGCTAAAGCCGAGCCCATAAAAGGACCGGTGCAAGGCGTGGCCAAGATGGTTGTAAAAACCCCCTTGAAAAAGGCGCCAGCTGCCCCCTCTTTTTGGGCAAGTTCAACGGCCTTGCCGGATCCCACAAACCCCGGGATTGGCATCGTCCATACCCCGAGAAATGCGAGCGCCATGGCGAAGACGATCGCTGCCATGGCCACGTTGAACATGGGGAGTCGAAAGAGGTGTCCCCAGCCAAACTGGAGCGTAATGGCCAACACGGCAAGCAGGGCGAAGACCGACAGTAGGCCCACACTATACCAAACGTTGAGCCAAAACGCCTTAAAGCGACTTTCCCCTGCCTGTTGGAGAAACGCCAGGAGTTTTAGTCCAATGACCGGTAACACGCACGGCATCACGTTCAAAATAATCCCCCCCAGGAAACCTAGGGCGATAAACAGCGGCAGGTCCCACCGTCCCCGCCGAGAAAACGAGCTTTGGATCTGTAGCCGCTCTGGCTGAAACTCAGGTCCCACGAGTTGTCGGAACCGGGCCAACGTGAATGGCAGCCACGGTAGTTCCTTGTCATCTTGCGTCTTTCCCGCCGTCAATTGCGTAAGACCAGATTCGTTTGGAGTCTGATTCCCACCAGCGTTCAAGGTTTCCGACATGGCGGATGTCTTATCGGGCCCCTCGGGGGGCGTTTCTTGCGCCAATTCCTTCAGCTTGGTGATCAGGTGATCCAGGACATACTGCGGCACAAAGCCTTGGTCCATCCACCGCGCTGTGAACTTTTGTGTCGTCGGGGGCAAACAGGCATCTGCCCGACATGGTTGTGCTTTAAGGCTTCCCTCGATAGCGAGTTTCGATGGGGAAAGAGTATGCTCGATACCCAGTCTTACGGCCCACACAACGGTCCCAGAATGGGTCTCTACAATTAGCCCCGGAAAAGCTGCCTCTGTCTTGCGTTCCGGATCAGGAAAGACGACAAACGCACCTGCTGGAGCTACCCCCTCGGGAAAAGCCAAATCAATTTTCGTCGCAACAGGCCCGCCCTTTTGCGTTAGTGAGTAGATATGCCAACCCGGTTCGATTTCAGCCTTCACCAGGAGGATGTAACCTACGGGCTCGACGCGCGTGAGTGCACCGGTCACTCGAAACTTGTTTTGGTTAAGTGCACCAAAAAAGTCTTGACTGTAAGCAAACGAATCAACAATTGTGGTCAGCAACAGCGCCGAGATTGCCCCAAACGTGCAGGCTTTTGCCAGACCGTACGAGTACTTTCTCATCCTTGTTATCTGCATGAAACAACCGTCTCCTGCGACTCCGCAAGGAAAATTTTCACGATGGATAAAGCCAAGAAGGCTTACTATGCCGGCCATTCGCACCAAACCGATGCGTACAAGGCATTTTCTCATCTTATGTGTAAGGATGGTCGACCGGCCAGGGGCGTTACAATCCCGCTTTCATCTTCCCATCTTGAAAATCTCGACGGTTCTCATAGGCGGTCTTCATGAGCAATGCCCACTCGGCATTTGAGAGGTAAAGCCCGGACCTACTATGTTGCCCAAGCTGTGTATATTTCCTGGTCGTTAACAGCGGCGAGTTTCGCAAGGACCACCCAGCTTTGCCCCCTGGCAGTTTCACTTTCGCACAAAGACGATCATTCTCGGTCAGAATGAATTTGAATCAACAAAACTGCCTCTCTGGCCATTGTGTGCCGAAAACAAACACAGCGCTTGACGCAGTAGCAGGCAAGAATATGATTGGACGGACATCAAGCCGATATTCCACATGATTGTTTGTTTCGGGAAGTTTCGAAAAGAGACACAATGAAGCTAATTTTGGCTATTGTCCAACCTCCGAAACTGGAATCGATCCGAGGGGCCCTCGAGCGGATCGAGGTCTCACGTCTCACGCTCTGCGATGCCCAGGGGTATGGGCGACAGCGCGGGCACACGGCGTCGTATCGGGGACATGAATACAAGGCAAAACTCCTGCGAAAGGTGGCCCTTGAGATTGTGGTCAACGATGACTTTCTCGACCGCACAATCAATACGATTGCCCACGTGGCGAGAACCGGTTCGGAAGGCGCCATTGGTGACGGAAAGATCTTTGTGCTTCCCGTTGAAGAGGCGATTCAAATCGAAGATGGCACACGGGGCCCGGGGGCTGTTTGACGCCGAAGAAGTATCATTTTGACATTTCGCGGAATCTTTCTCGACAGAACCTCGGTTTCCACGACATGGAAACGCAAAAAATTCGAACGAAGTTGGGACCTCGCTTGCTATCGCTTGGTAATGCCGCTTTTTTATCAGATGATCCACGGTCGTATTCCCATGGAAACTTCAGACCATTCATCCGAAGGCTCATTTGAGCGCATTGACCTGACCAGTGCGCCCGACTGTGGCAGCGATGTTCGGCGGGGAAAGGGTCGCCCCTATCTTGGCATTCTTTTCCGCTGTTGCGGAATTTACCTCCGCATTTACTTGAATCGTGATGGCACAGCGTTTGAGGGCCGTTGCCCCCGATGCCTGCGAGTGGTCCGAATCGGCGTTTCACCCGATGGGAGCGATGATCGGTTCTTTTCTGCGTTCTGAAGCGGACAAGTCTCTCTTCCGTCAGGTCCTCCGCCCAAAACGGGCTAGCCGCCGGTTGTGAGCTCCTCGTTTTGCCGATAAAATCGCAGTTTCGAGTGTTGATTGGGCAAGCGTGCAAGCGACCAGAGCGACAAAATTGGCATATGGAGCGTCGTAGAGCGAGGTAGGTCTATGGCAAAAAAGAATCTCGTCGTGGCCCAAAGTGGTGGCCCAACGCCCGTCATTAACAACAGCCTTCGCGGGATTGTGGAAGCAGCCCGGGATCTTGACGCCATCGGTACCGTTTACGGAGCCAAGCACGGGATCGAAGGGGTTCTCAAGGAAGAGCTGATCAATCTCTCTTCTCAGCCGGCAGAAGAAATCGCATTGCTTCGCTATACTCCCGTGGCAGGATCGATCGGAACCTGTCGCTACAAATTGAAGCCACAGCAAACGGAAGATTTCGAGCGCGTGGTCGAGGTGTTTCGCGCCCATAATGTTGGATACTTCCTCTACATTGGCGGCAACGACTCGATGGACACCGCTCAAAAGATTGCTGACCTGGCGCATGAGCGGGGACTTGACCTCGTGGCAGTGGGTGTTCCGAAGACCATCGATAACGACGTCGGAGACAGCGAGTTCCAGTTGGTCGATCACACTCCAGGCTACGGCTCAACGGCGAAATATTGGACGCACATGATCCAGTACGCGAATGAAGAAAATGCTGGTTCCTGCCCGGCTGATCCGGTCCTGGTCATGCAAGCGATGGGTCGAAAAATCGGCTTTATTCCGGCCGCCGCCCGCCTAGCAGACCCCGAGCGACAGATGCCGTTGTTGATTTACCTTGCCGAGTGCTCGTGCCCCCTCGAAAAGATTGCGGATGAAGTCAACGATCAATTACGGCGGCACGGCCGCTGTCTGGTTGTCATTAGCGAAGGTTTTGATGTCGGTGATGTCGGCGAGATTAAAGATGCCTTCGGGCATACCTCATATAGTTCCAGCAAGATGACGGTCT
>Ga0209508_1001811_pt1 | contig 15530 bp, 11 predicted proteins | sample AD_UKC129_MetaG_FD_184427 | JGI IMG/M metagenome (GOLD analysis project Ga0209508, IMG submission 184427) | Active sludge microbial communities of municipal wastewater-treating anaerobic digesters from Canada - AD_UKC129_MetaG (SPAdes) (version 2) | ecosystem: Engineered > Bioreactor > Anaerobic... | reverse complement strand
CGTCAGGATTTAAAAACTTTAGAAGAACAGAGATTATTACGCAGAATTTATGGTGGAGCTACCAGAATAAAAAGGGGAGTAGTAGAACTTCCTTTTACTCTTAGAGAGATAACCAACCGAGAAACTAAAGAATTAATTGGCAAGAAAGCAGCTAAACTCATAGAAGATGGAGATTCAGTGGTTTTTGATGCCAGCACTACTGCTTTGCAGGTGGCAAGGAATATTAGCCCCGGACTGCAAATCACCATTCTTACCAGCTCTCTTGATATCTGCATAAATTTAGCTCAAAACCGAAATTTCAATATTATCTCTACCGGTGGAACTTTACATCCCCCCTCTTTCTCTTTTGTAGGTCCTCAGGCAGAAAATGCAGTTCGTAACTACCACGCTGATAAACTTTTTATAGGAACCAAGGCTATTTCAGTAGACAAAGGATATATTGCTGATGCTTTTGAGCTGGAGGCTCATTTGAAAAAAGTTATGATCGAATCAGCCCAGGAGGTTATACTGGTAGCAGAGAGCAGGAAGTTTGAAGAAGTGGCTTTTTTCAGAGTATGTAGGTTAGATTACATCTCTAAAATAGTTACTGATGGAAACACAAAAGAAGAGACATTAGTGGCTTTAAAGGATCTGGGGATTGAAGTTCTGATAAGTAATGATTAACTGGTAAGGACTTTTTACGATTTAGTTTTTGATCAGAGTTTTCGGAGGTGAGATTATTAGTGAATTGTCGTTCTCGTTTTTTGAAAACTATCCATTTGGAAGAACCAGATAGAGTTCCTACTTTTACTACTCTTACCCCTCAGATTGCTGAGAAAATTGGAAAAGAATTAGGGCTACCTTTTGAGCCAGAAGATTCTTTCTTATCTACTCGTATTTCCCATACTGAAATCCTCCTCCAATTAGGAAATGATGCAGTAGGAGTTGGTCCTCTCCGAGAAAAAGGTAAGGAGACTAAGAGATTACCAGATGGTACTTTGGTCGATGAGTTTGGAATCGTATATCAGCGAGTGGGATGGTATGATGAGGCAATAAAAAGACCCTTAGAACAAGCTCGAACTTCCCAGGACATATTGGACTATGAGCTACCCAAAGCACTAGACCCAGCTCGATGGACATTAGCAGAAGAAGCAATTGCCAGGTATAAATCTGAGTATGCTATTATTGGTGACCTGGAAGCTACTTTTTTTGAGCTTTCCTGGAATTTAGTGGGATTAGAAAAATTTTTAATTGACCTTGCTTTAGAAGAAGATTATGTTTTTACTCTCTTTGATCGCATTATCGAAGAATATGCTATCCCCTGTGGTAGAAAAATGATTGAGTTGGGGATTGATGTTCTCTGGGCTGGAGATGACTTTGGAACTCAAAAAGGAATGCTCATTTCTCCTGAATTCTGGAGGAAACATTTCAAAAAACGATATGCCTATATTTTTTCTCAATGGAAAAAAGAAAACCCAGACCTTAAACTCGCTTACCATTCCTGTGGATCTATTGTCCCTATTATTCCTGATTTTATCGAGATTGGTCTTGATATTCTTAATCCCATTCAACCCCGGGCAGCAGGAATGGATTTAGGTAAATTAAAAAAACAGTATGGTGATAAACTGGTGTTCTTTGGAGGAGTAGATGAGCAAAATGTTCTACCTTTTGGAAGTAAAGAAGAAGTAAGAGAGGAAATAAAAAAGAGAATTTGCCAGGGTGGGAAAGGAGGAGGTTACATTATTGCTCCTTCCCACAATATTCAACCAGATACTTCTTTAGAAAATGTATATGCTTATTTTGAGGCGATTCAAGAATTTGGACGATATCCCTTAAATTGCTGAATTATCTCTTCCGGAGAATTTAAAAAGAGGAGGTGTTTAACTTTTTACAATATGTGAAGAATGGAAATAATAAAAGATAGTTTTTGATCTGGTTTTTAATATTTGTGAAAGGAAATATTCGAATGTTAAGAGACAGAGCGTGAATTGTTTGAATTTTGTTTTTGAAGGGAGGATAAGATCTATGAAGAAAGTTCTGGTAATAGCTTTTGTGTGTATATTTTTGGTTACGGGTTTAGCTTTTAGTGAAGAGTTTTTGGGCTTTGACCCCTTGAGCTTCTCGGGAGAAATGCTCTCTGCTGAAACACTAAAGGCTATGGTAGAAGAGGCTATGAAAGTTACTCCTCCGAAAAATGGAAAGAACTATGTTTTTGCTTTTGCCAATTTGCAAAGAGATATAACGTTTTCTCTACAAGTAGAAAGGGGTATTAAGGAAAATTGTGAGGCAGCTGGTATTGACTTGGTTATTGCTGATAATCAACTTAGCGGCCCTGTCGCTTTGTCTAATGCAGAAAGTTTTATTAGCAGGGATGTTGATTTTGTAATTGAATTTCAGACTGACGTTGAATTTGGGCCAGTGATTATGCAAAAGTTTAATGAAGCGAATATTCCGGTAATAGCTATAGATATACCTCTGCCAGGAGCTACCTTTTTTGGAGTTAATAACCCTTTGGCAGGCTTCTTGGGAGGAGATTATCTAGCTCAATATTCGATAGCTAGATGGGGTTTAGATAAGGTAAAAGAGGGATATTTAGTAGTAGGAGCATTGCCTCAATCGGGAGTGGTTCCAGCTATGAGGACCGAAGGGCAAATAGCTGGTTTTTTAGGAGTAGTTTCAGATTTCCCTCGAGATCACGTCATCACTTTTGATACAAAAAATACCTTAGATTATTCTCGCAGCCAGATGGTAAACGTTCTTGCCCGTATACCTGAAGGTGTACCTATTATGTGTACCGCTATCAATGACCAGTCAGCAACTGGTATTGTTAGAGCTTTGCAGTTTAATAAGCGAGATGATGAAGGAGTTGTAGTTGGTTTGGGATGCGATGAAACTGGTCAGGAAGAACTAGCTAAAGAAGGATCTATATTTATAGGTGATCCAGCCTGTTTTCCGGAAAGATATGGGAACTATTTAATACCTGCCGCCTTGATGTACCTGGCTGGAAGGGAACTACCGCCCGGGATCTTTGTACAGCACGTGGTAATCACTCCGATGGATTTGTGTGAATATTACCCTGATTGGCCATGTACTACTCCAGAAAGATATCCAGAATTTAGCTATGAGTTTTCTAAAAATGCCTATAATAATTTCTTGTCAGAATTAAGAGAAAAGTATCCCGACTATATTCAATTAATTCCTGAAGATGTAGAATAAATACCTAAGCTGCTTCTTCTATTATTGAGTTCATTGCTATTTAATAGAAGAAGCAGCTTAATAGAGGGTGGGAAAATATTATGGCTTTCCTTGAAATGCAAAATATTGTTAAATCTTTTTCTGGGGTACAAGTTTTAGAAGATGTTCAGTTTGACTTAAACCGGGGAGAAGTAGTAGCCCTTTTAGGACAAAATGGTGCAGGGAAATCTACTTTAATTAAAATTTTGAGTGGTTACTATTCTAAGGATAGCGGAAGCATCATCCTAAATGGTCAAGAAGCCTACTTTCAAAGTCCGGCTGATTCTCTTGCGTTGGGGATTAGAGTAATCTACCAGGAGTTGGAGGTTTTCCCGGATCTTACTGTGGCAGAAAATATATTTACTGGCAGCTGGCCGGTTTCTACCATGGGTCCCATTCCTATAGTAAATCGAGAAAAAATGAACGAGGAAACTAAAAGACTAATGAATCTTTTGGGTGAAGATATAAATCCCGATGATTTGGTAAAAAATTTAGGAGTTTCTGAAAAACAAATAGTAGAAATTGCTCGAGCCCTGGCCGGGAAAGCGAATATTATAGTTATGGACGAACCGACTGCTGCCTTAAGTCAGAGAGAAACCGAAAGATTGTTTGCAGTTATCCGAAGATTGAAGGAACAAGGGGTAGGGATTATATACATAACTCATCGCTTGGAAGAAGTTTTTGAGATAAGCGATCGAGTAGCAGTCCTACGAGATGGCAAAAATGCTGGGATCTTTAAAACCACTGATACCTCATGGCAAGACTTAGTTCAGGCTATGATCGGTAGGCCCTTGGAAGAACTTTATCCTTCTAGACAATCCTCTTTTAATCCAGAGAAAGTCTTGCTTAAAGTAGAAGGATTAAGTTTAAATGGCTTGCTTAAGGACATAAGTTTTGATCTTCACGCAGGAGAAATAGTAGGGTTTTTTGGTTTAATTGGTTCGGGTATAAACGAGTTAGCTTTGGCACTTTTTGGAGCTTTACCCTCAGAAGGTAAGGTTTGGGTTGAGGAACATCTTACTAACATTTCTTCACCGATTTTGGCAAAGAAATTTGGGATTGGTTTTATTCCTGCCGATCGGATACGAGAAGGAGTTGTCCCCGAAATGAGTGTTAAGGATAATATAACTCTTGCCTCTTTAGATATGAACACTAAAAGAGGTTTTATTCAGAGGAGGAATGAAATAAATTGTGTTTGCGAATGGTCTGAAAAGCTACAGATAAAGTTTTCTAGTATTGAGCAACCGATAAAATTTTTGAGCGGGGGGAATCAGCAAAAGGTAGTTTTAGCCAGATGGCTGGCGACCCAATCTAAGATATTGATTGCCAGTGAACCTACTCAGGGGGTTGACGTAGGTGCTAGAATCGATATTTATCATATATTTGATAACCTAGCAAAAGAGGGTATGGGAATAGTTATATTTTCTTCTGATCTTCCCGAAGTAATGGCTCTCAGCGACACCATTTTTGTTATGGAAGGAGGAAAAATCGTTGGAAAATTTTCAAAGAGAGAAGCTGACCAACAAAGACTCCTCTACCTCGCAATGGGGGGAGAAGAAAAAGCAACCTCGAACCAATAGTAGGTGGTCAACTACTTTAGGGCTCCTGGTTTTTTATGTTGGACTATGTATTTTATTTAGCATACTTTCGCCATTTTTTTTGACACTGCGGAATTTTTCCAATATCGCTTCTAACATGGCCTATATTGGTATTATGGCGGCTGCTCAAACCCCCATTTTGATTGCTGGTTTAATGGATCTTTCGGTGGGAGCCTCGGCTCAACTGGCTGGAGTATTAGTAGCAATATTATACGCTATGGGTTGGAATTTGTGGTTGGCAGTGATACTTGCTTTAGCAATTGGAGCCTTGGTGGGGCTGGCAAACGCTTTTTCTATAACCAAAGTGCGGATAAATGCTTTTATTGCTACTTTAGGAATGTTGAATGTAACAGAGGGACTGTCTTTAGTTTTAACCGGCGGCCTTACTGTAAGTATTTTAGTACCTAGTTTTCAATTTATTGGTATGGGAGAAGTTTTTGGCATACCTTTTCCTATTATTCTAATGTTTGGGTTCTTCTTGTTTTTTTACATCATTTTGGCCTATACGCCTTTAGGTCGTTCTATATATGCTATTGGGGGTAACCCTGTTGCTAGCAAACTTTGTGGTATCAACAACGAGAGGGTTTTGACAATTATTCTTGTGCTTTCCGGAGTTTCTGGTGCTATGAGTGGAATTTTGGTGGCTTCTATGCTTGGCGCGGCAGCACCAGCAGCACTCTCTGGTACTATCTTGACAGTAATTGCCGCAGTTATTTTAGGTGGTACCAGTCTTTCTGGGGGCTCAGGTAATGTATGGGGTACTCTGCTTGGAGTCCTCATTTTGGGAACACTTACTAATGGATTGGTTATTTTGAATGTTTCTTCTTTCTGGCAAGAAGTTGTTCAGGGATTGGTTCTTCTAGCTGCAGTAGGCATTGACCAAGTAAGACAAAGAAAGAGAAGAGAGTAATAGATTGGAGGCACAATGGAATGAATTCGAGAGAAAAGTTTAAAGAAGTAATGCAATTCAACAAAAAATCTCCTCCATTAAAGTGGGAATTTGGTTATTGGGGAGAGACAGTAGATAGATGGTATGAAGAAGGTTTGCCTAAAAATAATTATCCCCGTTTACCCAATCGAGTAATATCACCTACTTCTCACCTTTATTCGGCAGCTTGGAACTCAATTGAATCTGGCGAGCTTCCTGCTGGGATTGCGGTTACCGGGGGAGGACTATATTGGCCTACTCAAGGCTTTCCCTTAGATACTGATGTGAGAGACTATTTTGAAATGGACAAGGGGCAAATTTTAATAAATGTTAATTTGTTGTTTTATCCTATGTTTGAAGTAGAAATTTTAGAGGAAGATGAAGAGCACCTTATTTACAAAGATCTTGATGGGGTAAAAAGGCATTTTCTTAAGGAAACAGCTGTTTTGCCATCAGGCATAGAATATCCAATAAAAGACCGAAAAACATGGAATGAGTTAAAAGAGCGGTTAGATCTTAACAACATAGAAGAGAGATTCCCAGCCAATTGGGATGAGCTTTTAGCGTTGTATAAAGACAGAGATTTTCCTCTTGCCTTGGGAGGCTATCCCTATGGTTTATTTGGAACATTGGCTACTTTGATGGGGTATGATAGATTATTTATGACCTATTATGACGATCCTTCCCTTATTCACGATATAAACAGTTCTTTTACTGAACTTTGGATTAATGTATATTCAGAGGTTTTGAGGGATATAGAAGTTGATGTAGTACATATATGGGAGGATTTATCTTTTGGGAAAGGTCCAATGATTTCTCCAGCTATAATTAAGGAATTTATGGTTCCTTATTACGGGAGACTTACTGATTTTCTGAGAAGCAGAGGAGTAGATGTAATTCTTCTTGATACTGATGGTTACTGTTTTGATATAATTCCTCTTTTTATTGAGGGGGGTATCACTGGTATATATCCTATAGAAGTGAGTTGTGGTATGGATTTGGTAAAAGTAAGAAAAAGCTTTCCTCATCTTCAAATAATGGGAGGTATTCCCAAAGGGGAGTTGAAATACGGACGAGATAGGATTGATCGAGCCTTGAAGCCAGTGGAAGAGATAATTAAAGAAGGAGGATATATTCCTTTTGTTGACCATTTAGTTCCACCCGATGTAAGTTTTGAAAATTTTGTTTATTACAGAAATAAATTGAATCAGATAATTGATAGTATAGGGTAGGGGGAGATAATCGTTCAAAAGAGAGGTTTATACCAAGACCTCAACTTCATATGATTGTGTATATAACAGCTTAAATCATTAAAACTGGATGGCGAGACCTCAAAAAAGAGGGAACACCATACATTGTTTGACTGAATGTGACACTTTGATAGTGTCACTACAAAACATGGAAAAAACTAGAAATAGAAGAGTAGAGTAGAGTATATATTTTTTCACGGGTATTAGGGGTTAGAAGAGCTAAAAAAGCAGTAAAACTGTCAAAGCCAGGGAGAGAACTACTGGCAATCAATGGTCTTATGAATACAGGCTCAAACCAGCGGGGATTCTGATTTCACCACGAGCGTACATTAAAAAATAAATTCGCTTTTGTCTAAAGATTTCAGTTATTAAGACTCGTTAATTAACGGTGTAATTCTAAGCACTGCTTTGTAAGAGTAAGAGACAAAGGCGTGGTAGCTTTACAATTGATACTATTTTCTGACTTAACTTAATCTCTATCTTGTTTTGTAAAAGGAATAACCAGTAATTTCTGACCTTTTAGGCCAGCTTGCAAGCAAGGTAAAATTCATTATATTATATGTAGGAGGGCGTTCTGCCTCCTTTGGGATGATTTTACTGATGCAAGTTCTGTGCCTAGAAAAACAAGTACTGTATGCTTTTATTGGTATTTTTGGTCAACTAATTATTCGAGAAAATGACCGAGATCAAAAAAGTAGGGATATAAGACTTAGTGAAAATCAAAGAAGGGAGGTGATTAAAAAAGATTTTGAAGATTGACGGTTGGCAATAGTTTGCTGGTTGGTGTTATTTAGGAGTGCAGTTTTTCGGTCTGAATTTAACAATCAAAATAAAGGAGGTTCCAGTTAGAAATGAAAAAGCTTATTACGATTCTTTTTTTGGTGGTTTCCATGGTTGTTTTCTTTTCAGTAAGTGCTTTTGCTGAAGGATATACAGTTGGTATGGTAGTAAAGAATGTTGGGAATCCTTTCATGGATGCAGCTGGCAGAGGGGGCGAGGAAGCCTGTGGTGAATTAGGTAATAGTTTTATTTTCCAGGGACCGGCTACTCCAACAGTGGAGGGTCAGATTGAAATCATTGAAAACTTAATAGCTCAAAAGGTCGATGCCATTTGTATAACTGCCAATGATTTTGATGCGTTAGTACCAGTTCTCCAGAAGGCTAAAGGAAACAACATAAAAGTAGTATCCTTTGATTCGGCGGTAGCGCCTGGAGGTCGGCATGTACATGTAAATCAGGCAGATGCAGAATTGATAGGTAAGTTACAGGTTCAAGCCATAGCGGAGATGATTGGCTATGAAGGTGAAATAGCTATTCTTTCAGCTGGAGCCACTATGACCAATCAGAATACCTGGATTGAATATATGAAAGAGGAATTGAAAGATCCAAAGTATGAAAAGATAGAATTAGTAACTATTGTGTATGGTGATGACCTGCGAGATAAGAGCTACAACGAAGCCATGGGTTTGTTTAAGTCTTACCCCAACTTAAAAGGCATCATATCTCCTACCACCGTAGGGCTCAGTGCTACTGCTAAGGCCATAACTGATGCCGGCCTGGTGGGGAAAGTTAAGCTTACCGGTCTCGGGCTTCCCAGTGAGATGGCAGAGTGGGTTCACAATGGAGCTTGTGAGGCATTTTTCTTATGGAATCCCATCGATCTGGGCTACCTTGCCTCATACGTTGCCGGGCTTCTGTGTGATGGGACTATAACCGGAGAGGTGGGAGAAGAGTTCTCCGCCGGTAGAATGGGAGATTACACCATTGTTGAGGCAGAAGACGGAGGAACAGAAGTTTTATTAGGGCCTCCTTTCCGATTTGACGCAAGCAACATTGATGAGTGGAAAGACATTTATTGAACTAGATGCAATTGAATGGTGAGCGAGGATGTATTCTCGCTCACCATTTTTAAATGGGATTTCTGGAGGTTGATAGTGTGGTAGATAGAGAAGATAGGTATATACTTGAGCTGAAAGGAATTTCCAAATTTTTCCCCGGTCTGAAAGCATTAGACCGGGTTGATTTTAATCTTCGCGCAGGAGAGATTCACGCTATTGTGGGTGAAAATGGAGCGGGTAAATCTACTCTAATAAAAATTATTACCGGTGTTTATCAACCAGATGAAGGCGATATATTTTATGAAGGGAACACAGTGATTTTTCACAACCCCACAGTGGCTAACCGTTATCAAATTGCTGCTGTTTACCAGCAACCCGCGTCTTTTCCTCATTTAACAGTTACCGAGAATATATTTCTTGGACATCCTATAATTCACCCCACTACCAAAAAACTGATGTGGAAGGAAATGAAAGAAGAAGCAAAAAGGCTTCTCCGTTCTTTAGGCTCTGATATTAATCCTTCGGTGACTATGAGCTCTTTAAGCGTAGCTCAACAACAGATAGTCGAAATTGCCAAGGCTCTTTCAGTTAACGCTCGTATCCTTATTATGGATGAACCGACTGCTTCTCTCACCAGACGGGAAACTGAAGATTTGTATAATATAGCAAGGAAGCTCCGCAACGATGGAGTGTCTATTATATTGATTTCTCATCTGTTTGAGGATGTCTATGAAATCGCTGATCGGGTAACTGTGCTCCGAGATGGAAAGAGTATGGGAACCTGGAATGTTAATGAAATTGATGAAAAAGACCTGATTAAAGCTATGGTAGGGCGAGAAATAAGTCAGCTTTTCCCCAAAAACAAGGTTTCTTTTGGGAAAGAACTTTTGAGAGTAGAAGGACTTTCTCGTCTTGGTTATTTTTCTGATATTTCCTTTTCTCTCCGGGCCGGGGAAATTGTTGGATTTAGCGGGTTGGTTGGTTCGGGAAGAACTGAAGTAGCGCAATCGATTTTTGGCATAGCCCCGGTTGATGCAGGAAAGATATTAGTAGAAGGGAAAGAAGTATCGATTAAAAACCCGATGGAGGCTATAAGCTATGGCATTGGATATCTTCCAGAAGACCGGTTAGAACAGGGTTTGTTTCTGCTTCTGAGCATTAATGATAATATTACGATTTCTATAATTGATCAGCTTACCAATAGAGGATGGCTAAACCCGCCTCGAGAACATGAAATTTCTAACAAGATGTTAGAATTACTTCAGATAAAAGCACCAGGGATTTTCCACCCCGTCAGTTCTTTATCAGGAGGAAATCAGCAAAAAGTGGTGGTTGCCAAATTACTTGCTGCTCGCCCAAAAATATTAATCATGGACGAGCCAACTAAGGGTGTTGATGTGGGAGCAAAAGCTGCTATTCATCAAATCATGTCTGATCTCGTAGCAGAAGGACTGGGTATTATTATGATTTCTTCTGAGATGCCAGAAATATTGGGAATGAGTGATAATATCATCGTTATGCACGAAGGCCGAATTACTGGTGTTTTTTCTCGTTCAGAAGCTACTCAGGAAAAACTTATGGAAGCAGCGGTAAAAGTCGATCGTTTAACTCAGGTTGTGTCGTAAAATTTAGCTTGGATGGTGTAGACCCATGATGGATGAACCTGCTAAAACAAAAAGAGAAGTCACGTTTTCCAGGCTGCTTGGATTCCGGGAATTGGGGATTATAATTTTCATCGTACTTATATCCGTTTTGATTGGTATTCGCAATCCTCGCTTTTTAACCTGGAGTAATTTTCATGATATTTTGATAGATACAGCAGCCCTATCTGTCCTTTCTGTGGGGATGATGTTAGTTCTGGTGACCGGTGGTATTGACCTTTCTATGGAATCTGTGTTAGCTCTAACGGGAATGGTAGCGGGAATGATGGTTAAACAAAATCCCCAGCTTTCTCCACTTTTTATGTTAATACTGGGATTATTATTGGGAGGTCTTCTGGGATCTATTACTGGTTTGATTGTAGCTAAAGGTCGGGTGGTGCCGATTATTGCTACTTTGAGTATGATGTATATTTATCGGGGCATTACTTTTATAATCAGCGGAGGAAAGTGGATAAATGCCTACGAAATGCCGGATTCTTTTAAGGGAATAGCGACAGAACGTTTCCTAGGTCTTTCTAAGCTGATTTACATTGTTTTAGTGGTGTACGTAGTTTTCTATTATTTTGTCAATTATACTCATACTGGAAGAAAAATATATGCGGTAGGGAGCAATGTGGAGGCGGCTCGAGTTATCGGAATCAATACTGAATTTATTACCTGGCTGGTTTATGCCATTTCTGGTGCTCTCTCCGGTTTAGCCGGGGTGATGTGGGTAGCTCGTTATGCCTCAGCCCAAAATGATACTGCTTCTGGATTTGTTATGACTATTGTAGCTGCTTGCGTTTTAGGTGGGGTTAGCATTACTGGTGGTGTAGGAACTGTATCTGGTGTTTTACTGGGATCTATCACTGTTGGTATTATTAATAACGCACTTCCCATGATTAGGGTGTCTCCTTTTTGGAAGATGGCCTTGCAGGGTCTTATCATTTTAGTAGCAGCGATAGTGAATATTGCTATTGCTCGAAATATGGAAAAGTCGCAGTTGAAGAGGAGAACAATATAGATGAAATACCGTAATTCTCTTTCTAATAGGAAACTTAACATCGTTTTCAAGTGGGAATGGCTTTTGGCTATATTGATTATTGGGATATCAATTGTTAATGGTCGCCTTTCACCTCATTTCTGGAGCTATACGGGTATCATGGACTCTTTAGCAGTGTTCTTAGAAAAAGGTTTTATGGTTCTTTCTATGACTCTGGTATTGATTATAGGGGATATTGATATTTCCGTAGCTTCTATTGTTGCTCTCTCTTCGGTTTTGATGGCCATGTCTTACAAGCTTGGGCTTCCTATGGCAGTCGCTATTTTAGTAGCCTTGGCTACGGGAGCCGGGTGTGGATATTTGAATGGCTTGTTGATCTCGCTTGTACCTGGCCTATCGGCTATTATTGTCACCCTGGCTGGTTCCTCCATTTATAGAGGAATTGCCTATATTTTGCTTGGTGATCAGGCAATAGGGGGATTCCCCTCCTGGTACTCTTATCTGGCCTGGGGGTATGTAGGTAAAACCAATATACCTTTTGTTATGGTGGTATTTGTGGGGTGTGCCATTATATATGGACTTTTGCTCCATCGCACTGCCTGGGGAAGAAAGGTATACGCTATGGGAATTAACCCGGTGGCCGCCAGATTTTCTGGAGTACCGATAGCGCAAATGAAACAGATTATTTTTACTCTTAATGGGTTAATGGCGGGGATAGCAGCTATTTTTCTAACTTCCAAGTTAGGTAGCTCAAGGCCCAATATTGCCACAGGATATGAGCTCGAGGTTATTGCCATTGCCGTTTTGGGGGGAGTTAGCCCCTCAGGAGGAAAGGGCGGCATAGTTGGTGTATGTTTAGCTCTTATATTGATGCGTTTACTTCGTTATGGTATGGGGCTGGTAAATGTTCCGGGTCAGGTAATGATGGTCATCATTGGAATAGTTCTTGTTGGTGTAGTAATGCTTCCTAATATTTTTAGCTCTCGAGGGGGAAAGAGAAGAACGAAAGAGATTCAATGAATTTTCCGCCAAATTTCTTTTCTATCCATAACCAGGATTTTTTTGGAACATAATAGATGTAGGCTCTATAAACTGGACAGAGAAATAAGATTGTATGCCAACCTGTATATAGAGAAAAAATAATCAGGAATGTGATTCATTCTTCCGATAAGCATGATATAGCTGATAGCTTGAGGAGCATTAACAGAGGAAAGGTCATATCAGAAACATCAATGAGTATAATCATACCCGAATCAAATAAGACGATGAAAGAAATAGCTGCTTGAAGAACTACCATCGACATTAAAAGTTCTGGAAAAGGATAGAAAAGAGCTCGAAGCAGAACCCTGCTAACAGATAAGTCGCATATTACCCATGATTTGGCTACTGCATATTACATTAGTGACTATATCGCCATAATGTCGAGGGGGCAAATAATTGAAAGAGGAGATGTTGAAAATGTTTTAATGAGACCATTACGTCCGTATTCTCAGTTATTGAAAGAATCCATTTTACAACCGGTACCAAAAAAACGTAGAAAAAGGAGAGTTAGAAAAGCCTTCTTTGAAGCAGAGGAATTTAATTTGCCCGGTTGTAAATTTGCCGAGAGATGTTCCTTTGCTGAGGATATATGTAAGAAAAAAGATCCAGAAGGATATTACGCGGAAGGTAGAGCAGTTAGGTGCTTTCTTTAATAAGATTAAAATTGGTAAAGTAGTCCTTGTAGGTTGACAGTATGCCTCTTATTGTTGGTAGAGATGCAATAAAGTTCTATTTGTATTTGCAAATGTTATAAGATAAAGATAGCTTGTTGTAGAATATTAAAAAGCGATCTCCCGTACTCTTTTGTTGCAACGTCAGAGATATATTTGTAGAGCTGAAGGAGGTGATAAATGATATAAAAGCAAGTTATTGGTGTTTAAGAGATATAAGCTGTAGTTTCGTGGACTGGGCAGGCAAATAAGATTTTGATGGCCCAGAATGCTGGAAGCGAAAGCTTCGAATGAGTAAGTACCGATTTAGTTTGCAAATAAATTTGAAAGGGGAATAGTTGTGGAGATTTATAAAGATAAAAACCGTTCAATAAGTGAACGTGTGGAAGACCTGCTCTCTCGAATGACGCTGCAACAAAAAGTAGCCCAACTGCAATGTACAATGCTTATGAGCGATCCAGACCAGGGATTGCAAGGATTTTCAGAAGGTATTGGAGAAGTAACAGGAACAACGTCAATAGGGAAGACGGTAGAAGCTAACGCAGAGTTAGCAAAAAGGGTTCAGGATATTATTCGTGCTAAAAACGATCTTGAAATACCTGCTTTATTGCATAGCGAGGCGGTTACCGGGTTGGTGGCTGCAGGAGCAACAGTTTTTCCCTCAGCGATTGGATTGGGGGCAACGTGGAATCCTGATACAGTAGAACAAATGACAAATATTATCCGGAATCAGATGCTAGCAGTTGGTGTGAGACAGGCACTTTCACCGGTTATGGATGTTGCCCGGGATCCACGGTGGGGCAGGATAGGAGAGACCTACGGTGAAGACCCTACGCTTTGTTCAGCTATGAGTGTTGCTTTTACAAAGGGATTACAGGGTGATGAACTTAAAAACGGCATTGTGGCAACCGGGAAGCATTTTTTGGGTTACGGCTTATGTGAAGGTGGTCTGAATATGTCATCTAATCCTATTCCTCCCCGTGAACTCAGGGAGGTATATGCGAAACCCTTTCAAGCAGCTATCACAGAAGGGGGTTTAAGGTCAATTATGAATTCCTATGGCACAATTGACGGTGAGATGGTCATCAAATCCAAACACATATTAACGGACCTTCTACGTCAGGAAATGGGTTTTGATGGTATGGTTGTTTCGGATTATATGTCCATTAAAAGAGCTTGCGACTTGAAAGTTTCTCCAGATCCAAAATGGGCTGGTATAGAAGCCCTGCAGGCGGGGTTAGATATCGAGTTACCTTTTCCTTATGGTTATACACAGACCTTGATCGAAGCAGTCAATGAAGGGATTATCGATGAATCATTAATTGATTGTTCTGTTCGTAGAATACTAAAGGCAAAATTTGAGCTGGGTCTATTTGAAGATCCTTATCCAAGAGTTGATTTAATAGCTGAATCTTATGAAAATAAAGAGGCCACAGCCCATAGTTTAAAAGCGGCACGTGAATCAATTGTGCTTCTAAAAAATGATGGCATACTTCCCTTAAGTAAAGGCATAAAGAACATTGCAGTAATAGGCCCGCATGGTAATTCTCTCCGGCTATTATTTGGTTGTTATACCTATCCAGCTATGCTGGAAATGATGCTGACTGAAACTATGTCTGAAATGGCAGGGGCACTGGATATGGCAGGTAGTGATTTAGAAACAAATAAGGCAGGAGATACCCAATCACTACCACCGTTTTTTGAAGGCAGTAATGTTAGACAAGAGCCACCGATTGTGGAAGAAACGATAAAGAAATTGTATGGAGCCATAACTCCAACTATACTCGACTCAATTAAGGCAAAATGTCCTGATGCTAACGTGGAATATGAAAAGGGCTGCGATGTTGCGGGAACAAATCGTAGTGGATTTGATGCAGCTATTACTGCAGCAAAGAGAGCGGATGTTGTAATTCTTGTACTTGGTGGTAAGTATGGATGGGGTAGCACTTGTACTATCGGTGAGGGTATTGATAGCGATCGTATTGGTCTCCCCGGTGTGCAGGAAGAGTTAGCAAAGGCTATTTTTGAAACAGGGACTCCTGCAATCTTCGTTCATATGGACGCAAGACCTCTTTCCAGTGAGTATATTGCAAAGAACTATCCGGCAATAATAGAAAATTGGTTTCCTGGAATCACAGGTGGAAGTGCCCTTGCAGATGTGCTATTTGGTGATTACAACCCTGCCGGACGTTTGCCCGCTACAGCAGCGAGAAACGCAGGTCAGATTCCAATTTATGCCAGGCACAGAAAAGGGGATAGCTATGACGAAGTTAAAGGAATGGTTATGAATATGTATGCTGAAGGATCTAAACAGCCACTTTTTTATTTTGGAGAAGGCAAAAGCTATA
>Ga0209508_1001809_pt1 | contig 15546 bp, 8 predicted proteins | sample AD_UKC129_MetaG_FD_184427 | JGI IMG/M metagenome (GOLD analysis project Ga0209508, IMG submission 184427) | Active sludge microbial communities of municipal wastewater-treating anaerobic digesters from Canada - AD_UKC129_MetaG (SPAdes) (version 2) | ecosystem: Engineered > Bioreactor > Anaerobic... | reverse complement strand
AATATTATTTGAAACAAAAACAGATTCTGCATAACCAGGCGTATCGTAAGAACCAAGAAATACTGGATTTTGAGAGTCTGAAACATCTATAATCTGCAAGCCTAAATATTCATCTGCTACATAGGCAATATTATTAGAAACGGTAACAAAAAGTGCATCATCGGGTGTATCATAAGAGCCCAGCAGAGATGGGTTCTGAGGATTAGAAACATCTATAATCTGTAAACCAGAATTCCCATCTGCTACATAGGCAATATTATTAGAAATAAAAACAGAGTATTCATAATCCTGTGTATCATAAGAGCCCAGCAGAGATGGGTTCTGAGGATTGGAAACATCTATAATCAGTAAGCCCTCATAGTCATCTATTACATAGGCAATATTATTTGAAACAAAAAAAGATTCTCCAGAACCAATTATAAAATAAGAGCCCAGCAGAGATGGGTTCTGAGGATTAGAAACATCTATAATCTGTAAGCCCTCATAGTCATCTATTACATAGGCAATATTATTAGAAACAAAAACAGATAATGCATGACCAGTTGTATAATAAGAACCAAGAAATTCTGGATTCTGTGGAATAGAAACATCTACAATCTGTAAACCAGAAACCCAATCTGCTACATAGGCAATATTATTAGAGACTACAACTGATCTTGCAGCACCTGGTGTATCATATTCCCCCATTTTTTGAGAAACAGCGATTAAGGGTAATATAATTATTACTACAATTAGAAATAAAAACATCTTCTTCATCATTCTAACTTCCAATTTTTGTGGTACACTTAAAACTCTTTTCATTTTTTGACAAGAAAAATTAAAATATTTTCTTAATATGACAATAAAGCTTTTAATCTTCCCTCTTTTTAATCTAATTATTGTTACATTAGAGTTAGATTTACCCGAAGAACTTTTTAATAGATTCTAAGTTAGAGCAAAAGGATTATAGGGGGAACGGGATTATATATACTTTAAAATTCAAGCAGAAATAAGAAAAATCTTGACAAGAGGCTGGTTTATGGATTTAAGAAAAGATTATGGCTATTATCGTAAAGAAATTTGGTGGTACTTCTCTGGGAAGTATAGAATTAATTCGCAATATTGCTCACAGGATTGCTCATGAAGCAGGTAAAGGTGATGCATTAGTTCTGGTTGTTTCAGCAATGGCAAAAACTACAGATGACCTGATAAATCTGGCATATCAAATAAGTGAACATCCTTCCAGAAGAGAATTGGATATGCTACTTACAGCAGGAGAAAGGATAAGTATGTCTCTTCTTTCTTTAGCTTTACAGGAGGAAGGTTATTCCTCCATTTCTTTTACCGGTTCTCAAAGTGGAATTATAACTGATGAAAGGCATGGCAATGCCAGGATTCTGAATGTGAATGCATTCCGCATCAAAGAAGAATTGGATAGAGGTAAGATAGTTATTGTAGCAGGATTTCAAGGAGTTAGCCAAAGCAAAGAAATTACCACTTTAGGAAGAGGCGGTTCTGATACTTCTGCAGTAGCATTAGCCTGTTATCTTCAAGCAAAAAAATGTGAAATCTATACTGATGTTGATGGAGTCTACACAGCTGACCCTAAGATAGTTTCAAATGCAAAATTACTGCCTGCTATAGATTATTCCCAGATGCTGGCTTTGAGTTATAATGGCTCTAAAGTTATTCATCCCAGAGCAGTAGAATTTGCCTATAAATATAGTATTCCTGTGGAAATAAAGAGTTCCTTCACTTTTGCACCTGGCACAATGCTTATTCAAGAAGAAAGTTATGAAGAGGAAAAAAATATGGAAGAAAGACATATAACTGCTATAGCGCATAAAGAAAACCTGTTAAGCTATATAATACCTGAGACTGAGGAAACTATTGATTTATTAAAAATCTGGAACTGGGAGATTTTTAAGTATTTAGCGATAGAGAATCAGTTAGAGTTAATCATTGAAGAGAAATATGATAAAGAAATCCGATATCTTCTATCTCAGAAAGAGATACCTATTCTCAAATCTGAAAATGGAATTGGTTATGTCACTCTGGTAGGTTTAGGAATTAATCTTGATCCAAGTTTTTTAGCAGATACTCTCAAAATTTGCCAACCTTTTCATATTAAACGTATTCAGCATAGTGACAAGACTATAGAAATAATGTTACCCAGTTCAGAAGTCAAAGATTGTGTTCAGATTCTACATTCAGCTTTTATCGGATGTGAAAAATGAAATATTTAGTTACCAGCGCTCTACCCTATGCTAATGGAAGATTACATATTGGACATATAGCGGGAGCCTATTTACCTGCAGATATCTTTGTTCGCTGGCTAAGATTGCATAAAGAAGATGTAGTTTATATCTGTGGAACAGATGAACATGGAACTCCTATATCTATAGCAGCAGATCAAGAAGGAGTTAGTCCTCAAGAAATAGTTCAACGCTATCACGAATCTATAAAAAAAGCTTTTGATGCACTGGAAATAGAATTTGATAATTTTTCTGGCACTGCACGACCAGGACATTATAAACTTTCCCAGGAATTCTTTTTAACCTTATATAAAAATGGTCATATATTACCCCGAAAAACCAAACAATTCTATTGTGAGACTGATCATAGATTCCTTCCAGATAGATATGTAGAGGGAATTTGTCCTCGCTGTCATGCAAGTGGTGCGAGAGGAGATCAATGCGATGCCTGTGGTCAAATCTATGAGACCACCTCTTTAATAGAACCACGATGTAAAATCTGTGGAAACACCCCTGTAATCAAAGAAAGCACTCACTGGTATTTACAGTTGAATGATTTTAAAGACCAGCTTGCAGATTGGATTAGCAAAAAGGATTACTGGAAGGAAAATGTCCGCAATTTTATGCTGAATCTTCTGGAACAAGGTTTGGTGGAAAGACCTATTACCCGTGATTTGAACTGGGGAGTTCCGGTTCCTTTAGAAGGTGCTGAAGGAAAAGTGCTATATGTATGGTTTGAAGCACCTATTGGATACATATCTTCTACTCAGGAATGGGCAGAAAAAATTGGTGAACCTAATCGCTGGAAAGATTATTGGCTTGATCCTGAAACCAGATTGATACACTTTATCGGAAAAGATAATATAATCTTTCACGCTCTCATTTGGCCCGCTATGCTAATGGGTCAGGATAAAAAATATTGTCTTCCTTATGATATTCCGGCAAATGAGTTTATGAATCTGGAAGGACAAAAGATTTCTACCAGCAGAAACTGGGCTATTTGGGTGGATGAATTTGTAGAAAAATTTCCGGCAGAATATCTACGCTACTATCTTGCTTGTATAGCTCCAGAAAAAAATGATAGTGATTTTTCTTTTTATGAGTTTCAGCAGAAAATCAATCGTGAGCTAAACGATGTTTTAGGTAATCTTGCAAATAGAGTATTCACCTTAATCAATAAACATTTTAATGGATTGCTGGAACCTATTGAATTCTCTGATAGCAGTTTAAAGACACTGGAAGAAGCACAGGAACTTTATAAGCAAATAGATGAAGGATACAAAAACTATCAGGTTAAATGGAATACTAAACAAGCAATGGATATAGCTCGTTTGGGAAATCGTTACTTTGATGAACGAAAACCCTGGTCAGAAATAAAGAAAGATTCAAATTCCGTCCAAGAAACTTTGTATGTTTGTCTTACACTTTTGCGTATGGTATCAGTAGCTTTATATCCTGTAATGCCTGAAAGTATGAATAAACTTAGGAAAATGATGGGACTGCCTGAGCTTTCAGTATGGGAAGAAATAGATTTAAAATCCAATTATAATTTAAATAAGATTGAACCTCTATTTTTTAAGCTGGAAGATTCAGTTATAGAAGAAGAAGTTAAAAAATTAAAACAAAATGCTAAACTAAATTCTTCAAAGATAAATCAAATTCCCATAAAAGAATTTATCAGCTATGATGATTTTGCTAAAATAGATATCCGAGTTGCGACTATCCTTTCTGCAGAAAAGGTCCCTAAAACCGATAAACTTTTACATCTTAAAGTTGATATCGGAAATGAAGAACGAGAACTGGTCGCAGGAATTGCAGAACATTATAAGCCAGAAGATTTACCTGGAAAACAAGCTTTAATGCTGGTTAATCTTGAGCCCCGTACGATTAGAGGAATAAGGTCTCAAGGTATGATTTTAGCTATTGAATCAGAAGGGGATCTTACTTTAGCAGTTCCAGAAAAATATTCACCTCCAGGTTCCGTTGTTAAATAGCAATTATAAGCATATCAATGAGATATAGAGTATTAGTTAAAGCATTACTTTTCATATCCCTAATGTCTTTAAACCCTATTTTGAGAGCTGCAGAAATCAGAAATGGACAGTTATATCTTGAGGTTTTAATTGAAGTTGATAATAAGATAACCCTAAAACCAGAAAAAGAATCAGAAAGTACAATAAACATTTACGAATCAGATTTACCGGTTTGCAGAAAGATGAATGGTAAATTGGAAATAGAGCTAATAAAAACAGATAAACAGGCTTGCTGGGGAATTTTAACCAGAACTGAACCTTGGACAGATGATTCTGAGGGCATACCTTATGAATCATTTGTTTGGTTAGAGAATCATCTGAGGCTAAAGAGGGAAAATTTGATTTATGCAGATACTTCCTTTGTATCTCGTGATAGTGCATTAGCTTATGCCAGAGCACAGGGTATCCCAGATAAAATGGTGCAATACATACCTATAGTTGGTTCTACTGTGAAGATAACTACTGCCAGAAAAGAAAAGTATTATCTGGAAACGCCACTTAGAATTCATAGTGATTTTCCCATAATAGTAAATTCACAAAAAGAAGCTTATAGTGGTGAGTTTTATCTGAAGGAGATAGATAATAGATTGGTATTTACCCAGTTGATTAATTTAGAAGAATATGTAGCTGGGGTTATTCCCTATGAAATAGGTGGCAATGCTCCAATAGAAGCAATGAAAGCTCAAGCAATTACAGCCAGGACCCATTCTATTGCACTTCTGACTTTTAACCGGCATAAAAACGATGGATATGATCTTTGCAATTCCACTCATTGTCAAGTATATAAAGGAAGATTTTTAAATAATCCCAATGTTCAAATAGCGGTTGATAGCACCTCCAATCAGATTTTAACTGTAAACGGAAGAATAGCTGATACACCCTATCATAGCAATTGTGGAGGACACACAGATGCAGCTCATCAAATATGGATTAGTCAACCTCTTCCCCATTTATTAGGAGTTCCTTGCGTAGCAGGAGTTGACAGTCTGGATTTAACTCAGGAAAATCAGGCAAGACAATGGATAGATACAGATACTTTAGACCCTATGATGAATTCCTGGGAAAAAGCAGGAATGTGCTGGAGTCATACTATTTCTCGCAAGAAATTAGCAAGTAATGCAGGAATGGATGATATAGATAAAATTGTCATAAACCAGCGTAGTATTTCTGGAAGGATTATTGATATGAGTTTTTACAATTCAGGAGAGACAAGAATCCTTGGGGAAGCAAAAATTAGAGAAATATTTGGAGGTTTGCGTTCTTCTTTTTTCTATATTGACGGAAAGTATAACTTCAATAGAAATGGAAAAGTGGAGATAATTCCAGGAGGAAACCTGACACTAAAAGGCAAAGGATATGGACATGGAGTTGGAATGTGTCAATCCGGAGCTTTAAGACAGGCAAGAGAAGGTAAAACCTACTGGGATATTCTCAATTTTTATTATCCAGGAACTCAAATTTCAACAGATTGGATGTATTATGAAGGAAAGTGATTATCTTTGGAGAGGAATGGCTTTAAATGGTCAATTCCGAGTCTTAGCCGTATCCTCTACCAATACCGTTCAAGCCGCAAGAGACCTACATGACCTTTCACCTATAAATACCATTTTAATGGGTAAAATGATTCCAGCTGTAGCTATGCTCAGTCTGGATTTAAAAGATGAAGGCGCAGAAGTTACTTTACGTTTTGATGGAGATGGACCCTTGAAAGGTGCCCTTACCATCTGTAACAATCAAGGTGATGTGCGAGGTTATGCTTTTGAGCCAAAATTTTGGGTGGATGACTTGCAGGAAAATTTTCATCCTGTTAAGTATCTGGGTAATGGCATATTAACCATTATTAGATATTATCCTGGAGATCGTCCCACTAAAGGTCTAACTCCACTCATTGAAGGAGATGTGGCTCAGAATCTGGCATATTATTTTGAGCAATCTGAACAGATACCAACAGCAGTAAATTTGGGGGTGCTAATTGATAAAGATGCTAAAGTTCGTGCTTCAGGTGGATTTATCATTCAGCAATTACCTTCTGCTGACCGGTTAAATGCGGATCGCTTAATTAATAACATCAATCATATGCCCAATCTTTCAGATTTAATGGATATGGGAATGTATCTCCCTGAAATATTGCATCGTTTTGTATTTAAAGAAGGTGGATTAGAGCTCTATCCTGTTCATAGAGTTAGATATCGTTGTCATTGTTCCAAAGAAAGATTTGCTGCTGCTTTAAAATTATTGAGTCTGGATGAATTAAAAGAATTGAGAGATGGGATTGATCCTGTATGTCAATTTTGTAATGCTACCTGGCATTTTAGTGCATCTGAGATTGAAGAAATTATATCCGAAGTGGAGAAAAAATGAAACAGTTCTTAATTATTTGTTTCCTTTCTTTTAGCTTATTATTTGCTATAACTCAGGACGATTTTAGATGGTTAATGGATACTGAGCAATTTTCCCTTATTGAAAAGTATAGTCCTTCTTGGCAAAAGTGGCAGGAAGGAGGTAAGGAAGAGCTAAGTTTGCTTCTGGAATACAGTCAACGAGCGGAAAAACCCGAACTTGAACTTAAGTGTAACGAACTATTAGCTTTAAAATATAATCAATTAGAGAATGCTCTCAGATGGATAAATACTGCTGAAAGATTGCAACTGGAGAATCAGCAAATAGAAGAGATGTATCTAAAGCTCAGTCAGGTTTTTACTAATCCTCAGGATAGAATCACTCTGGATTATTATTTTGGGAAAATCACACAGGAAGAATTTCTGGAACAAATTCTTCAATTAAGAGGTTATAATCAGATAATTGAAGATATTGCCAGAGGTTGGATAGATGAAATCAGTTCGGAATATTCCGATTCTCTGGCTCTTGCTATGATTAATCGTTTTGAATATCATTTCCCCCTTTCACAATGGACTCAAGCCACATATTTTTATAAATTATACCATTATTTAAGCCTCGGTCAATATGATATAATGCACCAATGTATACAGGAACAAGGATACCATTCAGCTGAATGTTTATACATATCTGCTCTTTATACTCTAAGTCCAGATTATCGCAGGAATCAGGAATTATCTAATAACCGTTTGATTCTCAATCAAGCTATTTATATGTTAGATTCTGCATTAAAAGATTACTCTTCTGAACAAGAAATCCGTGTGGTTTATGATCTTTATACCCCAGAACAATGGCGTAATAGACTTTTATTAACCAAGGTTAAAGGAGAATATTATAGTCTGCTGGCAGATTTAAATCTTTATGGTGATGAAGAAAATCTTTATGCACTTTTTAATGAACCTAATGATGTTATTTTACAACTCTTGGAGGACATTTCAGTTATCCAATTTGATAATAATGATCGTGGTGAACTGGCAGAATTGCATTACTGGCAAGGTAAAATCAATGTCCTCATCAATCAAAAAAAATATCTGCAAACCGCAGCTAAAGAATATACGACTGCTCTGGTTTATGGTTCACCGAGAAAAAAATATGATGATTCCTGTCTTCACGATTTGGAATTTCTTAAAAATAAGCTAAATGTTGATAAAGAACTAATTGCCTGGCTACATGATATTATGAATTATGATGGAATAATCTTTGAGGAATATCCTTTCCCTGATAAACACCATTCCCGAATTGCTATTGGAGATTACGATAACGATGGTTATAATGACCTCCTTTTTGACGGACATTCACTCTGGCATAATGATTCAGGACAGGGTTTTACTGAAGTTAGTGATACTATGAATGTAGCTAATCTTAGGGCAAATGGAGCATTATGGGCTGATTTTAATCGGGATGGTTATCTGGATTTTGTTACTATCTCTCATAATTCTGAAGGTTTGGGTGAATCTCTAATGAAGAATCAAGAAGGTCTTCGCTTTGTTAAAGTCAACGAACGTGCTGGAGATGTAGATGACCATTATCCAACTGAAGGTGCTGCCTGGATTGATATTGATGGAGAAGGTTATCCCAGTCTATATTGTGCTAATTATGAGCAATGGCAAATTAGAAGCGGTTATCCTGATTTCTTTTGGTATAATGACCACGGTTACTTCAAAGATGAAAGTGTAAAACGAGGTTTTCGCACTCCAACCTATGCAGATAATCCAGGCTTAGCTGGCAGAGGTGTTGCTCCTTCTGATTTTGATAATGATGGAAAACAAGAAATTCTGGTTACAAATTATAGGTTGAATAGAAACTTTTGCTGGGACCAAAAAGATTCCATTTTTGTTGATGTTGCTGCACTTTATGGCTTAACTGGGCACTATCAAGATGGCTTTTATGGACACAGTATTGGAGCAGATTGGGGCGATTTTGACAATGATGGAGATTTAGATTTGTTTGTTGCAAACCTTGCTCATCCTCGATTTATTGAATTTTCCGATATCAGTCAATTACTTAGAAATGACGGACTTAGTTATAAAATTATTGAATCTGACACTATCTGGTTCTGGCAGTTTACAGATATAACTAAATCAGCTGGTATCACCTATGATGAATGTCATTCTGATCCACTCTGGCTGGATGCAGATAATGATGGCTATCTGGATTTATTTATAACTTCAATCTATAAAAATGAACGCTCCTATATATATAAAAATAATAGAGATGGCACTTTTACTGATATCACCTTTCTTGCGGGCGCAAGAGTTTATAATGGTTGGGGTAATGCCACTGCTGATCTTGATAGAAATGGGTTAACTGATCTTGTTATAGCCAGTGGAAGTGGAGACAAGATTCTTCTTAATAAGACTCAAACTACTAATAACTCTATATTTATTAAACCAGTTTGGCAGGATGATAAAATCATTTTAATAGATAATCCAGTAAAGTTCAGTCAGTTTCCTACTTCCCCTGCTTTTGGCACCAGGGTAAAATTAATTTTACGGGATGCTGATGGGAAACAAAGAACTTTAATAAGAGAATTAGCTTCAGCTAAAGGAACAACTTCACAAAATGCTCAGGAATTGCACTTCGGTCTGGGTAATGCTACAGTTTTGTCCATAGAAAGGGTTAAATATGAGAAAGATAAGAACTAATATAGTAAATCCAGTTAGTCCTGACTATACTTTTATCGGATTGGACTATGTTATTTCCTGGGAAGATGGTATAATTAATAATATCCATCCTTATCAACCAGGTTTAGACTTAGATTGTGAAGAAAGGCTGGATGAACTGTGCCTTCCCGGTTTAATTGATATTCACACTCATCTCTCTCAATATCGGATTAGAGGCAGATATGAACCTTCACTACTTTCCTGGTTAGAAAAGAATGTTTTTCCTGAAGAAGCTCTTTCCCAAAATCCTGACTTTGCAGAAAAAATAGCAACTGATTTCTTTCAAGCTCTTTTTGCCGCTGGGACTACTACTTCCGTTATCTATACTGCTCCCTATCCTCAAGCTTGTGAGACAGCTTTTTCTATAGCACAAAAATCTGGTGCGCGTACCTTGATAGGGATGACCTTAATGGACCAAAATGCTCCTTCTGAATTGCTGCAAAGCACTGATTTTGTCTTTCAGAAAAGCGTGGAATTATATCATAAATATCATAATGTTACTCCTCTTCAGGATTATATTTTCTCACCTCGTTTTGCTATATCTTGTTCTTTTAATTTAATAGAAAAGATTGCCAGATTTGCGCAGGATAATTCTGCCTGGATTCAAACTCATCTTTCCGAAAATCAGATTGAAATAGCTAATGTTATAAAATTATTTGGAACGGATACCTACACTCAGGTATATGAAAACGCTGGATTGTTAACTCCTCATACCATACTTGCACATTGCATTCACCTTTCTCCAACTGAAATGGATATCTTGGCAAAATACGATTGCAAAATAGCTCACTGCCCAGATTCTAATTTTTTCTTAAAAAGTGGTGAATTTAATTATGAAGCGCTATATTCCAGAAATCTTAAAATAGGCATTGGAAGTGATGTTGCTGCTGGTACAACTTTGAATATGCTATATCATTCTAAGATGGCAAACTACAGACAGAGTGTTTATTCAATTTCTCCTGAACGCCTTTTCTATCATATCACTTTAGGTAATGCAACCCTATTGGGTTACCAGGATAAAATTGGCTCTTTGGATTCAGGCAAAGAAGCAGATCTCTGTTTTCTGAAATTACCTCCTGAACCCATACCAGAAGATAGTTTGATCTCAGCAATATGCTTCTATGGATATGAATTTCCCGTTATGGAAACAGTTGTAGCGGGTAGAACAGTTTATTCTCGTTAATATTATTTAATTCTTATTTCCCTTCTTTGGAAAGGAAATTGCATTTAATTATATCTGTATAAAAAATTAATGTGTTATACAAATCAGAAAGGAGTTACCTGTGAAAAAGTCAATTTTCTTCCTACTGCTAATGGGATTAATTATTAATCTTTCAGCAGAACTGCTCTGGCAGGAACCTATCCCTATCCGGCAAGGTGTAAATATTGAATGGTTTCGCTCTGGCACACAAACTGCAGATGGTTGTGCAATCTATGTTTGGAGTGATACAAAGCTTGGAGAACGTGACCTCTGGGCACAAAAAGTTGATGCTCAAGGTAATGCAGTATGGGGTGAACCTCTTTTGATAGATGGAAAACCAGACCGTCAAGAAGACCCTGTTATAACTATGACGTCAGATAATAATTTTGTTATAGCTTGGATTGATTTTTCCGATGACCTGGATGGTAATGTTTATGCTCAGAAAATAAATGCTCAGGGTCAATTATTATGGCAAACAGGTGGTGTACCTGTCTGCACCTATCCTAATGTGCAAATTTCTCTTAATATGGAATCTGATAATGAAGGGGGTGTTTATATTATCTGGGTTGATTCTCGTAATCCAGGTAAAGACCTTTATGGACAGCATTTAAACTCTTCAGGTGCTCCTCTCTGGCAAGTTAATGGAATTCCTATCGCTAATGATATTGGGGATGAAGTGCAGAACACAATGTTACCTGATGGTCAAGGGGGATTTATAATTGCCTACACTTATTCTTTTGGTGGTCTTGAAGATATCTTTGCTAAGCGTTTTCTTTCTGATGGGACAATGGCTTGGCAACAACCTACCATTATCAGTAATGCCCCTGGAAATCAAGGTAAAGTGCGTATGGCTACATTAACTAATGGTGAATTCGTATTTGTATGGGAAGATCAACGAAATGAAGATCCCGATATCTATGCTCAAAAAATTGATATAAATGGCAATATACTCTGGCGAGATCCTTTTATTGTTTTTGGAGATTCAGGGACGGCAAACTTTGCTCCTCAATTGAATCCACGAATCGTAGCTACAAGTGATAATGCTGTGATTATTGTTTGGGAAGATAAAAGATTGGATAATTATGCAACTGATCTCTTTGTTCAAAAAATAAATGCTGCTGGAGATCTTTTGTGGGATGTTGATGGAGTTCCTTTATGCGTAGCTGAATTTGCTCAAAATGAAGCGCGTCTTACTCCAGATTCCAATGGTGGTTGTTATATTGTGTGGGATGATTTACGAAATGGTGATACCCCCAATGATGATATATATGGTCAACATCTTTCTGCCACTGGCACAGCATTATGGGAAGCTAACGGCAGACCCATATGCAATGCTCCTAATCAGCAAAATAGTGCTCTGGTTAAAGTTAGCAATAATATGGTGTTTATCAATTGGATGGATATGCGTAATGGAAGTGTTGGTCTCTACTACCAGGTATACAATTCAGCTGGTGTTGCTCAATTACCTGAAAATGGTGAATTAGTGTTCTGGGGTTTAAGTGGTGATACACCTTTGAACAATTATCTTATTCTTCCTCGTAGTCAGGATGTTGTTATTATCTGGCAGGATACCAGATTTGCTAATATGGGTTACCAGATATTTTTCCAATTTCTCAATTCAGACGGTTCTATAGATTTAGAACCTAATGGACGTCCTGTGACGCTTTCTACTGGAGCTAATCAATCTAATCCCGCAGCTGCAGTTTTATCTGATGATAGCATTGTGCTTGCCTGGGTAGATGCTCGCGACGAAAATCCAAATATTTATCTTCAGCATCTTGATGCTAACGGTAATAGGCTTTGGGGAGATTATGGTATTCCTCTAACGGAAAGTATCCCAATAGAACAAAAAAACCCACGTGTATCCTATAAAGCAGATCAAAACCAGGTATATATAAGCTGGTCTAATTATGAATCTCATAGTGGAAACTTACGCTTTTATGTATATGGTCAAATGATTCAAAACGAACAGAAGCAATGGGGACCTGATGGTATAAAAATATCTTATTATCCTGAAGAGGAATTCTTGTACCACGAATGCAGTCAAAATGAGCTCAAGGAAAACTATTTTACCTGGCAGGATGCTAATTTAATAGAATTTACTCAGAGTATTTTTACTAAAAAAGTTGATGCAAATGGTCAAACTGCTCAGGGTTGGCCCGAATCTGGATTACAAGTTTCCACCTATCCTATTACTAATTGGGATTGTAGGCAGAGATTTCCTGTCTCTACTCTGACAGATGAAGGTATCTTTGTGATGTGGAAAGATGCTCGTGGCGATGACATAGAGAATTATTATGGACAACATATCTCTTCCAATGGTGAAAGACTCTGGGATCCCTTAGGGGTCAATCTTGCAGATTATGGTAGAGAACAGCTAAATGTTTCTATTGCAGAAAATCCCCTATACCGAAATGAAATCGTCTTTGCTTGGACTGAAAATATAGCTGGAATGGGTGATATTCTTACCCAAAAATATTCTCTTACCGGTATCCCTCAATGGGGTGATCTGGGAAATTATGTAGTGCAAAAAGATAGCATGCAAACTTCTCCATATCTCGCACGTTTTGATAATGGTGGTATGGTGATAGCCTGGACTGATTATTATAATACTATCACGGAAGAATCCAACATTAATTATAAATATATTAAAAGCGATGGAACTTTTGTATGTGATAATCCCGGGGGATATGTCCTCTGCGATGCAAAAAAGAATCAATATAATCCTATGATTGCTATTGTCGGAAATGAAGCATTTGCCATATGGGCTGATGGAAGATCCAGCGGAAAAACCGAAATTCTGGGTCTCTATGCTCAAAAACTTTCTAATGAAATTGTAGCTTTAGATGACCCTACTACACCTTCTATTTGCCAATTCAAATTAATTCAGAATTATCCTAATCCTTTTAATCCTTCAACTAATATCAAGTTTTCCATTAATGATATCACCAATCCATATACTCTAAATATCTACAATCTTAAAGGTCAACTTGTGAAAACCCTGGTTAAGGGAAATCTGGAAAAAGGAACTCATAACATTATCTGGGATGGAACAGATGATAACGGTAATCCTGTCTCCTCTGGAATATATCTATACTCCTTATCTAATGGAAAAAGTAATCAGATTAAGCGTATGGTCCTGATGAAATAATGATAAAAACCTAAGATATAACAAATTAGGAATACGATAACTATATAATGTTTCCCTTCAGATAATCAGGGGATACACAATAAACCAAAAATTTCTCCTGCAAATAAACAATAACTTGAAAGATTTGCAGGAAACTATTGTTTTATTGCAGGAGAAATCAAAACACGAATTGCTTGCCGGACAAGAACAAGAAATTTTAAGTTTGCTTTCAAACTATGCCAAAACACTAACTCTGTTGGAGCAGTATGATAAAGAAAAGATCGCACTGGTTAAAAAGGCAAAGGGAAAATTAACTTTCATTAAAGGAGTAGCTATCAGATAGGATTGACGGGATAATTCATCAATAACGAAAGATAAAATAATTGACATAGTTTTACAGGATTTCTTTGTATGAACTTTATGATAGATAATAAAAGAAAATAGTAGGAAAATAGTATGACTAAAGAACAAAAGTTTTATAATGCACTGCAAGATGTATTTATTGGAGCCAGAATTGAAGGGGAAGGCGGTTTTGTTAATTTGATGAGAATAAAATCAAATTACTATCAGAAAATTGAAAAGTTATTAAAGCATGATTATGAATAGAAAAACATTAAGCCAAAAAATAGATAATAATTTTATCAATAGTTTAAAAACTGATCCAAAAGCTTTTTTGTCTTTTTTACAAAACCAAAATGATGGAATCATTATTTATGTTTTAGAAAAACTTGGTAGACTAGAAAATGGTTACAGTAAAGAACCATTACAAAATCTACTAAATCATTCTAATGAAAATATTAGAGCTTTATCAATAAAAAATTTAGCAAAAATCGAAGATATTAATCTTTTGCCTACTTTCATTAAATTCGCAAGCATTGATGAAAGTACAATTGTAAGGAGGGAAGCGGTTTCTGCCATAGGGAGACTCAGAAACGAGAAAGCTATTCCTGCATTAATTAATTTTTTAAAAGACAAAGATCCAAAGGTTGTAATGCAAGCGATAAGAGGGTTACTTGTATTTTCTTGCAACTCAAACGTAAAGAATGAATTAAAAAAATTGCTAAATCACCCTAACGAGTTAATCAGAGAGGTTATTAATAAAGAAATCAACGGAGTCCAATACCAATCAAAGAGTCAACAAAAACATGATGAATTCCCCGAGTTTTTAAAAAATACTGTGGTTCATGGAGATGTGCAAGAAATAATTAAATATGTACCAGATGAATCCGTTCATTTAACTTTTACATCGCCACCTTATTACAATGCAAGGGATTATTCAATTTATCAAAGTTATGATGAGTATTTAAATTTTTTAGAACGAGTTTTTAAAGAAGTTCATCGCATTACTAAAGAAGGTAGATTTTTCGTTCTCAATACATCGCCAATTATTATTCCAAGAATTAGTAGGCAACATGCCAGTAAAAGGTATCCAATACCATATGACATACATTCATTGATAATAAAAATGGGGTGGGAATTTATTGATGATATTGTATGGGTTAAACCTGAAGCAAGTGTAAAAAATAGGAATGCAGGATTTTTACAACACAGAAAGCCATTGGCCTATAAACCAAATGCTGTTACTGAAATGTTAATGGTCTATCGCAAGAAAACTGATAAATTGATTGATTGGAATATAAGACAATATAGCTGGGATAAGGTTAAAAAAAGTAAAGTACTTGAAGAATACGAAACTACGAATGTTTGGCGTATAGATCCGACATTTGATAAAATTCATACCGCTGTTTTTCCAATCGAACTTTGCAACAGGGTTATTAAATTTTATTCTTTTGTAGGAGATTTGATATTCGATCCATTTGCGGGCAGCGGAACATTAGGTAGATCAGCGTTAAATCTAAATAGATATTTCTTCTTAACTGAAAAAGAA
>Ga0209508_1001808_pt1 | contig 15558 bp, 23 predicted proteins | sample AD_UKC129_MetaG_FD_184427 | JGI IMG/M metagenome (GOLD analysis project Ga0209508, IMG submission 184427) | Active sludge microbial communities of municipal wastewater-treating anaerobic digesters from Canada - AD_UKC129_MetaG (SPAdes) (version 2) | ecosystem: Engineered > Bioreactor > Anaerobic... | reverse complement strand
TGGCTCATACCCAGCAAGTCCCGGGTTCGATTCCCGGCCCCGCTCCCTTTTGCACCGGCTCACGAGCCGGTGAGGATTGAAACGAAGCAAACACCCACACGCCGACGGGCGGCAAAAACGGACGAACACACCCATGGAACGGCCCGATAAAGCGGCTGCACTGTCGGCCCTGCGGGCCAACGGTGGGGCCATTCGAAAAACTGCACGACAACTCGGGATCCCCGAGAGCACGCTCCGAGGGTGGGCGCGCGAAGGGGTTCGCGCCACAAAAAAACCAGCACCGACGGACGAGGAGCTAGCGGTCCAGTTGCGGGAGCTGGCCCACCGGCTGGCGGGCGAGCTACTGCGGCCGGAGAAGCTCTCCAAGGCGAGCGCGAAGGACCTGGCAATCGCCCTGGGGATCGCGCTGGACAAACTGGGCAATCTGACCGGCGGTGGCTTTGGCGAGGACGGTCAGTTGATGGCGCTGGTCTCGGCCATCCGGGAGGCGCGCTCGTGAGGTGGGCGCCTCTCTCAGAAACCGGCCTACGCTCGATCCGCGAGTCCACTGCGCGCCTCAACATCTGGGAGGGCGCGGTCCGGTCGTCCAAGACGGTCTGCAGCCTGATCCGCTGGGTCGAGTACGTGGCCACAGCGCCGCCAGGGCCGCTCCTGATGGCCGGCAAGACCGAGCGGACCCTGAAGCGCAACCTCCTTGGCCCCCTGCTGGAGATGGTGGGACCAAAGCGGTTCCGGCTGGTGAGCGGCGCCGGTGAGCTCCATTTGCTGGGCCGGATGATCTATCTGGCCGGCGCAAACGACGAGCGGGCGGAGCAGAAGATCCGCGGCCTGACACTGGCCGGCGCATACGGAGACGAGCTTTCCCTCTGGCCGGAGAGCTTCTTCCGGATGCTCTTGTCCCGGCTGAGCATCGAAGGGGCCGCATTCTTCGGGACGACCAACCCGGACAGTCCCTATCACTGGCTGAAGCGCGAGTTCCTGGACCGCTCAGCCGAACTGGACCTGCGAAGCTGGCACTTCCGCCTGAGCGACAACCTGAGCCTGAGCCCGGCCTATATCCAGGCGCTGCAGGCCGAATACACGGGGCTGTGGCGCAAGCGCTACGTTGAAGGGCTCTGGGTAGCGGCGGAAGGGGCGGTGTTCGACATGTTCGACGAGGAGGCGCATGTGACGGCAGAGTGCCCGGCCGCAGGCCGCTGGTTCTGCGGCATCGACTACGGGACCACCAACCCGTTCCACGCCGTGCTGGTGTGCGCGGGAGACGGGCGGATGCACGTGGCGCACGAATGGCGATACGACTCCACCACCCGCGGCCGGAGCAAGACCGACGCCGAATACGCCCGGGACATCAAGGGGTGGCTGGACCGCCTGGGCATCCAGCCGGAGTTCGTGTTCATCGACCCGAGCGCGGCCAGCTTCATCGAGGCGGCGAGGAGAGAGCAGATCTCCGGTGTTTGGGCAGCAGACAACGCCGTGCTGGACGGGATCCGGCGGATGGCGCGGCTGTTTTCGGCCCGGCGTCTGACCATCTCTCCGGACTGCCAGGAGCTTTTGCGCGAGGTGGCCGGCTACGCGTGGGATCCTAGGGCGCAGGAGCGCGGGGAGGACCGGCCCCTGAAGCAGGCCGATCATGGATGCGATGCGCTGCGCTACGTCATCAACGGGACGATCAACGTCTGGGGGCGCTATCTGAATGCCGAAGCGTGACGACACCTGGCCGCCGGAGGAGTGGCGGGAGCTCTACAACCAGTTCGAGATCCACAGCGCCTGGTACTCCAGCGACCCGAACCGGCTGCTGCAGATGATGCAGGCGCCCGTATCCGCATCCAAGGCGGCGCAGGCGCAGCAGGGCCGGATCTGCCACGTCCCGCTCGCGGCCGACATCGCACGCGTGTCCAGCGCGCTGCTCTTCAGCGAGGAGCCGCACATCGCCTTCAAGGACGAGGATGCGCAGAGCCGTTTCGAGGAGATCTACAGCCGCTCCAACATCCCGAGCCGGCTGCTGGAGGCAGCGGAGATCTGCGCGGCGCTGGGCGGGGTGTTCCTGAAGGTGAACTGGGACCAGAACCTGGCGGACTATCCGATCCTGAGCGTGGCGCATCCGGACAACGCCCTGCCCCTCTTCCGCTTCGGGCTGCTGCAGGAGGTGACGTTTCACAAGATCGTCCGGCAGGACGAAGGCGGGACGTGGCGGCTGCTGGAGCATCACACACCGGGCGAGATCCGGATGGAGCTGTATCGCGGGACGCCGTCCTCCCTGGGAACGCAGGCGGAGCTTGGCGCCGTCCCGGAGACCGCCGGCCTTGCGCCTGTGGTCTCCACCGGCATCCCTCGCTTGCTTGCCGTCTACGTACCGAACATCCTGCCGAACCGGCAGTTCCGCTCCCTGACGGTGGGGCAGCCGGACATCCAGGGGTGCGAGAGCCTGCTTGCCAGCCTGGACGAGGTGGTGACCAGCCTGCTGTGGGACGTGCTGCTGGGCCAGGGGCGTCTGGTGGGGCCGGCGGAGGTGTTCCGGCGCACGGACAGGGGAGAGCCCGTCTTCGACCTGCACCGCCGCTGCTATATGGGCCTGGACATCCCGGGCGCGGCAAACGCCAGCACGGGCCAGCTGCTGGACGTGGTGCAGTTCGAGATTCGCACGCAGCAGCACATCGAGACGGCGCTCTACTACGCGGAGCAGGTGGTGAACGCGGCCGGTTACTCCCCGCAGACCTTCGGACTGAAGATCGAGGGGCGCGCTGAGAGCGGGATAGCCCTGACGATGCGGGAGCGCAAGACGTTCGTGACGGCGGCCAAGAAGGCGAGCTACTGGGCGCCAGAGCTGGCGGAGATCTTCGAGATCCTGCTGATGGTGGACGCTGTGCACCTGCGCTCCGGGGTGAGCCCATCCCGCCCGCACGTGGAGATCCAGGACTCTGTCCGGCCGGACATCCGGGAGCTGGCTCAGACGGCCGAGCTTCTGGCGCGCGCGCAGGCGGCCAGTGTGGAGACGCGGGTGCGCCTGATCCACCCGGACTGGCCGGAGGACATGGTGGCGGCTGAGGTCCAGCGCGTGATGGACGAGCAGGGGCTGTCTGTGCCGGACGCGATGCAGATCGGAATCGCCTGATGTGGCAGTAGAGCGGATCGCCGACAGGGCCAAGCAATACGCGGCCCGGATCCGGGCTATCTTCGATCGTGCCGAACTCGTGATCCTCGCAGAGGTCCGGCGGCGGATCCTGAAGGGGTTGAAAACGCCTGGCTGGGCCGAACGCAAGGCCGCAGAGATCGCGGAAATGCGGCGGTGGCTGCGTCGGCACACGGCAGAGTTTCTATCGGAGGCTGCCCCTGAGGTGCGGCGGATCGTGCGCCAAGCCTACGACGAAGGCGCTGCGGCCGTGGCGGAGCAGCTGAAGGCCGCGAATCTGCTGGACATCCATCCGCAGCCTTTCGAGCCTGGAGCCCGCATCAGAGCGCTCGCCAGCGACACTGTGACGGTCCTGGCATCCACCAGCAGAGCGATCCTGCGGACCACCCTGGATGCCTACAGAGACGTGATCGAGACCGCAGCCGGCGAGGTGGTGACAGGCGTCTCCACTCGCTGGACTGCCACGAAGAGGGCCATGGAGGCGTTCGCGGACCGCGGGATCACGGGATTTGTGGACGAGGCCGGACGGCGCTGGGATCTGGGCAGTTACGCAGAGATGGCAACGCGGACAGCTGTGATGCGCTCAGCGAAGGAAGGGGCCGTTGATCGCTACGAGGCGGCCGGCGAAGACCTGGTCATCGTCAGCGATCACTGGGAGGAATGCGACCTGTGCCGTCCCTGGGAAGGGAAAATCCTCAGTCTGAAAGGCCGCACGCCCGGCTATCCCACCATCGATCAGGCCGAGGTTGCAGGGTTGTTTCACCCGAACTGCAGGCACACCGTAAGCCTGTACACGCCCGGTCTGACGCGGACTCCCCGGACTCAGGGGCCGGAGAGCCCGGCAGAAGCCAGGCTCATCTACCAGGAGCGGATGCAGCAGCGACGGTTGGAGAGGGGAATCCGCCAGTGGAAGCGCCGTGAAGCGGCGGCGCTTGACGATGAGGCGCGCGAACGAGCTGGTGCCAAGGTGGCTGAGTGGACCCGCGCGTTGCAGGCCCACATTCGACACGTGAACAAGCGCCGGGAAGAGACCGGCAGCCTTCCCACCAGACGGTTCCCGAAGCGGGAAATCCCGATGTAGGGTCACCGGACAGGTTTCGCCGACGGGCGTAAAACGGCGGCCGACGGGCCGGAAAAACGGGAGGAGCGATGAGCGACGAGCAGATTCAGGCAAACGAGCAGGCAGAGCAGAACCAGACCAGCGAGCAGACCGGCGGTCAGGAACCGGCCGGGGGCGAGAGCGCCAGAACCTTCACGCAGGAGGAGGTCGAGCGGATCCTTGCCGCCCGCCTGAAGCGCAAGGAGCGCGAGGTGGAGGAGCGGATCCGCCAGGAGCGCGAGCGCGAAGAGATGAGCGAGCTGGAGCGGCTGAAGGCCGAGCTTGCGGACTGGAAAGAGAAGGCCCAGGCGGTGCAGAGGGAGGCGCTGGTGCGCCAGGCGCAGGCGCTTGCCGTGGAGGCGCTGGCCGACGCCGGTGTTCCCGGCGCGCGCAGGGCCTATGCGCTGCGCATGATGGACCTCTCCGAGGCGATCGGAGACGATGGTCTGGACGAGACCGCAGTCCGCAGGGCCGTGAAGAACCTGCTGAACGACATTCCCGAGCTGGCCGGCGGGGGGCAGCCCCGAGCCGGCGGCGATTTCTCCGGAGGCGCACGAAGCGAGCTGACCGAGGAGGCTATCGCCTCCATGTCCAGCGAGGAGCTGAAGCGGCGCTGGCCGGAGATCCAGGCTTACTACGCACGGAGACGGTAAATGGCTATCGAAAACTTTCTCCCTGAGCTCTGGAGCACGCGGATCAACGCCAGGCTGCGCAAGGAGCTGGTGTTCGGGTCCATCTGCAACAGGGACTACGAGGGGGAGATCGCAAACTACGGGGACACCGTCCGCATCAACCAGGTGGGACCGGTGACCATCGGCAACTACGAGCGCAACAGCACGACCATCACGCCGCAGGAGCTGAACGACTTCCAGACTCAGCTGAAGATCGACCAGAGCCCGTATTTCGCCTTCAAGGTGGACGACCTGGACCGGGCGCAGGCCAACGTGAACGTGATGGACGAGGCGATTCGGGAGGCGACCTGGGGACTGAGGGACCATGCGGACCGATACATCGCAGGGCTGTGGACGGAGGCGGGCTTCACCACCACCAGCACGGCCGTGGGCAGCGTGAACGTGCTGGCGGCGCTTCTGTCCCTGGGGCAGAAGCTCTCCGAGAACAACGTGCCGAGGGACGGGCGCTGGGTGGTGCTTCCGCCCTGGATGATCACCAAGCTCGCGCTAGCCAAGGTGCTGGTGCAGGACGCCGGCGCGGGCCGGGATGCGTTTGAGAACGGCTTCCAGGGCCGCGTTGCCGGGTTCGACGTGTATGAGTCCAACAACGTCTTCGAGTCCGGCGGCACTTACAAGATCATGGCCGGGCACCGGCGGGCGATCGCCTTCGCCGGGCAGGTGAACAAGGAGGTGGAGGCCTACAGGCCGGAGGGCTCTTTCAGCGATGCCGTCAAGGGCCTGTATCTGTACGGCGCGAAGGTGATCTACCCGGATGCGCTGGTGGTGCTGACCGCGACTGTGGCGGCCGAGTCGTAAGGAGGAGCGAGAGATGCCAGCTGTTACTCTGACCCCGATCAACGTGACGCCCGGGAACACTACCGTGAACTGGGCGCCCACGACCATCACGAGCCAGATGATCACGGACGGCGTGCAGGTGCGCTTTCCCCGGGACGGCAAGCTGCTGATCATCGTGACGAACACGGCCGGCAGCTCGAAGACCGTGACGCTGAAGGCCGGGGACGGCATCGCGAGAAATCAGGGCAACCTGACGCGCGAGCTGGAGGACCACACCGGGACCTGGGTGATCCGCCCGGAGCCTTCCAGCCGGTTCAAGGACAGGGACGGGTTCCTGCAGCTTCAGCTGGAGAGCGGCACGACCGGGACCATCGCGGCGCTGCAGATCACGTAGCGCACCCTGGCAAGCGAGGCGCGACAAGGGGCCTGCCGGAAACGGCGGGCCCCTGCTGCGGGGTCACACCAGGTTGCACCGGCCTTTCGAGGCCGGTGAGGATTGAAACCAAGGGAGAGGGGCAATGGAGATCACGAAGACCATCCGCTGGGAGGGCGAGCCGGAGCACGAGCTTCCGCCGCCCACCCGGCTGATCGAGTGGGAGAAGAAGGCGCCGGTGGCGCCTGCCGCGCCTGCCGAGCCAGAGGCGGCTGCGGCTCCGAAGCGGCGCGGCCGGGCGAAGGGGGAGTAAGCGATGCCTACGGAGATGAACATCGTCAGCTATCCTCCGGGAGACGTCGTCACGCTAGGCACCCGCCTGGCGGGGGAGGATATGGATGCGGACATCATCCGCGCCGCTTCGACCGGGCAGGTCACGTGGGTCACCAACACGACTTCCGAGCAGGTTGTCAAATCCTCGCCAGGCAAACTGCTGCGGCTGGTCATCGGGAGCGCGAGCGCGGCGGCTGCACGGTGACTGGGTGGTGATAGACCAGGACCTGGGCAGGGTGCCAGAACCGGCGTACGCGTGGAGGCGCTTGAAGTGAGCTACGCGACGCGGTCTGACCTGGCGCAGTATCTGGCGGTGCCGGAGCCGGAGCTGCCACAGCAAGCGGACCGGCTGCTTGCGCGGGCGAGCGAGGATATCGCCTTCTTCACGATGGGCCGCCTGGACACGGACCTGCCCGCGCACCAGGACGCCGCAAGGCAGGCCACCTGCGCGCAGGTTGAGTTCTTCCTGGAGGCGGGCGAAGGGATCGGCCCGGCGGTAACGCAGCGCACAGTGGGCCGCGTCTCCGAGAGCTACGCCAGCGCATCTCCCCAGCTTGCGCCCCGCGCCCACCGGATCCTGGCGCAGGCGGGGCTTCTGTACGCGGGGGCCGAGGCGCTGTGATCTGGACAGACACGCTGCAGCTGCGGCCCCGGACGGCAGAGACCCCCTACGGGCCCTCCTGGGGCGCCGCCGTATCCTGGCGTGCCCGGGTAGAGCATACGCAGAAGCGGGTGATGACGGACACCGGCGAAGAGGTGACCGCATCGCTTCTGGCGCTGCTCGAGCCCGCGGCAAGCGTTCGGCCGGGCGACCGCGCAACCTGGAACGGTGTGGACTACCAGGTGGTGAGCGTGGAGCCTCTGCGCTGCTGGCGGCGGGTGCATCACCTGGAATGCTACCTGACGGAGGCCGCCTGATGGGCGTCGGGAGAGTGTCCATGGAGATCGTCTGGGACGGCCCCAGGGTGACCCGGCTGAACCGTGAGCGGGCCAGGGCGGGCCTGTGGAGGGCGATGGAGGAGCTTCTGCGCCGCGCGAACGAGCGAGTCCCGTTGGACGAAGGTACGCTTCTTGGCTCCGGAAAGGCGTTCGTGACGGACGGCCTGACCGGTATCGTTAGCTACGACACGCCCTACGCGGTCCGCCTGCACGAGCATCCGGAATACAATTTCCAGGGCGGGCGCGAGGGCAAGTGGCTAGAGCGGACTGTGAACGAGAGCGCTCCGGAGATCATTAGGTATCTGGCGGAGCATCTGAAACTCTGAACGCGGAGGAAACCTGATGCCTCTTTCCTACACCGGCGGACGCACCCTGGTGACGATCCGCGACACGCTGAAGAACGCACTGGGCCTGACCGAGCTGGTAGACGACCTGAATAAGACCTGGCAGCACAACTGGGCTGACGGGACAGGCGCGAACCAGCAGCAGATCCACTTTCACGACACGGTGACGCTTACCAGCGGCGCCACGCTGGTGCTGGACCTGAACACGGCGGCTCTGGCGGGCGGAGCGACGCACGCGCACAACGGCTTCGGCAACTGCAACTTCACGAAGGTGAAGCAGATCTTCATCCGTGTGACCACGGAGACGGCGGGCTACCGGCTGGAAGTGGGTGGCGGATCCAATCCCGTGCCGCTGTTCAAGGACGCGTCCGACAAGGCCGTGGTGGGGGCTGGCGGGATGCTTCTGATCTCATCGCCGGTAGACGGCGTCACGGTGACGGCCGGGACCGGGGACCTGCTGTTGATCGCCAACCCGAGCGCCGGCGCGGTGACATTCGACATCTTCATCAGCGGGACGGGGACCGTGTCCTGATGCTCTCCGCATCCGTGGCCGAATGGTTGCAGGCGCAAGAGCTGGGCCCCGTCTTCGTGGAGCACCTGCCCGAGGTTCCGGACGACTGCGTGGCAGTGTACTCGCGCGGCGGCCTGACTCCGGAGACGCATGTGGGGCTGGACCGCTGCGGGGTGCAGGTGCTAGTGCGAGGCGCAGGCGGGGATCCTCGTCCATCTTACCGGCTGGCGATGGCCGTTTACAACGCCCTGCACAACCTTGCGCCCGGCGCAGCCATTGGCACAGACCCGGACAACCGGGAGATGGTGCTGCTGGTAAGCGCCAACCAGAGCGGCCCGGTGAGCATCGGCAGGGACACGAAAGGCCGCTACGAGTGGAGCCTGAATTTCACGGTCCGGGTGTGGAACCCGGGCAGGAGGACATGAAGCGATGCCAGATCCAATTGTTGTGCTGGCCCGCGGCTGGGAGCTGGAGATCTACGACGCGGGATCCTGGAAGACGGTGAAGGGACTGAACGAACTCTCGCTCTCGCCGGGGGCCAGAGAGGCGGATATCACCACGAAGGAATCGGGGGACTATGACGAGCACCTGATCGCACGCCGTACGATGGAGATCACACTGAAAGGCTTCAAGCTGGAGGCTCCCACAGGGGAGGAGGATCCCGGTCAGGCAGCCGTGGAGGCTCTGGCGGAGCGGACCGGTACCAACAGCCTGGGTCAGTTCCGTCTGACCAGCCCGGGCGGCAAGGTGCGCGAGTTCCTGGCGAGCGCCCGGATGACCGACCTGGCCGGCCCGATCGACGAGGGGCAGGCCTGGGGCTGTGTTCTGAAGCAGTCCGGTCCTGTGACGATCTCCTGATGGCGCAGATGAGCGGACGATTCCGGGACTTCGACGCGTGGGAGGCGGAGCGTAAGGGGGAGCCGCTGCGGTTCCGTGTGCGTGGCAAGACCTTCGAGCTGCCCCCGGCGCTTCCCGCCCTCATCCCGATCCGAGCCATGCGGCTGCAGAAGCAGTACGGCAGCCAGGCGGAAATCCCGCAGCACGAGATGCTGGATCTGGCGCTGGCACTGTTCGGAGAGGAGCAGCTGGAGGATCTGCTGGCGACGGGCATCGGGATGGATGCGCTGGCGGAGATCGTGAGCTGGGCGGTGGAAGAGTATACGGGAGCCAGCCAGGGAAACGCACCAGGCCCCGGAGAAGTCCGGGGCTAGACCTGATCCGGCACTGGAGCCTGATCGAGGCGGACTTTCAGCGGGAGTATGGGATGGACCTGGCCGTGGTCCTGGAGCGCCTGAGCTGGAGGCGTTTCCGGGCGCTTCTGGAAGGACTGAGCCCGCAATCCGCGCTGGCGGCTGTGTATGCGGCTAACGGCCCCGACGCCATCGAGGATGCCGCGGAGGCCGAGCGCGCGGTGGACGAGGTGTGGCGGTAGGACCCGGATCCCGGATCAGTGCAGGTTCCAGAAAACCCAGATCATTAAGCCAGTAAAGACTATGATGGCCACACTAAAGGCAACGCTTAGAAGAAAGCGCACTACAGCCTGTCCCAGTGTCATCCTCATCACGCCTCCAGATCCCATTATACACCTGCCATGAACGTCGGGACGCTTTCAGCAAAGCTGGAACTTGTTGTTGACAGCTTCAACAAGAGTCTGGATGACGCCCATCGCCGCCTGGCTGATGCCGGGAAGGCGATGACCACCTACATTAGTGTTCCTCTTGCCGGTGCGGCGGCGGGATTGCTGCGCATGGCGCAGGCGCAGGGATCCTGGGCGGAGGAGTTGGGAAACCTTTCCGCCGCGACCGGTCTTTCCACGACCCAGCTGCAAGAGCTGAAATACGTGGCGGACATGACCGGCGTAAGCTTCGAAGGTCTGACGGGCGCCGGCGTGCAGCTTCAGCGGCGGCTGATGGGAATGGAGGAAGGCGGGAACATTGCGGCGCGGGTGATGCAGGATCTAGGGGTGGCGATCAAGACCGCGGACGGAGAGTTCCGTTCCATGGACGAGATGCTGCCTGAGATCATCCGGAAGCTGCAGGAGGTGGAGAATCCGACGCTGCGTAACACCATGGCCGCCCAGATCTTCGGCAGGCAGTTCGGCGAGCTGGCGCCTCTGCTGGCGATGAGCTCGGCAGAACTGGATGCGATGACTCGCGCCGCCCATGAGTCCGGGCGGGTGCTGTCCGAAGACAGTGTGGAGCGTCTGCAGAGGTTCGACGACATGATCGGTGCGCTGCAGCTGCGCCTGCAGGGATTTGCGGCGCAGGCACTTGCGGCATTTCTGGCGCTGCCGGGGCCGGTGCAGGGGGCGATTGCGGCGGTGGCCGGTCTAGTGATGCTGGCCGGACCGCTGATGCAGGCGGTGGCGCTGTTCCAGGCTCTGCGGGCGGCGGTCATAACGGCCGCGCTGGCGGCTCGCGCGGGCACCATCTCCTTCGCCGGACTGTGGACGGCCATCACAGGGCCCGTGGGGCTGGTGCTGGCCGCCATCGCCGCCGTGGCGGCCGGAGCGTATCTGGTCTACAGGAACTGGGACAGGATCAAGGCGTTTTTCGTGCGGCTCTGGGAGGGCGTAAAGGCAGCGTTCAGATCGGCGGCGGAGTATCTGGCGAAGCTCTGGGACGCGCTGTATGAGGCCACGGTCGGGCGCTGGGTGCGGGTGCTGCGCTGGATCTGGGAGCAGGTGAAGGCTCTGGGGCGCCTGCTGGGCTTCGGGGAGGGCAATGTTGTCCCGCGCGTGGCTCAAGCGGGCGCGGTGGCCCCTGGCGGGGCCGCAGCCGGTGCCGCAGCCGGGAGCGCGCCTGCCCGCAGCCGGGAGGACGAGCTGCTGGCGGAGCTACGGCAGATTAACCGCAACACCCGCCGGGAGGTATACGCGTGAGTCTGGCCGACCGGCTGACCGTGGCCGGCATGGAGCTGCATCAGGACGCCAAAGGCATGACCGGGCGGCGCAGCTATCTGGTGCCCGCGGACAGGATCTTCGATCCGGAGCTGCCTCTTCCCGGGTTCCCCTGGCCCGGCCCTCCCGAAGTGATCCCCCATTTGCGCTGCGTGGAGGCGAACTGGACCGAGGAAGAGAGCGGCCTGTGGCGGGCCGAGTATCTGTATTCCACCGAGCGCCAGCTGGGGGACGAGTTTGCCGAGGTGAGCACGAGCTGGGGTCTGGAGACCGTGGACCAGACCCGCGGATACGTGTGGGAGACGACCGGCGCTCCCGTGCAGGAAGCGATTCCGACACAGGTGCCCGTGATGGAATACGTGATGACCATGCGGGTGATGCCTCCGCCCTACGAGGCGGTGCAGCAGGCCGTGAACAAGGTGAACGACCGCGTGTTCCGCGGTTTTGCGCGCGGCACTTTGCGCTTCGACGGGACCGCGACGTCCGAGAGCTACGACCGGCCAGGGCAGGTGATCTCCTGCCAGGTAGTCTACAAATTCAGCTGGCGCGGGCTGGACTGGAACTACTGCTGGCGGCCTCCGCTTCAGGCGAGAGACGGCAACGGCAATCCCCGCTACTACCAGGGCCAGGACAACACGAAGCCTGACTACAACACGGCCCTGGATGGCCAGCCGGTCTATGTGAGCGGGAGCGCCGGCCAGGGAGGCTGGGACCGGCCGAAGCTGGGGAACAACTACCGCTACGAATACTGCAACTTCGCGCAGGTGCTGGGACTGCCGAAGCTGCCGGGGGACGGCTGATGACGATCGCGCGGCCCACGTGGGCGGACATCCGGGATGAGCGTCGTCTAATGGCGCTGCTGACGCGGCTGGTAGAGTCGGCGAACAGGATGGAGAACCTGACAGGCGGCCCGGGCGTGGCGGTGCTGCGCAGCGCGGGCGGTGTGTCCGTGAGCCTGACCGGCACCGGAGGCGAAGCCAGGAGCAAACCAGGCGAGGCTGCGGAGGGGCAGATCAGCGACACCAAGACCCTGGGCTGGCAGCAGGGTGTCCGGGACACGGACACATGGACCCGGTCCGAGACCGGTCCCGGCGTGCAGGTCCGGGTCGTGACCGATATCCAGTTCAATTCCAGTGATCCGAACAACCTGACGCTGACGATGCGCAGCCGCACGCTCCACTTCGATAGCGCCGGCTGCCTGTACAACATCAGCGCCGAGGACGAACAGCAGACCGTGATCACCACGGCCGTGCTCTGCCAGGAGTCCCCATGGCGCAGACGCTGAAGGCGGTCAACAGGGACAACGTTATCCGGCCGCTGGCGCAGGGTGTGGTCAATCTGGCGGCCCCGTGGGAGTACGGGGGCGGCAGGCTGAGCGCATCCTGCAATTGTTGCAGCGTGTGGCCGGACCCGTTCCCGTCCGGGCTGGTGGACTGCGAGACGACGACGACGTATTCCGGCCTGTTCCGTGCCCGGTTCCCTGCGTATTCCGCCGAATGCGGTCTGGGTGGCACGGCGTATATGGATGAGTTTCAGGGGTCCGGGACAGGCTGGTCGTTCCGGCTGCAGATCAATCCGAACGACATCAACGGGCCGTGGCGCTACAGTGTGACCATAACGGCCGGTGAGACGGGCTACGACAGCGGATGGATCGAACTGACGGGCGCACCTCCGGCGCAGACGTTCGAGGCGCGTGTGAGCCTGCCCATCCGCCTGTTCATGAAATGCGACCGTGTGCCCCGGTACAATTACTATAACCAGAACAGTCTCTGGGGCCCGAGAGGCTCCGGGCAGGACGAGACCATTGACCTGCGGCTCTACGAGAACGCCGAGCTGGGCTGGTACGTCTGGCCGCCGGGCGGGAGTGCGACGATCGAGCTGGACTGTTTCGGGCAGACGTATTCCGCCGCATGGTCCGGCCCGCCACTCGGCCCGGTCGGTGCGGCAGATGCGCTCCTCGCAGGCGCTGATTTCGTGGATAACGACCCGGTCTATCTGGAGGCGGCCGCGTGGGGCGCACCGGACCTGCCGCAGGCTGACGGAACCTACTGGCACGTGCAGGACGAGGACGGTGTCCGGGCATGGACCAGCGGCAGGCGGGTCTATGCCGAGCGCGTGGGCAACAACCCCAACTCGGCCCGGCGGTGCACCATATCGATCGGCTCTATCGCTCCTGAGCAGACTCTGAGGATCGAGGCTGAGGCATACCGGCTGGACGGATCCCCGTTCCCGACAGGCACATTCGTGACCGAGGCCTATGACGGCCCGCAGCATAACCCGGCGCTGTTCGAGGTGAACCGCAAATTCCCTGTTGACGACGTCGCGAACGACCCGCCTCTCGAACAGGGGCAGACGATCAGTCTATCCTGTCCCGGCAGCTGGCAGGGGACCGGGCGGATGTATTCATTCTCTGCTAGCGCCTGGTTCGGTTCGCCACACTACAGCGGGGTGACGCTGGACGGGCGGCTGAACACGATCGGCGCGCAGCCGCCCGCCCTCGGGTTCGTCTACAGCACGTCCTCGCTGGCGGCAAACGGACGTGAGCCGGACGCCTGGCGGTTCCCTGTGTGGCCGGACATCCAGGCCGCCATCTGGCCGGTCGTGAGGGTCTCTGTCTCCGGCTCTGTGGCCATCGAACGTTTCACTGGGTCGCAGACAGGTTGGACCCCCGGCCCGGACACGAACATCGCTCTGACTGGCGGGAAACTGAGGATTTACGGAACGGGCCAGACGCTGACGGCCAGCCGCACCTACCAGACGGAGCGGCTGGACACATTCCGGTATCTGAGGTTCTCCCTCGAATCGAGCGGTCAGCGCACGATCACGTTTACCGCTGGGACCAGATCCTGGCAGTTCACAGTGAACGGCGTGCAGGCCGTGACGCTGGACCTGTGCGTTCCCCACAACGCCAGCGGGTCGGACACCACCACCACGCGGATCGAGGTGGGCAGCGGCCAGGGTGGCTGGGGCTGGGGCCTGCAGGACGGAATCACACTGCAGATCCAGACGGACGGCGAGCTGTTCATCAGTGCGGTGGACGGATTGAGCCGTAACGAGCCGTGCGAGCTGCTGGTGGGGGAGGCTATCCACCGGGACAACCTCTGGTCATACGAGGACCAGAGCCAGAACCGGTTCTACGTCCACCCGGTGGTGCAGGTCTGGAACAACGGCCGCCTGGCCGTTGAGGCCGCAGGTGGCGACGTCCGGGATTCGCAGCCAGACGTTGTGGCGCACCGCGAGAGCATACGGTCCATGCTGGCGAGGCTGGAGGCGAGCGGCGCGGTGATCCTGCGTGATCTGCGGCCGCCGGTCGGCGGCCTGTCCATGCTGGACGGGTTCCTGTTCTATCCAGCGCCTGCATGGTTTTCCAGCCAGGCACCCGCCTATATGCTCGTTGAGCGTCTGGAGCGGGCGAGTGACCCGCAGATCTGGACGCTGTATGCGGCCTGGCAGGCAGACCGTGTGGTCTGCCACCTGGGTGTGTCTATTACGCTGCGCCATCGCAGGTATTTAGGCGGCGTCGTGAACGGGATTGTGCAGTCTGCTGGCCAGCCGGTGGCAGAGGCCGATGTGGCGGCCGCCGACGGGGTGACTAATACCACCGCGACGGCCGCGAACGGATGGTGGTGGCTTCCCGACGGGGAGCGGCTGGACGTAAACGAGAGTTACACCGTAACCCCGGGATCTGTAAATGCCGTGCCGCGCCATCTGCTGGCGCGGCGCGTCTGTTCCACTGGAGGAACCTAATGGACGCATTGATCGCAAAACGAGCTGATGGCTCGGCTGAGTGGCTCTGGATGCGGTTCAGGCAATGACGGCTATTTTAGCTGTCATTGCGCTGGCCACTACCAGCGCTCCGGACGGAGCGTCATGGCGGCTGGTGCCGGGGCAGGGTTACGAGATCACGCTGCGGGCGACGAACCCGGCCACGGTGGCGGGGACGGAGTTTGTCCTGCAGGCCACGGCGACCTACTACGACGAGACCGGGCGGCAGGTAGGAGAGGCGGCGTCCGAGCCGCTGACGATAACCGTCGGGCAGACGGTCTGGAAACGGGAATGGGTCTACACGCTGCCGAGGGCGTTCTCTGTGGCGATGGACTCCGGCGCAGGCGAGGGAGGTCTGGAGCTGCGCGGGGAGCGTGTGGCCGCATGGGTCAACTGCCCGAACGACGGGCAGCAGCACGAGTTCAGGTTCAGGATGATACTGACGAGGTGACAGATCCGCTCATCGAGTTGCTGGAGCAGTGGGCCGCTGATGACAGCGCTGACGAGGAGTGGCCAGCGCTGGAGCGGATTCTGTTTGAGAACGGATGGATAACAGAGGAGACGGACGATGGCGATTGACAATCCGCAGGCCGTGAGGTTCTGCAATGAGCAGGTCAGGATTCTGGCAGATACGCTTCTAGCAGCCGTTAGGACGGCAGAAGCCGTGCGTGAGTATTATTATGCCCATCCAGAGTTGGG
>Ga0209508_1001805_pt1 | contig 15577 bp, 13 predicted proteins | sample AD_UKC129_MetaG_FD_184427 | JGI IMG/M metagenome (GOLD analysis project Ga0209508, IMG submission 184427) | Active sludge microbial communities of municipal wastewater-treating anaerobic digesters from Canada - AD_UKC129_MetaG (SPAdes) (version 2) | ecosystem: Engineered > Bioreactor > Anaerobic... | reverse complement strand
TCTGGTTTTTCTTTGTCTATTATGGATAGCACGTCTTCGAGTGTTAGTGGTTCAAAGTATAGTTTGTCTGATATGTCATAGTCTGTACTTACTGTTTCTGGGTTGTTGTTTACCATTATTGTTTCGAATCCTTCGTCTCTGAATGCCATGGTTGCATGCACACAACAGTAGTCGAATTCTATGCCCTGGCCTATCCTTATGGGTCCTGATCCGATTATTAGGACCTTTGGTTTTTTTGATACTTCCACTTCATCTTCCATGTCATAGGATCCATAGTAGTATGGTGTTTTTGCTTCGAATTCGGCCGCGCATGTGTCAACCATCTTATATATCGGTTTTATGTTATTTTTTCTTCTTAGTCTGCGTATGTCCTTCTCTTTTAAACTTGTAAGTTGGGCTATTTTTTTGTCTGAGAAGCCCATGCGCTTGGCTTTCCTTAACCTTTCAGGGTCTATTTTATCTTTTTTGAGGGATCTTTCAAACTTTATTATTTCAAGTATCTTGTAAAGGAAGAATTTGTCGATTTTTGTAAGTTCATAGACTTTGTCTATGCTCATACCATTTTTTAGGGCGGTGTAAACTTGGAATAGCCTTTCATCTGTTGGATTGGCAAGGTCACTATCTGTGAATTGGACTTCTTCAAAGCCATATTTTCCAATATCCAAGGATCTTATAGCTTTATGGAATGATTCTTCCATTGTCCTGCCGATTGCCATGACTTCGCCTGTGGATTTCATCTGGACTCCGATTCTTCTGTCTATTTCTCTAAATTTGTCGAATGGCCAGCGGGGTATTTTAGTCACTACATAGTCTATGCTTGGTTCGAATGATGCTGGTGTTTCTTTTGTGATATCATTTTGTATTTCATCGAGTGTTAAACCTATGGCTATCTTTGCGGCTATTTTGGCTATGGGGTATCCTGTTGCTTTAGATGCGAGGGCGCTGCTTCTACTCACCCGTGGGTTCACTTCTATAACCTTATATTCTCCTGTTTCAGGGTGCACTGCGAATTGTATGTTGCATCCTCCCTCGATTTTAAGGGCTCTTATTATTTTTAGGGATACGTCCCTGAGTTTTTGGTTTTCCTCGTCGCTTAGTGTCTGGGCGGGTGCAACAACTATGCTTTCACCTGTATGTATACCCATGGGGTCTACGTTTTCCATGTTACAGACTATGATACATGTGTTCTTTTTGTCTCGCATAACCTCATATTCGAATTCTTTCCAGCCTAGGACTGATTGGTCTATGAGCACTTGGTTTATGAAGCTCATCTCAAGGCCTCTTGTAACCACTTCCCTTAGTTCTTCTGGGTTGTGTGCAACACCTCCACCTGTGCCTCCTAGTGTGAATGCTGGTCTTACGATAACGGGGTAGCCTATTTCTTTCACTGCTTTTAGGGCATCTTCTACTGATTCAACAGCCTTTGCTTTGGGTACTGGTTCGTTAAGTTTTTTCATGAGGTTGTCGAAAAGGTCTCTGTCTTCAACGTTTCTTATTGTTTCGATGGATGAGCCTATAACCTTGACATCTTTTAGGGCTCCCATCTGTGCTAGTCCGGTTGCAACATTTAGGCCGGTCTGACCTCCCATGGTTGGGAGTAGGGCGTCTGGTTTTTCTTTTTTTATGATCTTGGCCACTATTTCGGGTGTTAATGGTTCGATGTAGACTTTATCTGCCATTTCCATGTCTGTTTGGATGGTTGCAGGGTTTGAGTTGACTAGTATGGTTTTAACACCTTCTTCTCTTAGTGCTTTGCATGCTTGGGAGCCTGAGTAGTCGAATTCTGCTGCTTGTCCTATTTGGATCGGCCCCGAACCTATTATGAGTACTTTTTTTATGCTTTTATCCCGCGGCATTGATGATCCCTTTTTTAGTATTCTTTCATTATTTTAACGAATTTATCGAAGATGTTGTATGTGTCGTGTGGTCCTGGTCCAGCTTCTGGGTGGTATTGGACGCTTATGATGGGGAGTTCTCTGTGTTTTATGCCTTCTACTGTCCCGTCGTTGAGGTTTAGGTGGGTTATCTTGATTTTGTCTTTGTCTATTGATTTGGGGTCTATTGCAAAGCCGTGGTTTTGTGATGTTATGGTGACGTTGCCTGTTTCAAGGTCTTTGACTGGTTGGTTGGCTCCTCTGTGCCCGAATTTCATCTTGTATATTTTCGCGCCGAATGCTAGTCCTATTATCTGCTGTCCAAAACAGATCCCGAATATTGGCAGTTTCTCTGAAAGTTTTTTAACTGTTTCTCTAGCTTCTTTGACCCTTGTGGGGTCTCCGGGACCGTTTGATACGAGTATGGCGTCGGGGTCGTATTCTATTATTTCTTTTGGGCTTGTGTCATATGGTAGGAGTGTCACGCCAATGTCTCTTTCTAGGAAACCTTTTATGATGTTGTTTTTTGTTCCGCAGTCTATTATAGCGATTCTTTCATTATATTCTTCATGGAAGACCTTGGGTTTCTTGACTGAGACTTCATCTACAAGGTCTAATTCGCGTATGTCGGGTTGTTCTCTTGCTAATTTTAAAATTTCATCGTCTTCGATTTCCTCGGTTGCTAGAGCCCCCTTCATGGTCCCTTTTTCCCTTATTTTTATTGTTAGGGCTCTTGTGTCAACACCACTTATACCTGGGATCTCATATTCTTCTAGGAAATCTGAGAGGGTTTTTTCCATCATGTGATGTGATGGTCTTTGACATTGTTCTCTTACAATAAGACCTTCTGCTTTTATACCATCTGACTGGTACCATCTAGTTGAGATGCCATAATTTCCTTGTAAGGGGTATGTTAGCATTAGAATTTGGCCTTTATAGGAGGGGTCTGTGAGTGCTTCAACATAGCCTGTCATACCAGTTGCGAAGACGACTTCGCCACTTTTCACTGTTTCAAATCCGAAGCCCTCCCCCCTGAGTAAAGTTCCATCCTCCAGGGCAAGTTTAGCTTCTTTAACCATTAAACCACCAGTTTATAGTTCTTTTTTCATCACCACTGCATCGTCACCATTCTCATAGTATTTGGGTATCCTATTTTCTTCTTTAAACCCTAGGCTCTTATAAAATTTTATAGCCCCTTTATTTTTCGCTCTAACCTCCAATTTCACCTTTTCGATACCAAACTTTTTGAAGATGTCTAGGGCTGTCTGGACAAGTTGTGTTCCGAATTTCCTGCGACGATATTTTTTATCAACTGCCAAGGAGATGATATGTCCCTCATCTTCAAATCTTATCCAAAATATAATATATCCTACAACCATATTATCTTCTTGGGCAACTAGAAAACCAGCCCCTATATCATAAAGGTAGCGTAGAAGTTGTGGGGGATATGGATCATCAAAGGACATCACCTCGATTTCCACCACCCTCTTAAGGTCACGTGGCCTGAATTCCCTCACAATCATTTTACTTGTCTCCGTGATAACAATGTGGAAAGATCTTGCATCCTATATAATACAAGAATGCAAACCCTATGATAAGGTTGTGGAGGTAGCTGTTGGCAGATTCTTTAAGGTTGCAGAGTATCTTCAGAAACATTCAATGATTGATCTGATCCTAACAGATATTAAACCTTCCCATCCCAATATAATAGAAGACGATATCACAAAACCCAACTTAGAAATATATAAAGGTGCTAGTTTAATATATTCGATAAGACCCCCACTAGAGTTACATGAACACCTTATAAAAGTGGCTGGAAAAGTACAGGCTAAGCTTTTAATAAGACCCCTCAGCACAGAACATCCAAATATAGACATGAAACTCGTAAATTATAAAAGAAGCTTCTTCTATGAATATAAACCAGAAAAGGTGAGAATATAGTGTCAGAGATTAAATGGGAGCTTATGGAAACCAACAAGGTCTTAGAGGAGCTTGGAACATCCAATGATGGTTTGAGTTCAGATGAAGCTCTAAAACGCCTCTCAAAGTATGGTAAAAATGAACTTGTTGAGGAGAAAAAGGAAGGACCCCTCAGATTATTCCTCAACCAGTTCATGGATGTTCTCATAATACTTCTAATCGTGGCAGCCCTAGCATCCTATGTGATAGGCGACTTCCTAGACTCTATGGTGATCTTATTTGTAGTGGTTGTAAATGCTATTATAGGTTTTATGCAGGAATATCGCGCCGAAAAAGCCATGGAAAAACTTAGGAATCTGATAGCTACTGAGGCTGTTGTGATACGTGATGGGGAAACGAGGAAGATACCTGCAAGTGAATTAACCATAGGCGACATGGTAGTGGTAGAGGAAGGCGACAATATACCAGCAGACTTAAGACTTATAGAAACCTCTGACCTTAGGATAGACGAGTCAATAATCACGGGAGAATCCATACCCGTCCATAAGATCCATGATGTGAGCGATAAAGGAGAGAATATCGCCTATATGGACTCAAATGTGGTCTCAGGTAGGGGTAAAGGTGTTGTGATAGCTGTTGGAATGGAAACATCCATAGGTAAAATCGCGGGGATGATACAAGAAGAAGAAGGTAAAACACCACTCCAAGAGAAAATAGCACGTCTAGGGAAAAGCCTTGGACTCATAGCAGTCATAGTATGTCTTATTGTTTTCATCCTCCAGTTTTTAAAAGGGATTAATATCGTTGAAACCTTCATGACCGCAGTTTCACTTGCAGTAGCCTCTGTACCAGAAGGGCTCCCAGCAATTCTAACATTAACGCTTGCCCTAGGCATGCAAAGAATGGCAAAAAACAACGCAGTGATAAGAAAACTACTCGCGGTAGAAACCCTTGGCTCTTGTACATTCATATGCACTGACAAGACAGGCACACTAACCCTCAACAAGATGAGAGTAAGAAAATCACTACTAACATCAGAAGAAGCTTTGAAGATTTGTGCACTTTGTAATAATGCAAGTTTTTCTAATGACAAAATTATAGGGGATCCTACAGACGCCGCATTACTACTCTTTGCAAAGGATAAAGGCTACATAAGAGAAGAACTCGAACAGGAATATCCACGGCTAAAGGAGATACCCCTTGACAGCAACCGTAAAAGGATGAGCACTATACACTCCTCCAGTTCAGGCTATTATCTGTTCATTAAAGGAGCGCCAGAAATAATCCTAGAAAGAACAAGTTACATCGAAGAAAACGGTGAAATGAGAAGATTCACAGACACCGATCTTAAATATTGGACAAAAAAATTGAATGAAATGACATCCAATGCACTTAGAGTGCTAGCACTAGCATACAGGCCGCTGGATGAAGTTTCTGATGATGGGGAGGATCTTGAGCAGGATCTTGTTTTTGTCGGTTTTGTTGGTATGATGGACCCGCCACGAAAGGAGGCTGCAGAAGCCATAGAAATTTGTAAAAAGGCCGGAATAAAAGTTGTGATGATAACAGGGGACCATAAGGATACTGCAGTTGCAATTGCCAAGGAATTGAACCTAATGGAGGATGGTGAGGCCATTACCGGCGAAGAATTAGACAAGCTTAGTGATGGAGAATTCGAATCCATGGTAGAGGATATAAGGGTCTATGCGCGGGTTTTCCCGCAACAGAAGGTTAGAATTGTTGACACGCTCCAAAGTCGCGGTCATGTGGTTGCCATGACAGGTGACGGGGTTAACGACGCGCCAGCGCTTAAAAAGGCGGCTATAGGTGTTGCTATGGGCAGCGGTACTGATGTTGCCAAGGAATCATCTGACATGGTGCTACAGGATGACAACTTCGCCACCATTGTAAAGGCTGTGAAGGAAGGGCGCACAATATTCGATAATATAAGACGCTTTGTTAAATTCCAAGTTTCAACAAACGTCGGGGCCATACTTACCATAGTCTCATCTTCTGTGATGAACATACCCTTACCATTTAATCCTATCCAGATTCTCTGGATAAACATTATAATGGATGGACCCCCAGCACAATCACTTGGAGTTGAACCCCCAGAAGAGGATGTGATGTCAAGGAAACCGGAAAAAGAGGATATACTCCCTCAAAAGAACCTTTTCCGGATAGTATTAGCTGGTATAGTCATGGCAGTAGGCACTCTGGCCGTTTACATTTACAAGTTGTCCACTGGGGATAATGGGGCGACTACAGTGGCATTCACAACATTTGTCATGTTTCAGATTTTCAACGTGTTTAATTGCAAATCACAGAGTGGATTTTCAAATAAACTACTCTTTTTAGCTATCGCAACATCATTCATACTTCAATTATTTGTCATTTACATACCACCATTACAGGGCATATTCAGAACTGAACCTATCTCAATAATGGATTGGATATTGATAGTGTTAGTAGCATCACTCATAATGGTAAATGAGGCCATAATAAGATGGGTTGATGAGAGGAGAAAACAATGAACATACTTGTGATGGCAGGGACCCATGATGCTATTGAAATCATGAAAAAAATTAAAATGGGTGCTGATCATAGGATAATAGCAACTACAACGACTGATTATGGTGGTAGATTAGCTGAGGATGCTGGGGCAGATAGGGTGATAAAAGAAGCCCTTAATAAAGAAAGGTTAATTCAGGTTCTTAAAATTGAAGATATTAGCCTGATAATAGATGCAACCCATCCATTCGCCGTAAAAGCCACCGAAAATGCAATTGAAGCCTCTAAGGAAACTTCAACATATTATATCCGGTTTGAAAGACCAGTGCTTGAATTGGAAGGTAATATTGTGAGAGTTGGATCTTTCAAAGAAGCGGGGCGTATGGCAGCCAAGATCCTAGAAGAAAAGGATGGTAACATTTTGCACCTTGCAGGTGTTTCAACAGTTAAAGACGTTATTGGTGAGGTTGGAACAGAAAAATTAGTAGTCAGAGTTTTACCCTATCCTTCTTCTATAAGAGCGTGTCATAGGATGGGTATACCAGGTGAGAGGATAATAGCGATGCAAGGAACCTTTTCAAGAGCTCTTAACCGGGAGATCATGAAAGAATACAGCGCACGGGTTGTGATCACAAAAGAGAGTGGGAAAACGGGGGGTTTACTAGAGAAGGTGAGGGCGGCTGAAGATCTTAAAATTCCTGTGATAGTTGTGGAACGACCATCAACTGGGAAATTGGAGGGTGAAATGGTGTTCGATGATATAAATGAACTTTTAGCATTTATTAGAAAAATGGTATGATTTTAACCATGGAGCCTTCTTCGAGTATTTCAACATTTTTTGGGATTTTGATATAACCATCTGCATCTGCAAGTGATGTTATGGCACCTGAATCCTTTAATATTGGGTGTGCTTTCTCATCTTCAATTTTTACTATGGCGTAATGTACTCTGCCCTTTGATGAATGCAATCTTTGTGCAAGGGGGAGTTCCCTCAGATACTTATAATCCAAGGATTTGCCTGAAAGCTCCATTAGGTAAGGGCGTAAAAGGACGTTGAAGATTATAAGGGCAGATACTGGGAAACCTGGAAGGCCAAATACGAGCTTATCATCAACTTTGCCTATGAGGGTGGGTTTTCCCGGTTTTATGGAGATTCCGTGAATTATCACTTCGCCAATGTCCTCTATGATGTCTCTGAGTATGTCACCGGCGCCGGCTGATGTTCCACCAGAAGTTATAAGAATGTCACATTCTCTAATGCTTGATTGGATGGCATTGTAGAGTTCCATGTAATCATCTTTTACAATGCCAAGGATTTTTGGTTTGCATCCGCAATTTTTAATTGCAGCCGCGATACTATGAGAATTTGAATCGAAAATTTTACCTGGACTCCAGTCATTTGAAGGTTCGATTAATTCATTTCCAGTTGAGAGTATGCCTATTTTTAATTTGGCTATTACAGGCAACTTTGATATGCCGGCTGCGCTTAGTGCCCCTATCTTTTCTGGTGATAATATCGAACCTTTAGTGCATATAATATCATTTTTTGATATGTCTGATCCTTTTAATGCGATGTGTTGACCGGGATATGCGCTCTTATATATTATTATATTATCTTCTTTTTCTTCGGCATATTCAACCATTACTATGGCATCTGCACCTTCTGGTACTGGGGCTCCTGTACTTATACGTGAACAGCATCCTTTTTCAATCCTTTTTTGTGGAATGGAACCAGCCTCTATAACTTCGATACATTTTAGGATGCTGGGATTATCCTCAGAAGCGTGGAAAGTGTCCTCTGCTTTCACAGCGTATCCGTCTCTTGATGCGCGATTAAATGGTGGTAGATCAATTGGAGTTTCCATATCCCTGGCTAAAACCCTCCCATATGCATCTGATAAGTTTACTTCTTCTATCCTTGGCGGGTGATAGATTTCCCTGAAAAGATTTGCAGTTATTTTATGCGCAGTTGATATATCCACAAGGTCCAAGAATTCGCGTCCCATATTTTAAATCCCTCCACATAATCCCTTTCAAAGGATATCACATGCAAGTGTGAATATGGTTTATTTTATTTGCATGACTCATTTCTATTTTTTGATGTTTTATGGTTGATTTTTGAACTTTGTAAACCTTCAATTATTTATATTATGTTATAGAAAAAATATTATATCGCCTTTTTCTAATATGATTATAATAAAGTATAGGAGGAGATTATTTGGGTAATACCGAAGGGGTTAGAAGAGTGAGAATACCTAAGAAGGGTGAAATACCCGGGATTGTTGAACAGATACTAGGTCATGGTAAGTTAAAGATTATATGTAGTGATGGTAAAACCCGCCTAGGACGCATACCCGGGAAGATGAAAAAGAGGATATGGATCAGGGAAGGGGATGTTGTATTGGTGAAACCATGGGAGTTTCAAAGTGATGAAAAGGCCGACATAGTATGGAGGTATACGCGTACAGAGGCTAATTGGCTTGAGAGAAGAGGTTACCTAGAGTTATAGAAAGATGATCAAATTGTCCACAGATAAAAAAGATAGGACTTTCCGGGAAGTTGATTCTGCACTTGACAGGTTAAAGTCTGAGAAGCGTCTTAAGGGCGTGGAGGATAGGCGCGTTGCAAGCGAGGTTTTCGATAAAAGAACCCTCGAAGTCCTTTATAAGTTGTCAAATACTGGTTATCTGGCTATTCTTGATGGTGTTATAAGCACTGGTAAGGAGGCTAATGTATTTAAGGGCTTGGATGATCATAATAATTTTGTTGCTGTTAAAATTTATCGTGTCGCCACCTCTGATTTTAGAAAAATGCAATATTACATCCAAGGAGACCCCCGTTTTAAGGTTAAAATGGGTAATAAAAGACAGATAGTGCATGCATGGGTGAACAAAGAATTCAGGAACCTTAAAAGGGCATATGAGAGTGGTGTTAGGGTTCCGCGGCCATTTGTTTCAAGGGAGAATGTTCTTATAATGGAGTTTATAGGTGACAGTGAAGGTAATCCCGCGCCAACACTAAAGGAGGCCCCACCCCTACATCCCAGGAAAATGTTCGATAAGATAGTATATTATATGAAACTTTTATATCAGAGGGCTAGGTTAGTTCATGGGGATCTTTCGGCATTTAATATCCTTAACTTTGAGGAAGAACCTGTTATCATTGATATTTCACAGGCTGTTGTACTTGATCATCCTATTGCTGAAGAATTGCTTGAAAGAGACGTTAAGAACATTAGCAGTGACTTTAAACGTTTTGGTGTTTCATCAACTCCCCGGGAGATCAGAGAAAAGATCATAGATTAGTCTTCCTCCATCTTTTTTGAGGTGCGTTCAGATGCCAACAGAAGAATATTTGAAAATCCCAAGGGAAAGGATAGGTGTTCTTATTGGGAAAAGAGGAAAAATTAAAGAGCGTATAGAAAGGTTAACCCAAACCAGACTCCAAATTGATAGTGAAACGGGTGCTGTGACTATAATACCAGAGGAGAAACTTGATGATCCACTTTCGCCTTGGAAGGCGCGTAACATTGTCAAAGCCATAGGTAGGGGTTTCAATCCAAAAGTTGCTATACGCCTCATCGATGATAACATAACACTCGAAGTCATAAATATACCAGATTATGTTGGCAGATCCAAGAAGGCCATAGCAAGACAGAAGGGGAGGATAATAGGACGTGGCGGTATAACACGTCAAATAATCCATGATATGACCGGTGTTGACATTTCAGTTTATGGTAAAACGGTTGCATTGATAGGAGAGTTTGAAAATCTTATGATTGCAAGAGAAGCTGTTGAAATGCTCCTAAAAGGGGCTAGACACAAATCCGTATACTCATTCCTCGAAAAAAAGAAACAAGAGCTAGAAATGAAAGAGTTTGAAGAGAGGGTTAATCTAGGATAAAGTTAACATAGAATTCCCTATCTTATTAAAAGGATTCTTTAATATACTCAAAAAATGTCCCTAAAAAACCTAATTTATAACCACTTGATATATATGGAACAAATAATAAATATAATCATAAGTAAATAATCTTTAAAAGTTTGAAGGGAGGCTACTTTTTGGAGAGGCAAGCAGGAGAACTATTTGAAGAATTCCAAGAACTCACAGCATCAGAATTCTTCCGTAAAAACAGGCAAATGTTAGGTTTCTCGGGTAAGATAAGATCCCTTACCATGGTATTCCATGAACTGATAACAAATAGCCTCGACGCCGCCGAAGAGGCTGGTATACTCCCCGAGATAAAAATAAACTTGAAAAAGGTTGGTAAAGATCATTACATCCTAGATCACCAAGACAATGGCCCAGGCATACCAGAAGACTACATACCCAAAGTTTTCTGCACAATGTTCGCAGGCTCCAAATTCAGAAACATCCAATCAAGGGGACAGCAAGGCCTCGGATGCAGCGGTTGCGTACTACTTTCCCAGATGACAACAGGAAAACCAGCCACCATCACATCAGCATACAAAGAAGACGGCGAACTTAAAGGCGTGAAAATGTCCCTAAAAATGGATGTGAAAAAGAACAAGGGACTAGTCCTCGAAAAAGAGGAAATAGACGTTGAAAACACTGGAGTGTACGTCCAACTCCATTTCAAGGACGTTTCATATTCACTCTCAGAACAGGGAGCCTATGAATACATCAGAAGAACAATAATAGGGAATCCCCATGCCCAAATCATATTCACAGATCCAACAGGAAGAAAATACATATTCAAAAGAGCATCAAATGTCATACCCCCACTACCAAAAGAGATACTCCCCCACCCAAAAGGTATAACAGCAGACGACCTAATATTCATGGCAAAACACACCGACAAAAGACGATTCAGAAGCCTACTTACAAGTTCACTCTCTAGAATTTCCACAAAAAAAGTCAGAGAACTCGAAGAACTAACCAACATAGACTTTAACAAAAGACCAAGGGACATGACATGGGAAGAAGCCGAAGAAATAGTTGAAGCCTTCAAAAAAATGGACTTCATGGCCCCACCAACCAACGGACTCATACCAATAGGGAAAGACCAAATAGAAAAAGGCATGAAGGAAATATTAAACCCAGAGTTCGTGACTGCAATCACAAGAAGACCCATAACCTATAGGGGTGGTGTGCCCTTTATCATAGAGGCAGCTGTTGCATATGGTGGTAAAGCAGGCAGACTCGTCGGGGAGCAGAGAAAAACCGAAATAATGAGATTCGCGAATCGAGTGCCGCTTACTTTCGACCAAGGGAGCTGCGCGCTAACCGAGGGTGTTAAAAGTCTTGATTGGAAAAGATACGGTGTAAGAGACCTTGAAAACGCCCCACTCACAATATTCGTGAATATAGTGTCAACTAACGTCCCATACCTTTCAACAGGCAAACAAAGCATAGCCCCAGAACCTGAAATACTCCAAGAGGTTAGACAAGCCACAATGCAAGTAGCCCGCAAACTGCAAAAACATATAAGGGCTAAGAAGGCTGCTAAAGAAGAAGCCAAGAGAGCCAAAATCTTTGAAAGTTATGTTCCGGTTATAATGAGGGAAGCCGCGCTCCTAGCAGAAAAGGAGCTGCCTGATTATAAACCCTTACTTAAAAAGGTGACAAGAAGAGCGAAAGCAGAACTCTTAGGTGAACCAGATGATGAATAGAAGAGAAATAGCACTACAGAAACTTAAGGGTCTAGGTGAGATGATAATAGAGGATATTACACATGAAAAGGTGCCAATGATAAAAGTACCTTCAAGGAGCACATCCAATATCATATATGATGATAAAAAGCGCCATTACATCCTCGGCGATAAATATGGTATAAGATCCATGGGAAATGTTAAACAGATAAAAAAGATAGCTCAAATGTTATACATAGCCAACTTCTGCAAAGACCTTGTCAAGAAAAACAAAACAGCAACCCTAAGGGAACTATATTATGTGTCAGAAGGATGGGATGTTGACTTCACAGACCAGCAGGAATCTAATATAATAGGGGAAGATCTTGAAGTCACCTTGGGAATGACCAGAGAAGACCTTGGATTACTGCCTGAAGAAGATGGAGCGGCAGTATACGGTGAATTAACAGTCAGAGAAGGCGACATCGAAATAAATGCTTTAAAAGCTGGTAAATCAGGTTATACCATACCACCAACTATTGATGAGGTGGAATTTGTCGACCACGACGTTGAAAGGGTTATAGCAGTTGAAACCATGGGTATGTACCATCGTTTAGTCCAAGAGAAAGCCTATAAAAAATTTGATTCCCTCATCGTAGGATTGAAGGGCCAGGCAGCAAGAGCGACAAGAAGATTCCTTAAAAGGGTTAATGAGGAATTAAACCTCCCAATCTATATTTGCAACGACGGGGACCCTTGGGGATTCCACATAGCCATGGTTATAATATCTGGGAGCGCTAAACTAGCCCATGTAAACCATGAATTAGCCACACCAGATGCTAAGTTCCTCGGAGTGACTGCAACAGATATAATAAATTATGATCTGCCCACAGACCCTCTAAAGGATATTGACGTTCTAAGACTCAAAGAACTTCTACGCGACCCCCGCTATAAAAAAGATTTCTGGAAAATAGAGATCAAGAAAATGTTAAAGATAGGTAAAAAGGCCGAACAACAATCATTTTCCAAATATGGTCTCGAATATGTTGTTGACACTTACTTGCCTGAAAAATTGGATGAAATAGAGACTTAAATTTAATTAATCCCTAATTCAGGGGGTACTTCTCCTCCTATTCTATTTTCCCTCTTGAGGGCTGAAAATTCTGAGAGTTTCACAAATCTTCTCATACACAGCCCTTCCAATTGGAGTGAAGTATTATAAGTTAAATTTTTCTATTTTCACCTCCACTTAATCTAAATCTCCCTTAAAACTTCAAAAAGGTGCCTTAAAAGCAATATATAATTTACCATTTGTATTTAAGAAGTTTCCGTCCGTTGAGAGCGTAGATGAATTGGGGGGGTAAAAATCAGCATCCATAACATATAGGGGGGTGGAATCGAAGTTATCTTAGTAAACCAACCATTCAAGTTCGAAGAATGGAAAATCTGAAATTCCAAACTTGTCAGAAGAAACAACGAAATTCTATCTCTATGTCACGTTAAGAAGAATGTTATAATTAAAGAGAAAATATTCTTTTATCATAGCATTAGATCCTGGAGCAAGGTGTATTTGGGATTTCGGTGGCACTTCACCACAAGAAATCCAAATTCTACGGTAAAAATGATAATTAAAACGAAGGAAAAGTATTTTTTTGGTTCAAAAGGAAACTTGAAGATGGGGAAAAGAGCTCAAAGCGATAAAATGGATTGGAAAAAGTGAAATGACAAAATTCACAAAATAGCGAAAGAAATCGTTGATAAAGCAGAAAAGCACAATGCAATACTCACAATAGGCAACCTACACAGTGTAAAGAACAACACAAAGGGAAGGAAAGTAAGGTAAATTCGATGCCTTCCTACCGCTTGAAGGAGAATAAAGCCCTTAAAAGAGGAATTTCAGTGCCAGAAGTCTCAGAATGCAACAAATCAAAAAAATGTTCAAAAATGCGGTTCAATGAACGCAGAAAGACTTTTCCAATTAGTTTTCATCTTGCAAAGACTGCGAATATCAAATCAACACAGACATTAACAGCGCAAAAAAAAAAACATGCTAAAACGAGCCCACACCTATAAGGTATGGGTAGGGGCTGCCATGACCCAACCCGAATAAGGGGCATGTTCATCATGCACAACTTCCCGAACCCCCACAATTACTGGGGCTTTACGGTGGAAGCCCCCTCCGATAAATTGAGGAGGGGGGATCACCCCCCTTCAGAATCAAAAATAAAATTTTATATTAAATTAAGAACAGACCTATTATCACACCACCCTAAGATAGTATAGGGGATTATAATCCCCATTTCAATGGGGGATATGGGAGGCTAATAATGGTATCTGTAGCTATAAATGGATATGGGACCATAGGTAAAAGAGTGGCGGATGCAGTGTCCGTCCAGAAGGATATGAAGGTAGTGGGTGTGAGCAAGACAAAACCGGATTTCGAGGCCAGAATGGCCCTCGAGAAGGGATACGACCTCTACATAAGCATACCCGAAAGGGAAAAACTCTTCAAAGAAGCCGGGATTGAAATCAGCGGCACAGTCGAGGACATGATAGAAGAAGCAGACATAGTAGTAGATGCAACCCCTGAGGGTATAGGAGCCAAAAACTTTAAAATGTACAAGGAAAAGGGTATAAAAGCAATATTCCAGGGAGGGGAAAAACACGAAGATATTGGCCTATCATTTAATTCATTCGCGAACTATGATGATTCCTTCGGTGCAGACTATACAAGGGTAGTATCATGTAACACCACAGGCCTCTGCCGTACACTTAAAATTGTAGATGATCTCTGCGGCATAAAAAAGGTCAGAGCGGTTATGGTGAGAAGAGCAGCAGATCCAGTCCAGGTAAAAAAGGGTCCTATTAATGCAATTGTACCAAATCCACCAACAGTACCATCACACCACGGTCCAGACCTTAAAACAGTCATGTATGATATCAACATTAATACAGTGGCCTTACTAGTCCCCACAACCCTAATGCACCAACACAATATCATGGTGGAACTCGAAGACCCTGTGGATGTAGATGAAATAAAAGAAGAAATCGACAAAACATCTAGGATCATGCTTGTAAAAGCGAGTGAGGGCCTCGGATCCACAGCAGAAATAATGGAATATGCAAGGGAGTTAGGCCGTCCACGTAACGACTTATATGAGATAGCTGTATGGGATGAATCCTTGAACATAGTAGATGGCGAATTATATTATATGCAGGCCGTGCATCAGGAGGCTGATGCAGTCCCAGAGAGTGTGGATGCAATAAGAGCCCTACTAGAACTTGAAGAAGACAATAAAAAGTCTATAGAGAAGACAAACGAGGCTATGGGGATACTTTAAGAATCTGATGGTAATATGCGGATAAGGTTGGGTCCAGCAGGCAAACCAGTTCATTATAAGGGAGATTCGGGTAAAGTTTGCAGTTATATACGGGCAATGGGTCTTGATGCTTATGAATATCAGGCCACTTATGGTGTTAGGGTAAGTGAAAGTATCGCTAAAAAAATCAGGGGAGATTCTGATAGAAATGATGTTATAGTGTCGCTTCATGCGCCTTATTATGTTAATCTTTCTTCTCCCAAGGATGATGTGCGTGAAAGATCCATTGAACGATTGGTTCAGGCAGTCCGGGCCGGGAACTGGATGGGAGCTTATAGGATAGTGTTCCATCCAGGATTCT
>Ga0209508_1001799_pt1 | contig 15603 bp, 12 predicted proteins | sample AD_UKC129_MetaG_FD_184427 | JGI IMG/M metagenome (GOLD analysis project Ga0209508, IMG submission 184427) | Active sludge microbial communities of municipal wastewater-treating anaerobic digesters from Canada - AD_UKC129_MetaG (SPAdes) (version 2) | ecosystem: Engineered > Bioreactor > Anaerobic... | reverse complement strand
ACAATGGCAAGGTAAGTCAATTATACCGGGTACTGAGAAGTATAAAGAATAGTGGCTATATTATATGAGTTATCCCAAAAAGAGGGTTAACCTGCTTTTTAAAAACCGAGAACAAGTTGACACTGACATTGTAATAAGCCGACATTGAAGTATTTTAGCATTTATAGTATAATAGTAAAGACTATTATTGTAGAATCATATTGTAGGAGGATGAGTGATGGAAGAAGAAATTAGCTTAAGGGAGCTTATTGAGGTTCTTTTAAAAGGTAAAAAATTAATAGGTATTATTACAGCTGTTGCTGTTATACTTTCTGTTGTAGTAAGTTTTATAATGCCGCCGGTGTATGAAGCAAGGGCGACACTTTTGGCGAACCCCATAGGTTCTCGACAGAACAAGGAAGCTGTGAACAGTACTGATGTTTTAGATACGATTAGTCAATATCCTGAGATGACGATAGAAACCTATAAAGAACAGTTTTTAAACTCTGAAGTAGTACAAGCTACGATTATTGCTTTAGATTTAAAAGATTCGGAAGGTAAAACGATGAAAATTCGTTCTTTAAGGGATAAAGTTGCTCTGGAAGTTGTGAAGGATACGAATCTTATTCGTGTAACAGTAAAGGACAAGGATCCGGAGTTGGCAGCCAAGATTGCTAATTCTCTGAGTGAGAATTTTATTCAGTTTATTACGAGAATGACAAAAAGAAAAGGTGAGCAGGCAGTACAAGCGATCAACGAGCAACTGGAGGCAACCAAAAAACTTCTTGACGAAGAGGCACAAAAGAAAAGGGATTATTTAAAGAATGCTAAGGATATTGAGGAACTCAATCAGGAAATCATTACGCTTAGAGACCAATTGACTTTGTATAAGCAAAATTTGATTGATACGGATAAACAGATTTATTCTGATTTAAAAAGTTTGGAAGCTTTAGAGAATAGTGGAATAAAATCTACTAATATTAATATTGGAGCCATCAAAGCAAAGATACAGTTAAATGAAGTACCCGGAAGCAATATGACTATAGGTCAAGAGATAGAATTTGATGTTTCGAATTCTTCTGTCTTGGAAGGTGCAATGTTGGCTGCCCATAGAACCCAAATGGAGACAAGATTAATTCAAAATATATCTGAAAAAGAAGTTTTAGAACAGAAGATTGAAGAAATCCAAAATAGATTAACTGAACTTCGTGCAACTTTAGCTACAGAAGAATACAAATATAACGAAGTTATGAGAAATTACGAATTAGCAGAACAGTCTTTTGAAGCATATCAAACAAGAAAAAATGAAGCAGAGCAAAACGTAGCAGCAGATATTGGTAGGGCAAGTATTATCGTATCTTCTGCTGCTGCAGTTCCGGAAATGCCTTCATCACCAAATAAAATGCTTAATGTAGCTATTGGCTTTGTTCTTGGGTTAATGATCAGTGTATTTGTTGTTTTCTTTAAGTCTTATTGGGAAAGCACTGAAACGAAGTAAGTCTATTAATCGTCTCATTTTTATGAATGAGGCGATTTTTTATTGTAATAAAAATATTTTAGTGGTAATGAATATTCTGTAAAGCTGATGTCAATAACTTCAAGTAAAATAAATATCTGAGGAAGGATGAATATGATTAGAAAATTATTTATAATCTCATCAGCTTTAATGATATTCATGATACTGAGTTCTAAAGTTTTGGCAGAGGGAAATACTGTCTACTGGGATGGAGAAGGAAACGACAACAGATGGATGAATCCAATGAATTGGTCCAGCAATCAAGTGCCTCAATCTGATGATCATGTGATCTTGGACGGAAGATGTACTAAAAGTATAGAAATTAATGAGGAAGACCGTATTATTATCCATAAGCTTACGATTGAAGAGGGATATACTGGAACGATTATAGCCAATTGTCCCAATATCTTTAGAATCCAAGATAATTTCATAGTTAAAGGTGGTAACATTCTATGGAAGCAAGTTGTTGGGGGAAAGAGGATTATTTTTGAAGGGGATGTAATGATTAAAGGAGGGGTTGTAGAATTCATAGGCACTTATAAGATTGCTAAAAATTTCATTTGGGAAGGGGGAACTTTGATTACTGAAAAAGCAGTCTTTGATATATATGTCAGCAATGCTCGTTGCATCGATTTAGGAAGCAATCAACTGATTTTAAAGACTATGAATGTTTATCATGGTGTTTCTCCTAAAGAGCTCCGGTTGAAGGGTAATATAGTGGTATGTCATGATTTCAGTCTTAGCTCAGCAGTTAATATTCATCTTACTGAGCATTCTATATTGGATTTTAGCAAAATCAGTAAAAGTATTAATATGGATCAATTCAAAGTTGACTCAGGTTCTAAAATATTGATTAAGGATGAAGAATGTAAAATCACCATGGAGAATTTAAAGGAATATTATTATTCTGCGAATAAGAATATCATTACCTTAGAAGGAAATATAAATGGCAGTTTAGAAAATGATATAATACTCAAATACAATCTTGATCAAGGAGAAGAAAAGATACTTCTGGAGATTACATGTGATGAAAATATAAAAACTTTTAGACAATGCATAGTTTTGCCAAATGAATTAGCTGAAGGCAAGCATACTATAAATGTTTGGGCAGAAAATGATAGAGGGTATTGTTTTAACGTAGGAAGCTTGCATTTTTATATAGACAATACGGCGCCTGTAGGTACGATAAGGACAAGCAGTGAAGGAGATGCTCATAAGGAGGTCTTTATTTATCTTACAGCGGAAGATGCAGGCAGTGGATTATCTAAAATCATTCTTCCTAATGGAGTAAGTGAAGCTGTATCAGGAACTGTCTATGAAGTGGTGTATAGGGCAAAAGAAAATGGCATCTATACATTTAAGATAAGTGATCATGCAGGAAATGCAAATGAAATATATATGGTTATTAAAAATATTAGCAGCATTGATGGTAAGGAGAGAGAAGAAGAAGTTATAGAGGATAATAAACCAGAAGAAATTGAAACAGATGAAAAAGCAAAAGATGAAATAAATGAAGAAACAGATGACAAAAAAACTGAAGACCTTGTTGATACGGATGATGAAGGCTTTAAAGAGACAGAAGAAGGCCATAAACGAGACAGAGAAACAGAGGAAGAAGAAGTGGAAAATGAAGGGTCAGAAAATAAGGAGACAAAAGAAGTAGAAAACGAAGAATCAGAGAATAAAGAGATAGAAGAGGATGAAACAGATCATAAAGAATCAGAGGATGCAGAAACAGTAGAAAAGGAGAAAGCAGAAGACAAAAAAGAACCGGTTAAAAATAGAGATAAGAAAGATACAGAAAAGGAAGAACCTAAAGATCAAATTTCAGATAAAGAAATAGAAAGTGAAAAAAGTGAACAGAAGGAACCGAAAAATAGCAAAACAGGCAATAAAACAACACAAGAGAAAGGAACAGAAAGTAAAAGTACGAGCAAGATATCTAAAGCAAGTGGCAGCAAGCAATATAAAAATAACGGTAGTTCACCTAAAGATAGTATTGAAGATTTAAAAGCTCGATTGGGTATATTACAATACTTGCTAGATCTATTCCGCAAGATATTTACCCTAAAAATTGGGGATTTTCGGTATGATCTGAACGAATAGCTTTACGAAGTATTGTTATCTTGGATTCGGTTGGATCAGAGCTAAAAGAAAAAGGATATTTCGTGTTGCATGTCATGCATAATATATAATCTTGGGAATCAAGAAGTTCACGATTATAAAATAAATAGGGATACTCATTTAGTCTGGCTTCTGCTTTTTCCATATCTTCGTCATTAGGATCCAATTTATATGAATAGAGAAAAGTGGCTTCTCTGTTGATAACGAATTGATTTCCATTGCATTTTGGACAAGTAAACATATGAAAACCTCCATACCATAGTATGTTCTTAGTGTTTGTTAATATTAAAAATATATACACAAAAAAGAGATGCTCTCTACGAAGAGAACATCTCTTTTTCATTTCCAATAAGTAGGGAAGCTGAATCTTCGCTTATTGGGTTAAGATTTTTGAAAGCGGTTGAAAGCATAAGTTTTATTCGATTAAGCTGGTTTACTTCGCTGGCTCCCGGGTCATAATCTACAGCAACGATATTGGCATTAGGATATTTTTGTTTTAATGGCTTAATCATAGCTTTTCCAGTCACATGGTTAGGAAGACATGCAAAAGGCTGCATACATAGAATGTTTTCCACTCCTGACTCTATTAGTTCAATCATTTCAGCAGTTAAAAACCATCCTTCACCGGTTTGATTGCCCAGAGACAAAAGGCTGGAAGCTCCTTTTGCCAAATCGAATATGGATTTGGGAGGCTCAAAACGCTTACTGTTCTGGAGTGCCTTTTTCATTTCAGAGCGATAATATTCGATAAATTTAATTACGGCCAATCCAATCCATTTTGCTTTACGGCTTCCAGATAATTTTTCGTGTCTAAAGCTTGGATTATATGCACAGTACAGTAAAAAGTCTGTTAAGTCAGGTACAACTGCTTCTGCACCTTCTTTTTCAATAATGCCGATCGCATTGTTATTGGCAGTTGGATGGAACTTTACTAAGATCTCTCCAACTAATCCGACTTTAGGTTTCTTTATATTATTAATTTCTATGTGGTCAAAATCTTCTACAATTTCATGGACGATTTGAGCAAACTCCTTATGATTTCCTCTTCGGATCGATTCCTTGCATTTTTCTGCCCATTTCCTATACAGCAAATCAGAAGAGCCCTGGATGGTTTCATAAGGTCTTACCCGAAGAAGAACTCTCATCAGAAGATCGCCGTATACCAGGGCCATCATACTTTTATTGATGAGTTTTGGTGTAATTTTGAATCCGGGGTTTTTCTCCAGCCCCAATGCATTGAGAGAAATAACAGGAACATGGCCCATGTCGGCATCTTTCAGAGCTTTTCTGAGGAATGCGATGTAGTTGGTTGCCCGGCATCCTCCACCGGTTTGAGTAATCATTACTGCCGTTTTGCCAAGATCATATTTGCCCGATTGCAGAGCTGAAATCAGCTGACCGATGACAATGATAGAGGGGTAGCAGGCGTCATTGTTCACATATTTTAGACCAATTTCTACAGCATTATAATCTACTGAAGGCAGTAATTCCAGATTATATCCTGATGCCCTAAAAGCCTCCTGTACAAATTCGAATTGATAAGGAGCCATTTGCGGAACTAAGATCGTATATGTACTTGTCATATCTTTAGTAAATGGAATTCTTTTATACTCTGTTTTCTCGTCTGGCTTAGAGTCTTCATTCTTTTCGGCATTTTTCATTCTTTCTTCCATTGCAGCTTTCAGTGAACGCATGCGAATTCGTGCGGCTCCCAGTTGATTGCCTTCATCGATTTTAAGAACGGTATAGATTTTACCATTGTTACTTAAAATCTCCTGCACCTGGTCTGTTGTAACGGCATCCAGCCCGCATCCGAAAGAGTTTAATTGTACCAGCTCGAGATTGTCTTGTGTTCCTACAAAGTAAGCAGAAGCATATAATCTGGAATGATATACCCATTGGTCTACAACCCTTAGTGGACGTTCAACATTTCCTAAGTGGGCAACAGAATCCTCTGTAAGTACAGCCATTCCTAAGCTGGTGATGAGATTAGGTATTCCGTGATGAATTTCCGGGTCAATATGATAAGGTCTGCCGCTTAAAACGATTCCTTTCTTATTGTTCTCTTTTAAGTATTTTAAAACTTCTTCCCCTTTACGTCTTATGTCTTCTTTTACTTTTTGCTTTTCTTCCCAGGCTAATTCCACTGCAGCTGCAACTTCCTGTTTGGAAATCTTAAAATCCTGAAGTTCTTCCGTGAGTCTCTCGATCAGACGTTTCTTATTGTCCATTGGAAGGAAAGGATTCATAAAGATGATGTTCTTTTCTTTTAAAACTTCCATATTGTTTTTAACAACTTCCGGATAAGAAGTCACAATAGGACAGTTGAAATTATTATCCGCTTTCTCTTGTTCCTTTTTTTCATGAGGGATACATGGGTAGAAGATCCTCGTAACTCCTTTATCGATCAGGTTCATGATATGACCATGAACCAGCTTTGCAGGATAACAAACCGATTCGGAAGGGATGGTTTCCATTCCTGCTTCATAAATCTTTTTAGAAGATCTGGCGGAAACCTCTACGCGGAATCCCAGCTGAGTAAAAAAGGTAAACCAAAATGGATAGTTTTCATACATATTAAGAACTCTGGGTATACCGATCCTTCCCCTTATTGCTTTGTCTGGGGGAAGAGGTTTGTATCCAAATATTCTTTTATATTTGTAATCAAATAAGTTTGGCAGGGTTTCTTTAGAAGTTTCGACTCCTGCACCTCTTTCGCAACGATTTCCTGAAATAAAATGCCTTCCATCAGAGAAGATATTCACAGTCAGGTAACACTGATTGGGGCAAAGAGGACATCGCTTTTGACTGGTTTCAGTTTTGAAATTGCTTAACAATTGAGGAGATAAAAGGGTGCTTTCTTCTCCAGCATAGCGTTCTTTTGCAATCAAGGCGGCACCAAAAGCGCCCATAATTCCAGCAATGTCCGGACGGACAGCTTCTTTTCCGGAAACCAGTTCGAAGCTTCTTAAGATAGCATCGTTATAAAAAGTACCCCCCTGAACGATCACTTTGTCGCCAATATCTTTAGGATTTCTAAGTTTTATAACTTTAAAAAGCGCATTTTTTATCACTGAGTAAGAAAGTCCGGCGGATAAATCACCGATGGTTGCACCTTCTTTTTGTGCCTGCTTTACCCTGGAGTTCATAAATACCGTACAGCGAGAACCAAGGTCTACCGGATTTTCAGCAAGAAGGGCTTCCCTGGCAAAATCTGAAACGCTCATATTTAAAGAATTTGCAAAGGTTTCTATGAAAGAACCACAGCCAGAGGAGCATGCCTCATTGAGCAATATTTTATCTATGACGCCATCTTTTACATGAAGACATTTCATGTCCTGGCCGCCAATATCCAGTATAAAGTTTACACCGGGAAGAAAAAAGTTGGCAGCCTTATAATGGGCTACTGTTTCTATCTCTCCAACATCTATTTTGAGGGCAGCCTTTAAGAGGGCTTCACCATATCCGGTTACAGCAGAATAAGCAATATATGCTTTTTGCGGAAGTTTTTCATAGATATCTTTTAAAATACGTATAGCAGAAGTCAGGGGATTTCCCTCGTTGCTTCCGTAATAAGAATACAGAAGGGCGCCATTTTCAGCTATTAATGCAGCTTTGGTAGTGGTAGAGCCTGCATCAATTCCTAAAAAGCATTTTCCCTCATAGGAAGATAGTTCTTCACGTTGAACTTTATGGGATTCATGCCTTTTGTAAAAACTATTGAGCTCGTTTTCATCTAAAAACAATGGACGTAACCGTTGAATTTCATAATTTTGAGCTTCTTTTAAAGTTGGCAGAGTTTCATATAATTTTTTAAATGAAATAGGCTTTTGATCTTTTGATAATAATGCAGCCCCAAGAGCTACAAAGTATTCTCCATTTTTGGGAACGATGATTTCATCTGGCTTTAAATTCAATGTTTTGATAAAACATGTTCGAAGCTCTGACAAAAAGGATAATGGACCTCCTAAGAAAGCCACATTTCCTCTTATAGGTTTTCCGCAGGCAAGCCCGCTGATGGTTTGGGTAACTACGGCCTGGAAAACTGAGATGGCGATATCTTCTTTGGCAGCGCCTTCATTTAGAAGAGGCTGAACATCAGTTTTGGCAAATACACCGCATCTTGCAGCGATTGGGTAAATTGTCTTGTGATGCTTAGCCAGTTCATTAAGTCCAGCGGCATCTGTTTGAAGCAGAGTAGCCATTTGGTCAATGAATGCTCCGGTTCCCCCGGCACAAGTACCATTCATCCTTTGTTCGATAGAACCTTCGAAATAGGTGATTTTTGCATCTTCTCCTCCTAATTCGATGGCCACATCTGTCTCAGGGATAAAGGTTTCCACAGATTTTGCTCCAGCTATGACTTCCTGAACGAATGGGATGTTTAGCCATTCCGAAACAGATAAGCCTCCGGAACCGGTGACACTTATGGTGATCTGTTCATCCTTAAAAACCTTATAGGTTTCATTTAAGAGATCTATGATGGTTTGCCTGATGTCAGAAAAATGTCTTTGATAACGAGAAAATAAGATAACATTTTCATTGTCTATTACAACTACTTTAACAGTAGTTGAACCAACATCCAATCCCATGTGGAGTTTATTGATCATATGCATTCACTCTCTTTTTATATACTAAAAAGCCTTAAACCGTAAAAGGCTTAAGACCTTTAGTGCTTTGATATAAATTTTTTCTATTCAAGACTAATAATAGTGAAACGAAATTCGTTTGTCAAGATTTTTGATTTTTTACTCATATACTTCTGCCACGTGTCAATATATTTATAATAAGCGGTTTGTCAATATCGTCCCAAGTAAAGATAGATATTGAAAAGGAGGGGTAAGATGGGCACAACCGATTTTTATACTCTCATACAAAAAGACCGGGAAGAAAGAAAAACACTGGATTTTAAAGGAACCCTATTGGATTATTTACATATTGTTAAAGAATCTCCTGAAATCAGTGCGCTTTCTCATGAAAGGTTATATAGACTTATTGTAGAACCGGGAGTAGAAGTGATAAAAACAGAAGAAGATCCGAGACTAAGAAGAATTTACGGCAAAGATACCATTAAAAAATATAAGTTTTTTGAGAATGACTTTTTTGGGATTGATGAAGTACTGATGAAATTAGTACGATACTTTCATTCTGCAGCCATGAGGGGAGAGGAATCAAGGCAGGTCTTATATCTTGTAGGTCCTGTGGGTTCAGGTAAATCTTCTTTAATTGAAGCGCTTAAGAAATTACTTGAATCCAGTCCTCCAATTTATGCATTAGAAGGCTGTCCAATGAGAGAAGAACCACTTCATCTTATACCAAAACATCTTCGACCTGCGTTTGAAAAGGAACTTAATGTAAAGATTGAAGGGGATTTATGTCCTGTATGCAGATATAGACTTAAGAATGAATTTAAAGGTGAATATGAAAAATTTCCTGTAGTCTCCGTTGATTTTTCTATACGTTCCAGAAAAGGTATTGGCGTTGTTCCGCCAGTAGACCCGAATAACCAGGATACTTCAGTGCTTATTGGTTCTGTAGATATTTCCAAAATGGATTTATACCCGGAGGACGATCCCAGGGTTTTTGCATTAAATGGGGCTTTTAATGTAGGCAACAGAGGAATTGTGGAATTTATAGAGGTATTTAAAAATGATGTGGAGTATTTGCATACCATGATCACAGCCACCCAGGAAAAATCTATTCCATCTCCTGGAAAAGGTTCTATGATTTATTTTGACGGAGTCATATTAGCCCATTCCAATGAAGCAGAGTGGAATAAATTTAAAGCGGACCATACCAATGAGGCCATATTGGACAGAATTGTTAAAATTGAAGTGCCTTACTGTCTGGAACTAAATGAAGAAATAAAAATATATGAAAAGATTCTTAGAAAGTCCAACTTTAAAGCACACATCGCTCCCCACACGATAGAAGTTGCTTCAATGTTTGCGATACTTAGCCGTCTTGCACCTTCTAACAAGGTAGATCCTATGACCAAATTAAAGATTTACAACGGAGAAGAAATCATTGAAAAAGGCACTACAAAAAGAATTGATGTCATGGAGCTGAAAGAAGAGGCAGGAAGAGAAGGGATGACAGGAATTTCTACCAGATTTATTATGAAAGCATTGGACAGTGCTCTGTCAGACTCGGAACATAATTGCATTAATCCTTTAAGTGTTATGGAGAGTTTGATTAAAGAAGTTAAAGAAATGGCTGCACCGGAAGATTTGAAGAAGAGATATCTGGGATTCCTTCAAGACAGCATTAAAAAAGAATATCATCAGATACTGGAAAAGGAAGTGACGAAAGCCTTTATCCATGGCTATAGGGAACAGGCTCAGGATCTATTTAACAATTATTTGGACCATGCAGAAGCCTTTGTAAATAAAACCAAGCTAAAAGATCCAAATACAGGAGAAGAATTAGAACCCGATGAAGAATTTTTATCTTCTATTGAGCAGTAGCTGGGAATTACTCCAAGTGCAGCAAAGGGCTTTAGACAGGATGTAACCGCTTATATGTTTTCAGTTTTAAGGAATGGCGGTAAGATTGATTACACCTGTTATGAACCCTTAAAAGAAGCGATAGAAAAGAAATTAACGGCATCGGTCAGAGAATTGTCCAGAATTATTACCAAATCAAAAGTTCGAGACCAAGAACAAAGCAAAAAATATGATGCCATGGTAGAGGAAATGAAAAGGAATGGTTATTGCGACCACTGCTGCAATGTAGTACTAAAATATGCGGCTAACAATCTTTGGAAAGATTAGGTGATAGCATGGCAATCTTTCGGGAGTTTCAAAAATATGGCAGAGATCGGAGCGCAGAAGACAGACGACGTCATAGAGAACTGGTGGAAAAAAGTATAAAGGAAAATATAGGGGATATTATTTCGGAAGAAAGCATTATTGGTCAAGCTAAAAATAAGAAAATCAAAATCCCCATCAGAGGGCTTAAAGAATATTATTTTAAGTATGGCTCAAATCAAAAAGCTATCGGTTCAGGGGATGGAAGTGAAAAAAAAGGAGACCGCTATCCCAAAGGAAAATACAGCAATGGAAACGGCGAGGGAAATCAAGCAGGGAATGAAGAAGGAGAAGACATTTACGAAACGGAAATAACCATCGAAGATGCGATTCAATATTTATTTGAAGATCTTGACCTTCCTTATCTTTATAGAAAACAGTTTACAGAAATTCAATCCGACAGCACTGGAAAACGTTGGGGAATTCAAACCAAAGGAATTCCTCCCCGAATTTCTAAAAAGCATACAGTCATAGAAAAAATCAAAAGAAAAAAACAGATGCAACGTAATCAAGATATAGAGGAAGATGAAAGATTTCCTTTTCATAAGGATGATATCAGATACTTTCGCATTCAGCCAAAATTAAAAAGAGATTCCAATGCAGTGATCATTTGCATTATGGATACCTCAGGTTCCATGGGGCAGACAAAAAAGTATCTGGCAAGAAGTTTCTATTTTCTTCTGTACCAATTTGTGCGGATTAAGTATCTTCATGTGGAAGTGGTCTTTATTGCCCATACCACGGTGGCAAAAGAGGTAACCGAAGACGAGTTTTTCCACAAAGGCGAATCCGGAGGAACTTATATCAGCAGCGGGTACCAAAAGGCATTGGAGATTATAAGAGAAAGATATAATTCCGAGGTGTGGAATATCTATGCTTTTCACTGCAGTGATGGAGATAACTGGGGAGAAGATAACCAAAAAGCTATAGAAAAAGCCATAGAGCTTTGCAAAGTCTGCAATATGTTTGGATATGGAGAAATTAAAACCAGTACTTATACCAGCACAATCATGCATAAATATATGGAAGAAATCAAAGAACCTAATTTTGCAATGGTTAAAATATCCAACAAGGAAGAAGTATGGTCGGCCTTTAAAGAGCTTTTAAATATAGAAAAGAAGAATGGCCCGAAAGGGTGGTTGTCATGAACTATTCATTAGAAGAATTACAGTATTGGAATGAAAAAATAGAAAAAATGGCAGAAGAAAAAGGACTGGATTTTTATCCCCAGGAATTTGAAATCATTAGTTTTGAAGATATGCTTTGTTACGAATCCTATGTAGGTATGCCGTCCCACTACCCTCACTGGAGCTTTGGGAAAGCCTACGAAAAATTAAAGACCTTATACCAGTATAATCTTACGGGACTTCCTTATGAGATGGTGATCAATTCCAATCCCTGCATTGCCTATTTAATGAAAGACAATACTCTGATCCTGCAGATTTTAACCATGGCGCATGTGTATGGACATAATGATTTCTTTAAAAACAATAGATTATTCAAAGAAAATACCAATGCTAAACTGGCAGTAGAAATGTTTAAAAATCATGCCAATAGAATCCGTTCCTATATACAGGATCCCAGTATAGGTTATGAAAAAGTAGAACGGGTTTTGGATGCGGCCCATTCCATTCGATATCAGTGCGGACTTTCAGAAAAGAAAACAGAGGAAGAAAAAGAGAAAAAGAAAGAATACGAGAACCTGTTGGAATTTTTGATAGAACATGGAGACGGCGAAGATTGGGAAAAAGATATCTTAAATATTGTCATGGAAGAAACAAGATATTTTATTCCACAGATGGAAACCAAAATCATGAATGAGGGATGGGCGAGCTGGTGGCATTACAATATACTTAAGGAATTAGATTTGGACCATGGAAATCACATTGAATTTTTAAAAATTCACAATTCGGTGATTCGGCCTTTGCCCGGAAGAATCAATCCTTATTATATGGGGTTCAAAATATGGGAAAACATAGTAAATCGATATGAAGACCCACAAAAAATATTTGAAGTAAGGACCCTTGAAAGAGATTCCTCTTTTATCAGAAGATATCTTAATTTTGACCTTTGCAGAGAAATGAATCTTTTAGAATTCGAAGAACAGGACAGATATTATGTGGTAACAGAAGTAGCAGATGAAGAAGGATGGAGAAGTATAAGAAATCGCTTTGCTGATACCGTTGGCATGGGAAGTATTCCTAAAATTATTGTAAAAGATACCAAAAAAAGGGATAACACACTTTTGCTAAAGCATGTGTTTGATGGAAGAGAATTGGATGCTACCAATACCTTTGAGACCTTAAAATATGTTTCCAGGCTCTGGGGTGGAAAAGTCGTACTGGAAACCGTTATGAACAAGTCTGAGAAAAAAATCATATGCAGCAGTGATGGAAAAATCTCCTTAGAATAAGTAGGGAAATAGCTCCCTACTTTTTTGTGTTTTAAGATTCATGACTTTTATCAGGAGATGATAATTCATAAAGAAGATAATAGGTTTCTTTCATGCCCAGAGCTTTATATGTGTTTTTTGCTGCTTCATTTTCTTTTTCAACATATAATCGCAGACCACAGATAGTATCATCGGAATCCACAATGGATTTAACATGATTAAACAATGCTGTATAAATTCCTTGCCTTCTATAGTCCTTATGTACATAGACACTTTGAATCCACCAAAAGTCTCCGTTTCTCCAGTCACTCCATTCTTTCGTAATCATCAGTTGCCCTACGATTTTTTCGTCTTTTTCATAGACAAAATAAATACCTTTGGATTCATCCGAAAGAACTTTTTGAACGCCTTTAAATAAAGTTTCTCTATTAAGTTCCAGGTCTTCGGTTTCTTTTGCTAAACAGTAATTAAACTCTGTAATAATTTCTGCATCTTTTATAGTAGCTTTTCTAATCATAAGCTCACTCCTTAAGAGAAAAATCTATAACCCAATAAACATGATACCAAGTAATGGATGGGTGGACATAGGATTAGTTTTATTATACAATAACTGTTGATATAACTCAAATTGGGACTTCAATAAGGAAGGAAATGACAATGGTATTTAATTTTTGTTCGATTACCAGCGGCAGTAGCGGAAACTGCCTTTATATAGGAACACCTAAAGTCAATTTATTAATTGATGCAGGAATCAGTGGAAAAAGAATTCAAAATGGCTTAGAGCAGATGAATGTAAATCCTAAAGATCTGGATGGTATTTTAATTACCCACGAGCACAGTGATCACATAAAAGGAGCAGGGATTTTATCGAGACGATTTGATATACCTATTTTTGCTACAGCAAGTACCTGGGATGCCATGGATGAAATGGAAAGCATGATCGGGAAAATAAAGCCAGACCATCGTCAAGTGATTGAAAAAGATAAAGATTTTATTATAGACGATTTGATTATTCATCCCTATAGTATTCCCCATGATGCGGCTGATCCTGTAGGATATACCTTTGTTCATGGAGATAAAAAAATTAGTATTGCAACGGATTTAGGGCATATGAATGACCATGTAAAAAATAATATAAGAGAGTCTAACCTTATTTTATTGGAATCCAATCATGACATTGATATGTTAAAAAGCGGTTCTTATCCTTATTATTTAAAGCGGAGGATATTGGGGGATAAGGGGCATTTGTGCAACGAAATAGCCGGTAAAACCTTGGTTGAAATTTTTCACGACAAGCTTAAAACAGTGATTTTAGGGCATTTAAGCAAAGAAAATAATTATCCTGATTTAGCTTATATGAGTGTAAAAAATGAGTTAATGGGAGCCGGAATAGAAGTGGATGGAAGACTTGAATTGACTGTAGCCAGCCGGGAGGAAATATCGAAAATTTTTGAAGTATAAGTCTTAAAAGTACTGAAAGTTTTTAGTTTTGTGTATAAAATATCCTTATTTGTTTCATAATTATTGCTGAGGGTGATTAATTTTAATGAAGAAAGGAGTACTCCCATGGCTAAAAGTAAAAAAATCGATAAAGCCAGTCAGCCAGCTTCTTATGCTACAGAAGAATTTGCTTCTGAGTCCGTTCCACAACAAGGTTCTCAAAAAAGCAGAAAAAAAGGCGGCCTTCAGCAAAAAAAGAAATAGGTCAAAAAAAATAAGATGGATAAAATCCCTATCGTCGCATAGGGATTTTATTATGTTGGTTTAATAAAAAAATTATGGGTGATTTCATATTTTAATAGACTAAACCTATAAAACATAGTATAATAAACATCAAAATGAAGTTAAATAAAGAGAAGGTGTATTTTTGAGATTATCCAGCCATATTTATGTGGCAGAGTATGCTGGAGATATTCTTGAAGCTTTAGTAGGGGTTTCTTTTAATCGCAAGCTTCTGGCAATCGGTGCCACAATGCCGGATCTTCAACCTCTTCGAAGAATGCAGATTCATTCTCCAAAAATTGTTCTGCCTCACTTTCAACGGGAATATGAACGAATTGTTTTAAAAGAAAAAAAGATTGAACGCATTTCATTGATATTGGGAATTCTTAGTCATTACATATCTGATGCATTTTGCTATTCCCATAATGCATATGTAATAGACATGAAAAAGCATGTTCAATATGAGCATTATTTGGATGATGAAAAGTTTAATATCAAATTTTCAAAGAATATAGGTCAAATTGTTCCTGAATATTTAGCCAAGATGAATAAAGGCATATCTTCTGTAGATGAATATATGAGAAAAGAAAATAAAAAATATCTTCAGCTTGCTGAAAATCTAAGCTGGAAAGATATAATCCAGATTGATTTAGAAAATGCAATCATTCATACGGCAGTACTTTTAACTCACTTTGTCATGGAGCTTCAAGAGGTAAGAGTACCTGCAGTATGCTTAGCTTAATAATTTAGATCATTTATTAGACCTATTAATGCTCTAATCAGATATGTTTTCTGATTAGAGCATTTTTGTATCAATTTAATGAACTAATAAGTAAAGTATTTTATGATATAATAGGATTATTATTCAATATAGAGGTGTGCACATTGATTATTACTGAACAGACAATACTAAATGCAGCGACAAGCTATGAGACTTATGTAAAAGGCAAGCAATATTATGTTGGTGGCAATATATTCAAGTTTCATTTCGATCCTGAAAAATTGATGGCCCATGCAAAAGTATCGGGAAGAAGAGATTATGATGTTCATATTGCTCTCAA